>Ga0075163_10002420_pt1 | contig 25076 bp, 22 predicted proteins | sample JI1023141ADNA_FD_71478 | JGI IMG/M metagenome (GOLD analysis project Ga0075163, IMG submission 71478) | Wastewater effluent complex algal communities from Wisconsin, to seasonally profile nutrient transformation and Carbon sequestration -... | ecosystem: Engineered > WWTP > Effluent > Algae... | reverse complement strand
CGAATGTGGCCATGCAGCAGTTTGGGGTTCAGGGCGCGAAGCCGTTCCCGCTGAAGGCCCAATTTTTCCGTATCGGAGTCCATCTGGTTCGTGATGAGCACATCCGCCTTGGCAACCAGGTCATCCAGCAGTTGCCGACCGTCCGGGGCGGTGAGGTCGGTCATGCAGTGCTCTTTGCCGTGGTTCACACTGCTGAAATATGCGCTAACTGTGCTGAGCGCATCCTCCTTGGGCAGCTTCCACTTGCGGGTGATGTCGCCCCCGGCCTTGGCGTTCTCCAGTTTGATCACTTGCGCACCGAGTTCGGCGAAGAACATGCCTACGGCGGGGCCTGCCAGTACACTGGCGGTCTCCACCACGAGCAGTCCGTTCAACGGTTTCGCCATAACCGACAAGACCCATCACGCTTAGCGGATGGGTCTTGAAGTAGTGCCCAGGACTGGACTCGAACCAGCACAGCCTTTCGGCTGCGGTTTCCACGTTCCCCTAGGCATTCAGACTTCCTCCGCTGAGATGAGCCCCGTCAATAGTAGCAAATGGAAACCAGAGAACCAGAGAACCCACTAGGGCTGCCGCTTTTCCTTATAGTGGGGGGTGTCTTGTTCGAGTGATAAAAGGCCCCGAATCGGCCAAGATTCTCCCCTGATTCTCCCCTCGCGAGGGGTGCTTTGTGGGGCCTGAAACACCAGTCCAATGAACAACATCACGGTTGCAATCGAAGAGCAGGATGAGCACATGGCGAAGGTCAAGGTATACGTGAACGGTCTTTCGCCCGTGTTGATCGGAGGGCGGACCAAGTACCAGAGGATCCGTCTCAATGCGGGTGCTCTTCCCGTTAAGGACTGGGACCATCGCCTGAACCGACCGTCCATGGCGTTTTCCAAGCGCGATGGGGGCGTTCTCCATAGAACCATCGACATGATCTGCCTGAATGCCCAACGGGCCTACATGGAGGCTCCCATGAAGACGGCAGAGGAGGTGAGGGCGCGATACGATACGTTCCTGGGCAAAAAGAAGCTCGTAGAGCGACGTTCGACCTACCTGACGGATGTTGTTCAGGGCTGGATCGAAAAGGGCGGCAGATCAGCCCACACGATACACACCTATATCGTGTTCAAAAGGAAGGTGGAAGCCTATGAGCGCAATTGCAGGGCCAAGCTGGACCTCGGGAAGGCGACAATAGAGGAGTTGGAGGGTTTCTTGCGCTGGGTCCAAGTGACGGACAAGCTGGCTCCGAACACGATGGCGACCCAGCAAAAATTCCTCAACATGGCCCTGAACGAACTTCGGGAGTCGGGGATACCCGTTGCCAAGCGCCTGAAGAGCTACGCCTTCAAAACACCCAAGAAAGACGTGCTTGATTGGAGCGAGCTTGCTCGTGTGTTCCACTTCCAGCCACGCAACCGAACCGAAGCCAACGCCCAGACGATCCTCGTTGGACTTTGCTTGAGCGGGGTAAGGATCTCGGACACCTACTTGCTGTTCAAGAGCGTTGCCCGTCGAGGTCAGGTGCTCTGTGCAGACTTTGTCCAGACCAAGAACTCGGAACGGCACCCTGTAACGGTATCCCCGATCATCTTCGAGCCTGTCCGAGTACTCATAGAGAGGAATGGTCCACCCGACCGCATATCAGAGAAGCACATTCGCGTCTCGACGAAAAAGCTGCTCAAGGCTGTGGGAGTGGAAAAAGAGGTGCAGGTTCACTCGTTCAGGCGTTCATTCGTAGGGCTCTTCTTGTCAATCGGGATCAGTGACTGGGTCCTCGCCAAACTCAATACAGGCCACATCATGAGCGCGTCTGGGAATGGGAGAGGGATGCTCCATTCTTACAACCACGCGGGTATGATGATGGTGCAACGCACGATGATAGAAATGCTGCGCTTGGTTGACATCAAGCAAACCGGCGGGCTTCAGTTGCTCAGCGAAGAGGTATGCCCTTCATGATCAGGTGGCAGAACGCATATCGCCGCTGCTCCGTCCGAGAACAGTACAGCGGCGATACGTCATTCCGGTCATAGGAGAGAATCGATCTCCTTGTCGTGTTGATGGTTCACCCAAGCGTCGTAGTACGGTGTTCCTTCAGATTCCTTGATGAAGCCACGATAGCATTCGAGCATGCTGGCAAGGATCTGTTCTTCATGCGAAGGCCCGTTCATGTTGGATGGGTCCGCCAGATCGATATCAAGGCCCTTGGCTTCGATCTCCACGACGAGATGGTTCAGGTCATGCAACAGGAGCTTGCGGAGGAAGGCAGCCTTTTTCTCGCCAAGGGTAGGTGCAAGCATCCCAGCGTCACCAGCAGGTGGTTCGATGCCTTCCACGTCGAAGAGCGACATGCCTTCTTCCTTGCTTTTCAGAACATGGCTCAGCGAGATGGTCTGCATCTGTTGTCTCTCACCATCGTAGACCGAGAACTGATCGCTTTGGTGCTGCTTGAGGTATTCAAAACAGTCCTTCTGAAGGCCCATCATGATATCATGAATGTCCTTTTCAGTCCCCGAACTGTTGAAGCGAGCAAAGCCAAGGGTGAAGTGCTCCTTCGGAACATAGTGCCCCAATTGCTTGACCCTGTCCGTGAGCAGCACGTGGGTTTCGGTCCTTATCGCAATGAGGTGTTCGTTCAGGAAGATCTCCGTCGGCGATGAAGGGGGAGTTGCAGGAGGGGTTGCTGACCTCGGTGCGGCGTCTGCCCGACGACGGTTCCGCTGAGCGGGGGATGTTGATCGCGGGGGCTTATCCTCATTCCCGGTCCCTACGGGATCGATCTGCTCGTAGGAATTGATCGGATGAACCTTTGCCAAGAGGTTGCCGAACCGAAAGTGCAGTTCCAATTGAACGTTTGTGTTGGCTTCCACGATGGTGGCCCCTTGGGCTTCACGCTCCACCCTCAGAGTTTCGCCGTTCGTGAACTCCACGTCCAAGTTGATGCGGAAAGTCTTGCTCATTGCTCTGAGAGTTTTGTGATGAGGTTCTTCAGGTTGACGGCGGTTGGTTCGATCTCCGCCAGTTCGATCTTGCCCGCAGCCACCAGCCTTACCGAGCCAATTACAGCCGCCACGGCGTCAGCTTTTGAGCCGACAGGCGGCGCGGTCACGACCCGCCCTTCCTTTGGGACGGGTGCGGAGGTCACCGTTCGCTCTTGGGCTTTTTCCTTGCTGAGCGGGTAGAACTTGAGTGTGTCTGGGCCGAACGACTTGGTCAACGGCTCATAGTCGTATTTGCGGGGAACGTTGAGCGGGAAGTTCTTCTTCGAGTCCTCGCTCTTACCCCAGTACTCACCTTCGAGCCCCTCCTTGAACTTCACAAGGAAGCGGATGAGCTTTCCTGCCTTGCCGTTCGCGAATCCGATGCTCTCGATCGAAATGCACGTCAGTATCGATGTTTCCATGTTCTTGGTCTTTTTGTCCGTTGAAGAGTGTTTGATGTCCGTGGAAGCCTTCTTGAGCCTCAGTAGGGGCGTGACGCCGTGCAAGGCCATGAACGTTTCGGCCAAGGCGTCTCTGGCCATGTTGATGAGATCGGGCGTTGTGACAAGCGAGTCATGGATGCTCAGAATGGGTGCATTGTCATGGGTCTTCTCTACGAAGCGCTGCGCGGCTTCGTAGACCACATTCGCCTCCTCGGCCTGAAGCAGGATCGCGAACTTTGTGTAGTCGCCCTCCTTCGCTCGCTGGATCTGTAACGCGTAGCTGGGGAATTCCTTGGTAAAGCGCTTGGCAACCGGGCCCCTCCTGATGTTGTCACCGAAGAGGAACTGGTAGAAGCTTTCCTTGAACGCTTCTGCCTCCATTTGCTCCGCGTTGAGCATGCCGTAGAACTGCCCCGAAAGCAAGGCCGACTCCATTCGGGCCTGCTCTGACGGTTCGAGCCCACCTTGCCTGGCGAATAGGAGGTGCATGAACAAGGGCTGGCTATTGGCAATGTCGATCTGCTCCAGTGGATCTCCGTTGATGGTCAGGAACGGGCGCAGATCGCCTGCGAGGTTTGAAAGGTTGTGGTGAGCGCGACCAGCCTTCCCGTCAACAATGCACCAGAATTGCCCATGCGCTATGCTATCCACTGCGAGCATGCGTGCGGCATGTTTGTCGCTTCCTTCATGGAAATGCTCGGCGATGTGGCTCTCCGCTTTGACCTTGTCAATGGTGAGGGCCGAGAGCCACTTTGCGACCGCAGCGTATCCTGGTGGATATTGTTGTATCCGTTCCTCCTGTTCCCGACGCATCCGTCCAATGTTCCGCTGGAGCAAGGGATCACCAACGTTCATGGCCACGACGCGACCTCCACGGAATGCTTCCGTGAGGCGGTATCCGAATGAGGTGTGCTCTCTTTTGCTATAAACCCCGTTGCATTCGATGATCTTCCATGCAATGAGGGCGTCGCGGAAACGGTAGGCGTAGTCCTGACTGATGTGGCGTCTCAGGGTATCCATGTTCATGCGTACATAGCTTCCCTCTTCCTCATATCGCTTGTCGGTCATGCGCTCGAACACGATGTGGCTGATGATGAAACGGTACTGGTCCAGATATTTCAGAGGAAGTTCCCCGCTTTGGACCTTCTCCTGAAGGAGGTCATCCACCGCGACGGGGACGTACATTCTTCGCGTCTGGTGTGATGAGCCATCTACATAAGGGATACGCGGCCCCCCTTGCTTCCCTTTCCCCATTGCCTTGGTTGGTTCTATTGGGTCTTCTGGGTTACTGCCTATTTTCGCAGAACTATGTTCCGGGATCGATTCGTCAGCATGTGTATCCATTGGGCTTGCGTTGTCGTGTGTGTAGCACCTGAGTTGGGAGAAGGGGACCCGTATGGCAACATTTTTAGCCGTTACGTCCCCTTATATGGTTCGGGGAGACGAATTGTTTCACCTACCCCCAACATTTTTTTTGCCCCCTTCTGAAAGCCCCGTCAGGACTGGGCTGGAGGGTTCGTCAGAAAACCCTCCAGAACCAGTCCATGATGAAACCTTTCTTGGTTCCGGATGAAGATCCTTGATCCATCATGGCTTGATGGAGGAAGGGACAGCGCAGTTGCACAGGTGGACTCCATGATGAGCAACCACGCTGAGCCTGCCTGCCACCAAGGTTGTCGTCGATGGCACAACTCGAAGGGGCCTGACCCGAGGAGGCCCCTTGTAATAAAATGAACTGTGGCAGGTTGGTAGGGTCTTTTAGAAGAAGATCAGAGATCGCGACCTGACCTGCACCAGATCGCTTAAAGGCTGGAAACGCTGCTTTTCCCCCTGTTCTCGTTGTCCCAGAGGATGTACGGGGTGTACAGGGCTCGGACACGAGGAATAGGGGCTTGTGGCGCGATGCTCATCCCGTGCTCCCGTTCAAGGTGCATGGCGACGGGCGACGCGCTTAAGCCAGTCGTAGTGGCTGATGAGGGCATCACAGCGTTCTTGCTCCCCTTGGCCAGCAATGGAGAAGTGATAGGTCGAGCAGTTGCTTCGCAATACGCCACCATGATCGACCTTCATGCGCACGTATACCTCGCGAAGGGCAGAGGCATGGGGCTCGCGACCAATGGCAAAGGCCATGATCGCATGCTCCTCATACAGATGGGTGAAGTCGAGACAAGACATCAACCCCAGCGTGGTCTCCTTGTTATGGTGACGGGAGAGCGTGATTTTGATCCATTGTTGCAGATCAGCGACAGCACCGCCCCTTGTCTCGGCAATGAGAATGGGACCGACCCAGCAGCGCCCGTTCACGCAGCGGTCGGTCGGGTCCACTACTTCCTCTTCCATGGCCCTTGGTGTGTGCATAAGAGCACTCCAGTAAATAGGGCTGTCGTGGGCCGTATGGGAACGTGGGTTGAGATCGATCCCTCAGAATTGGGGGAAAAAATTCGCGGCCCATGGGGGCGCTTTTCAAAGCAGGTCTCTTTTGCGGCCTTATTAACGATACGCCAGTTCAAGGCCCCTGATCAGCCGCTTGAATAGGGCCTTGTTTAGGGGCCTTTGTCATTCTTTGAGAAGGAAGGGGACGTGCCATAGAGGCCTTGAAAAGCCCCTAATTCCCGACCAGCAGCAGCCTTTGCCCTGCGCCGAAGCGTAGCGTCTCCAAATGCCCCATCTGCTGGCGATCCTCCGTGATCATGCACATGGCTGTTGGAATCATGGTGTGTGAACACGCCCTTGTGATGCGAGGAGAAGAAGCCCACCAATTCGCAGTCCATATGGCGCAAAGCGTACGACCGTGCGAAGGCGTGCGGCTCTTCGGGACCGTTGATGAAGGTGCCTGAAGGAAGATCCATGATATGGATCTGGGCGCTGTCCACCAATGTCTGTATCCGGAATACGAATGGCTCCGATCGGGTGTCGGCCCATCTTGTGAGCCAGGCATCCAGTGTTGCCAAGTCGTTCACTGCGGCGGGAAGGGGAATGGTGTCCCACGCTTGCACATGGGCATGCACGAAAAAGGGCGCACGAACGGAGTAGTTCTCGGTAACCTTCACCATGCCATCCTTAGCCACCTCGGAGACGAAAACGTGTCCATCTACAACCAGTAGTTCACCACGGAGTGCTTCCAAAGGGCCAAGGCCATATACGCCATAGCGTGCAAGCGTGTCTAGGCTAAGGAGTCCAGCTAGCTGGCCATTGAACATGGTGTTGCGCATAGCGCCAGTAGCGATCACATTGCGTGACTGCGCGTGACTGGCCCCTTGGCCGCCAAGCCAGAGCAGAATCGCCAACAGACCAGAGCGGGGCAGATGGCATATTCGCATTCTCCCAGACGTTAGGGTTCCACTGGGTCACTCCACTTCGCGCGCACGCCTTCTCGGTTCAAATGCCTTGTCCCACCCTGAACCGTAACCGCGATCGCCAGCGCCAGGAACCAGAGCACGAAGCCGATCATAAAATAAGGTGGCTTGCCAGCCACCGGGAGCATCGGGGCGATGAGGAAGGCGCAATTGCTGAAGAACTGCATGACCAGAAGCACAGTCCCGCTGCGCGTGTTGTTGTAGGTCCAGGTAAAGAACACGCTCATGCTGAACATGGAAATGATGAAGGCGAACCATGGAATGCCATCAGGTACCCCTTCTCCGATCATCATCATCATCAGATACCAGGCCCCCCAAGCCAAGCCCACCACGGTCGAAGAGAACAGCGCTGACCGCCGTTCTTGCAAGCGTGTCACTGAGAAGCGGATCCAGGAGGTCTCCTCCACGAAAGCGATGCCCACGAGGAAGAAGAACGTGGTCATGATGCCCCGCAGCCATCCGTCGTTGATGAAGCCAGGCCACTCGTCCAGCGCAAGTGCCACCACGCAGATCACGCCAAGGAATCCGAGGATGAACTTCCAGACGAAGGCCAAGGCGTACCATTTCACAGGCACCCTCCAGTGCAGAAAGGAGCCGAACAACTTTTTCAGGCCGCCCCAACCGTCCAGATAGACGGTCATGAGCATGGCGAGACCCAAGGGGAAAAAGACGCGGAACCTGAACACCATGTGGGCCGCGCGCGCACCTGCTGAATCGCTGTGCATTTCTTCACCATCGGGGATGAGCCACCAAGTACAGAGCACCACGGTGAATTGTGCCAAAAGGGTGAGGGAAATGAAGATCGCGACAGGGTAGCGTTCGATGAAGGCGCGCATGAAGCTTGGATGCGGTTGGTGTTCGGAGTTCAACGCGATGTTCGCACAAATGGATCCATGACATGAATGGTCAGTAGCTCAGCGTAACGCCCAAGCCCAAGTCCATGTCGCTATCGAAGTGTGTGGAGAGGGCCCAGGTGGGGCTCAGGATGTATCGGGCACGGGCCATGAATTCACCGTCGGTATTGGCCATCACGTCCATCCGAGCGCGGGGGGAGAGGGGAATGTCATCCCGCATGAGTTGGGCCCGTAGACGGCCATCCGTATCAATGCGGCTGTCCAGAACGAACAGCATTGGGAGGGTGTATTGGAAGCCAGCACAGATGGCGCTACGACTGTCCTTCGTGTTTCCTTGGCCGAAGAGGTTCTCTTCCCCGTCGCTCATGTGGGCCATACGCTGCCTCCAGTCGAATCCGATGTAAGGGAACCACCACTGCATGCGGCCGAGGTAGCGGCCGAAGTGGGTTTCCACCTCTTGTCCATGATGCTCGGTGTAGCCCAGCCGCCATTCAGCCTGCAACTTCCAGCGCTTGCTCTGGAGCATGGCCTCGCCGTCGCTCCCGTTGGTGGCGAAGTCGTTCATGAGCATGAAGTGCCACCGTTTATCATCGCGAGCGAAGCGCTTCCAGGAGAGTCCATTCCTATAGGAGCTATCCTCGGGAGCGGCTGCTTCATAGCTGAACACACGGCCCATGCCGCTCATCATGTGATAGAGGATGTGGCAGTGGAAGATCCAGTCCCCGTCCTCAGTGCCCGCGAACTCGATGGTGTCCGTTTCCATGGGCATGATGTCCAGCACGTTCTTCAACGGGGCATGGTCACCCTGTCCGTTCAGCACACGGAAGAAGTGGCCGTGGAGGTGCATGGGGTGGCGCATCATGCTATTGTTGAAGAGGGTCAACCGCACGTTCTCACCCTTTCGGATCATGATCTTGTCTGCCTCTGTGACGGTCTTGTTATCGATGGTCCAGAGGTAGCGGTTCATGTTGCCCGTCAACTCGAAGCGCAGTTCCTTGACGGGGCCAGATGGCAAGGCGGTGCTGATCGGGGAGCGCATCATCCCATAGTTCAGGGTGACGATAGGGCTCATAGCAGCCGCGTGATCATGTTGCATACCTTCCATGCCCTGCATGCCCTCGGCCTTCTGCGCAGGTATGCTGCCCGTGATCTCAGGGTACATAACGGTGTTCATGTCCATGCGTTGCAGCGCCATGTTCATGCCCATGTCCTCCATGTCGCCGTTCATTCGCATCATACCGTTCATCATCTTCATCCCCTCGAAGTACTTCAAGGGACCCATGGGCGCTGCGAGTTGCTTGATCCCTTTGCCCAACCATACGGAGGTGCTCCGCGTGCGATCCTCCGAGGTCGCCAGCACTTCGTAGGCGGTGCTGTCGGCGGGAATGGTGATGATAATATCATAGGTCTCCGCAACGCCGATGATGAAGCGGTCCACCTCGACGGGTTCCACGGCCATGCCATCGCTGGCTACCACGCTCATCTTCCCGCCAGCGTAGCTGATCCAGAAGTAGCTGCTGGCCCCACCATTGATCATCCGAATGCGCACGCGATCACCCGCCTTGAACTGGGGCGCTTCGTCCTCTGGCTTGCCGTTGGCCAGAAAGGTGTCATAGTACACATCGCTCACGTCCATCGCCCGCATGCGCTTCCACTCGTTGGCCAGTTTGATGCCCACGTAGCCCTCCTTTATGGCATCCCAGTAGCTCTGTGTGGTGCCAGGGCGGAGGCGGCTTTTCTGGATACCGAACCAATCGTTGGCGTTGTGGAGGCGGCGATGGACCTCGTTCGGCTTCATGTCCGTCCACTCGCTGAGAATAACCGTGTATTCGGGTAGAGGCTCATCATTGCGCTTGTGGATGATGAGCGCGCCGTGCATGCCGTTCTGTTCCTGAAGGTTCGTGTGCGAATGATACCAGTACGTCCCACTTTGCACCAGCGGAAATTTGTACACCTGTGTTTCGCCCGCCTTGATCGGTGGCGTGGTGAGGTAGGGCACGCCATCGAAGCGGTTGGGTAGGATGATCCCGTGCCAATGCAGGGAAGTTTCCTCCTTCTCCATGGCGTTATGGACGATGATCAGTGCCGTATCACCCTCGGTGAATTCCAACGTGGGCATGGGGGACTGCCCGTTCACCGCATAGCCCTTACGTGGCTTGCCCGTGAAGTTGTAGGTGGTGTCCGTGATGGTGAGTTCGTAGCGCGTGAGCTTGGGCGAGAAGCGCGTCGTGAAGATTGATGCCCCCAAGGGAGCGTACGACTTGTCAGGGTCCTGTGCATTGAGGCTCCCACATAGTAGGGCAGCTATGAAGGGAGCGAACTGGCAGATCCCCTTCATCCGTTCGCAAGGTTGCGCTTCAGCAAGCGGGCGTTCAGCGCCACGATCACGGTGCTCATGCTCATTAGGGCTGCACCCATGGCAGGTCCGATCATGATGCCTTGTGCGTGCAGCACACCCGCCGCCAATGGAATGGCTACCACGTTGTATCCAGCGGCCCACCAGAGGTTCTGCACCATCTTGCGATAGGTGGCGCGGCCGAATACTACGAGTTGAAGGATGTCGTTGGGGTCGCTCCGCACGAGTATGATGTCGGCCGTAGCGGCAGCGACATCCGTTCCCGAACCGATGGCGATGCCCACATCAGCTTGGGCAAGTGCAGGCGCATCGTTTACTCCGTCGCCTGCCATCGCCACATAGCCTCCGCGATCCTGCAAGCGCTTGATGATCTCTACTTTTTCGTGCGGGAGTACTTGCGAGTAGTGCCCATCCAAGCCGAGCTTCTCGCTCACGTAGGCCGCAACGCGCTCGTTGTCGCCCGTGGCCATATACGTCTTGATGCCTAACGCATGGAACCGTTCAATGGCATAAGGAGCTGAGGTCCTGATCGGGTCGGCCAATGCGATGGCTCCTGCCAATCTATCGTCCACCACGATGAACACCACCGTTTCAGTGGCGTCGGTGAAGGTCCCTTCGGGTATCGAGAAACCCAGCGCTTCGGCTTGTTTTGGGCTAATTGCCATCACCTTTCGCCCTTGCACTGTTCCCTGAACGCCATGGCCAGGGTCCGCTTTGAAGTCAGTGGCAGGCTGGATCGTGAGGCCATCGTCTTTCAGCTTCCGCATGATGCCGCTGGCGATCGGGTGTTCGGAGTGCTGCTCCACCGCGCCCGCATACCGCAGCAAAGTGGTTTGGTGGAAGTCGTGATCCAGCACAACAATGCGCCTTACTCCGAACTCGCCCGTGGTAAGGGTGCCCGTTTTGTCGAACACTATGGTAGTGATCTTGCGCGCATTCTCGAAAGCGGTGCGATCGCGAATGAGCAATCCGTTGCGCGCGGCCAGCATGGTGGAGTAAGCCACCACGAGCGGTACGGCCAATCCCAACGCGTGGGGGCAGGAGATCACCATCACCGTGACCATACGCTCCAACGCGAAGGGAAGCCCCGCATCCTTCAGCAGCCACACGATCAAGGTGAGCAGGCCCGCACCCAAGGCCACGTACGTGAGCGAGCGTGCGGCCCGATCAGCGAGGTTCTGCGTCTCGGATTTTGCTTTCTGTGCTTCGCGGACCAAGTCGGCCACCTGATGCAGATAGCTCGCTTCCCCCGTGTGCTCAACCCGTACGGTCAAAGAGCCGTTTCCATTGACCGAACCACCGATCACGCGATCGTTAGCGCTCCGCCGCACGGGCAAGGATTCACCCGTGAGCAGGCTTTCGTTCACATGGCTCTCGCCGCCCACCACCATGCCATCGGCAGGTATCTTCTCGCCAGGCTTGATGAGAATGAGATCGTTCGGCTTCAGGGTGGCGAGCTTAACATCCATCACGTGATCGCCATGCACCAGATGTGCTTCATCGGGCATGAGCCTCACTAGGAGGTCAAGTGCGTTGGAGGTAGCCATCACCGAGCGCATTTCGATGATATGGCCCAACAGCATGATGTCGATCAGTGTGGCCAGTTCCCAATAAAAGAGCATGCCCGCCAAACCGAAGACCACTGCGGTGCTGTAGAGGTAGGCCGAAGTGATCGCCACGGCGATCAACGTCATCATGCCAGGCGCACCTTTGCGTAGTTCTCCGAGCGAGCCTTGCAGGAAGGGCCAGCCACCAAAAGCGAACACGGTGGTAGACAGCGCCAATTGGATCCACGTGTCACCTTGAAAGGTCCACCGCACCCCGATGATCTCCTGCACCATGGGCGAGAGGATCACGATGGGGACGGTGAGCAGGACCGAAACCCAGAGCCGCCGCCGATAGTCGGCGATCATGGCAGGGCCATGCGTGGCGTGTTCCCCACTACGGTGCTCCCCGTGCGCCCGAAGCGCTGGGGAAGCGGCCATCGACGCGGATGGCATCGTATGGGTGTGATGATGTTCCACGGCCAGCGAGCCCTTGGGCGCTATTGGATCGTTTCCTGCACGCTACCGCAGCCCAGCATCATACTGCCATAGAAGGGGTTCTTGATCTCCTTCTCCTTGCTCAGCCAATCCGAGCCGCCGTTGTACATGGGGCAGTGGTCGAGATAGATCGCGGCTTCCTGTGGCGCAGCCTTGGCAAGTTGTACCATGGCGGGGGCTAGCTTGGCGAAGAGGTCGCGCTGGTTGCCCAGATCGCTGGTCTCTGAAAGCGGATGCAAATGCGGCATGGCTGCGGACATCACCTGTGGCCACACCGTGCGCACCTGATCCGAGAGCGACTTGTCGTCCACCGAGTGCATCGCACCATCAAGTTCTTCAGCAATCTCCATCGCAGCCTTGGCATCAGAGGCAACGAGCGCATCCTTCAGCTTGAAGTAGGCATCGAACACTGCCTGTATTGAAGCGGCTGCGGCCTTAGGGTGTTGCATGGCGGAGTGGTCATGCCCGTCGGGACCCATGTCCTTTTCTTCGGCGTGGGCGGCATGCTCATCTGTTGGGGCTGATGCCTCGTGCTTGTCGGCTTCGGCGTGATGCTTCATTGTGCGTTCATATTGGCAGCAGCCAGGTAGTTGTGCGTACGCGGCATCGGGTGCCAAGTAATTGGGCGTGTCGTATCCCGCCAACGAAATGCGTTTCAGGATGGCATCGAGGTTCGTGCGCATGGTATCGAAACCGACCGTGGCTTGTTTGGTGTCGGGATCCCAGTTGACCTGAGCTTCACCCTGCACATTCCCAGCTTCCGCGATCCGCTTCTCGCATATCGGGCAATCTCCGTCGATGCGCAAACTGACGGTGCGCTTGTTCTTCATCTGGGCCGCACAACTCGAAAGCAGAACAGAGCAGGCTATCGCGAGCAATAGGTTCATGGTTCTCATGGTCATTTGTTGTATGTGATCAGGTCGGAGTTCAATGCCCATGCCGTTTGTCGCCAGGCGCGGGCGGCTTCACATCTTTTCCCGTTCGATCGTAATGACAGCATTCCGGCAATTCACTGTACACGCTGTCTGGCGCGATGAACGACTGGTTGTCATATCCCGCCCTAGCTATACGCTGGAGCACGGCGTTCAATGAGGTTCGTGTGCTGTCGTAGATGATGGTGGCACGATGCGTTTCCTTGTCCCAGTCGGCCTCGGACACGCCCTCAACGAGCGCGGCTTGTTCGATGGTTTCTTCGCACATGCCACAGTTGCCGTTGACGAGCACTTCCGCCTCCTGTGCATTAGGGATGTTCGAGCAGGAGCTTAGCAGGCCAACAATGGGCAGCATGAAAAAGGCATTTCTGGTCGCCATGGTTCTTTCGGTATCTCTTCGTTCGTTCAGCAATAGCTGGGCAGGTCAGTGACGAATTCTGCCGCAATGCCCACATCCCGTAGCCGCTGAGACAAGGATTGGGCAGAGGTTCCCTCGTGGCATGCGACGATGATTCGCCGCTCATGGTCCTCCAGATCGATGATCCAGTTGCCATGGCCAAGGATGGCATTGAGTTGAGGGGTAAGCGTGCGCAGTCGGTCAGGAGAGGGGATGTCCGTAGTGAAAATGAGCGAGCGGTCCATGGGTCTCAACGGAGGGATATGATAAGCATCACGGCCCCCATGGCCACCATCAGGAGGTCTTCAACAAGAGTGACTTTGCTGAGGGGTAGCTTGAAAATGGTCCCAAGGCAGGCGCATTGGAAAGGTGAATTGCGCAGTACGCTTTGGACAACACCAATGCTACTGATGCCCATGACCACCAACGTGGACGCATTTGTGATCGGGGACAAAGGAGCGACGACATAAGCGATGCCCAAAGCGAGTTCGATGAAGGGATAAACGAGGCCGTAGACTGAGATCTGCTTGGCCACCACATCATACGTGGCGTAGCCTTCGGCGAAGCCACGCACATCCAGCAGCTTGAAGAACGAGAACGTGAAGAAGAAGGCCGCCATGAAGTTGCCCATCCAACGCATCGGGTCGAGCCCACTTCCATCGAGTTGCAACAGCGTGGCCGCTCCTGTGATGTAGGCGAAGAGGAGGTAGATGGGCTTGAGGGAGATTGCCTCTACTTGTTGCGGATCACTGACAATGGCCGCACCAGGCGAGTGCCCATTCTCAGAGAGGCTGAAGTTGCCCGCGTTCGCAACGGCATTGGCCAGCACTGCGGTGTTCACATGAGCAGACATGGTTATGGTTGCCATGGGCGGATCCTTGGTCACTTCCGCGTGGGTGATTCCAGGGATGCTCTGTAGAGCGCTCTTCACTTTGGCCACACAGTTGCCGCAGGTGAGCCCTTGGATGGAATAAGTGTGGGTCATGGTCGCTTTGATGGGTACAAAGCTCCAAGCCCGCCCACCGCGACTTGTTACAGGATGATGGATAAGAGTTACACCTTCCATCACTGCTCCACGTTCACCTTGTCGATCGCTTTCCGCCGTTCAGCACCGATGCGCTTGAAATGTGAGGGGCTGTGCCCGACGAATTGTGCGAATTGGTTGCTGAGGTGTTGCACACTGCTGTAGCCCAAGCGATCCGCGATCTCCGTCAAGCTCAACTCATCGTACACGAGCAGTTCCTTCGCCCGCTCCAACCGCAGCAGGTTCTGATAGCGCTCAATGCTCGTGCCTTCCACTTGTGAGAAGAGCTTGCTCAGCCCCGAGTATTCCATGCACATGTCGCGAGCCAACCAGATGGAGAGTTTCTCCTTTCGCCGTTGCATAGCGTCGCCCCCCTGTACATGTTGTTGCAGCAGGATCTTGGCGCGTTCTACCGTGCGCACGCGCTTATCATCGATCAACTCGAAGCCGATTTCGGTCACGCGAGCGGCAAGCCTTTCGCGTTGATCAGCGCTTAAACCTCCGACCAAACCAACTTCTCCAAGGTTCACATACGCGTACCCGATGCCTTCCTCGTCCAGCAAATGACGTACGGCCGAGCGGCATCGGTCGCAGACCATGTTCCGTACGTGCAGCTTGTGCTGGGGTTCCATTTGGGCGGATGGAACAAGCGGGAGGGATCGCACGTTCTCCCGCTGTCCCATGGGAAAATGATCAGCGCGTGTGCAGGACAACGAGCGGATGAGTTCCGATGCCGCCGTTCGCACGAACCAACACGGTGTAGGTGCCATCGGCCAAAGAGGCGATGTCCACCCATTGGCTCAAGCTCGACGATCCTCGCAGTACTACCGTGCGACCAGTTGCATCGATGATGGACACTTCGGCCGAGCCGTTGAGAGCGCCGAGATCCAAACGCACTTGATCCCCAGCGGGGTTGGGGTAAATGGCGAACGGGACAGCAGACTGTTCACCGATGCCCACGGTCGTACCCACCTGTACATCATCGATATACACGTTGTTGCCCCAATTGCTTTCGGACTCGAACATCAGGAGTACTTCGGGCTGGCCGATGACGGATGCCAGATCCACCTGTTCCAAGCGCCACTGTGCGGCGGTCGGTGTGAAGGCGGAGGTGGTCGGAGTTCCAGTGGAGAGCGTATTGCCCTGCTTGTCATAGAGCGTGCTCCAGGAGCCGCCGCAATCCGTACTCGCTTTCACACGGAGCGCATCGGTGCTGCTGCTGTTGTACTGGCGGTAGGCCACATGAAAGCCAAGTTCCGTTCCCGTCGGTGCCCCGCTCAGGTCAATAGGAGGCAGCATCATATAGTCTTGCTGGCCCGTGATGTCCATGTCACCCGAAAAGTTGTCCATCTTCAGACAAGCCGTGCTCAAGCCCATGCCGCTGGCATTGGTCACACGTTGCATGAACAGGTTCGGGTTGAAGTGGGCGTAGCTCCAGTCCACGGGCGGGAAGGTCGAGGACTCGAAGCCTTCGTTGAAGGGCATGGCAACAGGAGCGGCGATCGCACGGAAGGAACCGACCAATACATCGTTCATCATGTTCATGTCCGCCGCGCCGTTCAACATGGTGATCATCGCGCTCAGCTTGTGTGTTCCAGCAACGAGCGCGATCGACGGCAGGGTAACATCCACCGAAGCGTTCGGAGCCAAGGTGCCGCTCCAGGAGAACATGGAAGAGGTGCCGTCCTCCAATTGGACCTCGATATCCGCAGAGGTGATGTCGTTCAACCCCACATTGGTCAGTGTGACGGTGGGGGCAACGCTCGAAGCGCAGACATCGAAGGCCGTTGAATTGAAATCAGGTTCCGTGGGGACGGTCTGTGGGGTGATGATCGCCGTGATAGCGGCGTCATCGGTCATGGGAATGGGGTCGATGCGCACCACTTTGTCACCCATATAGTTCACGAACCAGATCCTACCGTCGGGGCCCACTTTCACCCCCATGATGCCTGCTTGACCAGTGGCAACGACGCCAAGAGGTGTAGGCACAGCGGTCACGTCATAGAGGTGGATATCGCCGTTGTCGTTGTCGCTCACGACCAGTCGGCCGTCCACGTAGTCGATGCCGCACGGCTGGCCAGTTGACCAAGTGTCAACGATCTCCACCGTAGCGCCCTCCACCTTCTTATAGGCGGCGAGCGGCTCATTGGCCGTACCAGGCACGGTGAGGTTACCCGTCTCTGAACCACTGAGTGTGTTCAATCGCTTGATCTGCTTGGACCCGCCGTCGATGAAATAAAGCCAGTGGTTCACACGATCGAGCACCATGTGGCTGGGAACATCGGGCACGCGCGTAACGGGCACGTCGATGTATCGCCAGATCTTGCCCGCGCCATGATCGTCGTACCCAGGTCCGTGATCTTCCACATAGTCGTAGCGACAGATGTTGCCGTTATGCCCATCCATCACCCAATAGACCTTCGCTGAGTCCGAAGCGATCCCCATGGCGTACGGGCTTTGGTGCAGCATGTCGCGGTGGCTGCCGAGGGGAAGACCGCTTACCCATGCGTTCTGGAAGACCGTGGCGAAGATGTTCGGGTCGGCGCTCCAGAGGGCTGGACCCATGAAGGTGGAATTGCCGCCTGCGGTGCTTTGGATCTCGCTCACGGCAGACCATTCCCCGTTTGGTGAGAAGGCCATCGCGCTGGCCACCCGCATGAAGTGGCTGCTGTGCGTGTCCTTCTTGTATTCATCGGTCTGGCCTGCGAGCCCCGCATTGCGAACGATGACCATGCTCCCGCCATTGGTCCCGCCCTTCAGCATCACCCACAACTCGTTGGTGTTCGGCTTGAAGTCCAGATCGCGCGGCATGTCCACTTGATCGGAACTAGTGACGATGTTGGTGTAGGTGAGCGGGTCTGTGAGGTATCGGTCGATGCACTCCATCTGCCCGTAGGCCATGGGAAGCGCGCTTGCCGCGAGGATCGTTGAGTAGAGCCTGTTCATCGGGTTCGTGGGTTAGGGGTGGAAGAGATCAGTGTTCTTGTGTCGTGGCGATAACGAGCTGGTCCATGAGGCGCGCATTGATGGGCGCATCGCCATCGGAGGAAGCAGTGGCCAGCAGGTCGATGCCTGCGAGCAGTAGTTCAAGATCGATGGGCAGCGCAGCGGTGAGTGAACCGCCTTGGATCAGGTCCGCATGCACGGGACTGGTATTGCTGCGGCGCAGCGCTTCACCTGTGCATCTAAAACTGAACCGAGGGTCGTTGGTATCGAGTTCCCCATCGCCATTGCCATCCACCTGCCCGCTGATGAGCAAGAAGTGGTAACCGTCGGTGTTGGTGCCGCAGTACATGGTGGCCATTTCAGATCCATTGGGCGGAAGGATCTGGTCTTCCTCAGGGCGAAGGCCAAGGTCGAAGCGGAGCTGGTGCAGATGGCCCGTGGTCAGCGGCCCGAGAAGGAAATCGTTGGATGCGTTGGCGGCGTTGGCCACAAGCTGTACGCCCTCGAACTCGGTGATCACGCCTTCATCATCGTCCTCCGCTTGGATTGCGGAGACGATGAAACAGAGCGTATCCAGTTTGAACAGATGGCCCATCGTATCGAGATACGTACTGGCCAGTTCGTAGTCATGATTGCCGTAGTTGAAAATGACGGACAGCCGCTGTTGCACCGTGGGAGGTGGTAGTTCTACTGGCTCGACCACTTCATGCTTACAAGCTGAAAGGAACAGGAGCATACCCGTTCCAGCCGCACCCAGCAACAAGGAGATCATGCGACGCTTCCTCCTCGCCGTACTGTTCAGGGGCGGTAGGAGTGCGGTCAGGTGCGGACTGGAACAGGTCATGATCTGACGGTCATTGTTTCACGAACCGACCTACCGCGCGGGACTTGTCGGCGGCAGTGAGTTCCAACGTGTATGGTCCTGTAGGTAGCGAACTCAGATCCAACAAGCCACCGGACAACGGAGCGTTCCGCATCACGAGGCGGCCTTCGGCATCCCTCACGTCAGCGGTGAGGTAGTACAGCGGGATATTGATCGTGACATGGGCAGGGTTGGGCCAGGGGAACACGCGCTCATCAGCACCAGTCACGGGAAGAATGCCCACAGTAGTAGCGATCAACGCCTTGCGATAGCGCACCTGACCTAGGCCCGTTTCGCTCCAGATGATGTGGAAGGCACCATTGGAATAGGCGATATCAGCCGTCTTTTGCGCGCCAGAGAGATCCACGTTCACCGTATCGGGAGCGCTCAAGCCTTGAACGCCCGTGGTGCTCCAACTGAAGAGGATCTCACTCTGTCCGCTCATGGTCTGCTGCCACACCACCCCAAGCGTGTCTCCGCTTCCCGCTATACGCGGGAAGTTCTGTTGCAGGCTCGATGGCTGTCCACCATGCACAGAATACTGGTCGCCAAGTGTCAGATCTGCTGCTGAGGCGCTTCCCAGATAGACCTTGCTTCCGCTGTTCGCCCCAGACATCCATACGTAGCGCACGCTGTCACCGTCGAGATATCCATCGGGCCCACTCGAAGGGCAGGCGGGTAGGATCCATCCCGTGGTATCGATTACCGCTCCAGTTGGAAAGCTTGCTCCACCGTCGCTGGAGGAGGCCCCCCACATCACGCGCACATTGGATCCTGCATTGCGGTAGAGCGCCACAACATGATCGGGGTCCGCTACCACTTGGTTCGGACAGCAATCGCACACGTCGCCAGGAGCGAACGGTTCGCTGACCTGTACGGGCGTGGTGAACGCATCTCCCATCATGCGGGTCATGATTTGCCGAGCGCCGAAATAGCCGCTGTCGAATTGCATGTACTGTACCAGCGGACCATCAGGGTCAACCACGTCGATCGAAGGGAAGCGGGAGACCTTGCCATCAAACGGGTCAACTCGGATCGTGTCCCCCCACGTGAAGCCACCGTCATCAGAACGGCGCACATACACGGGCATACTTTCCTCGGGAGCGGCTTTCATCACCACCCACACGGTATTCCCTGAAGAGGCGATGCTGCTTCCCATCCAATCGGCGATAGCGGGCATGAAACCCGCGCTCACTTCGACAGGAGCGCTGAACGACATGCCATCGCCTACAGCCACATGGTTGGACATCGGCGAATTGTCGCCCCACAGCACCACGGGATCACCATCCGCGTTCACCGCGATACGCGGCCGAAGCGCGCCTTGGTCCGCAGCATTGCAGTCGATCACGCCCTCCCAGAAGATCAAAGGCTCTTGTGCCAATGCGGCGTGAGCGATGACCGCGACACCGAAGACCACTGCGATCCGACGTGTGAACACGGAAATATGTGCGCGGTGGTCCATCACTGCTTCATGAATCGGCCCACCGCAAGCGACTTGTCCGTTGCGATGAGTTCCAGGGTATACTGCCCAGCGGCCAGAACGCTCACGTCCAGCGAGGTGCCGTTCGGTGTGGTGTTCAGCACAATGCGGCCTTGCGCGTCGATCACTTTGGCAGAGGTATAGCTGCCGTTCAGGTTCAGCGTGCTGGTGACGGGATTCGGACCAAGAGTGATGCTATGCGCTCCGATCTCCTCAACTCCGATCGCACCCAGCAGAGCGGTGTTGATGGCTGCGATGATCGTCGGGTCATCGCTGGCACTATGGCCAAGCTCGTTATAGTACACGCCATGGCTGGCACCGCCGCCGAGCACGATTACGGTTGGCATGCCCATGCCGCCGTAATAGGTGGTCTGCGCGCTCATGCCTGCGAACACGGGATGGGTGAAGCCGTTGTCCGAGGCCCATGTGTTGATCTGGCCGCAGGTGATCGCGTTGGTGTAGCCGATCGTGTAGAATTTGACCATTGCGGGGTTCGACGTGTTCGGGATCACATTATCCGCGATGGCATGCGTGGCGGGAATGCACGAGGGGCAGCCCATCATCACGAGATCGATCACCACACAATAGCCCGCGTCCAGGTCGCTGAAGAGGGTATGCGAAGTTCCCGCGCAGTCGTTCGCGGTAAAGTCCAATGCGGTGGTCTGGGCACGCAAGCCCGTTGCGGCGAGCAGTGCGAGAGCGAGGTACAGGTGTTTCATGTTCTTGGAGGTTTGAGTTTGATCGATCTGTTCTGTTCACTGAGCAATGATCACTTGACGCACCAGCCGCTGGCCGGACCTGTCGGTGATCGAGAGGAGGTAGGAGCCTGAAACGACCGCTTCCATGTGGGCCGTGGTAGCGCCGTTCGTGGTATTGATCATTCCGGAATGGACCACGCGGCCCGCAGCGTCGGTGAGGCGGATCTCGGCGGAGCCTTTGATGGTCGGTATGCGCAGGTTCAGATCACCACTGCTTGGGTTCGGCCAGACCACCAAGGCATCGCTCGCGATGTTCTCACCAACGGAATTGGGATCCACCACCACGAACTGCCCCATCATACCTTCATCCTCGTGCATCAGCATGTGGCAGTGGTACATGTAGGGCATGCCGGGATCGGTGAAATCCTCGAAGCGCATGATGGCGCGGGCGCTGCCTTGCGGCGGTACGTAGATCACGTCCTTCCACCCCGTTTCCCACGCGTCGGGTGCGGACCCGTTGCGGTCGAGGATGTTGAACTCAACATCATGGATATGCACGGGGTGGCCGACCATCGTGTTGTTGGTGAAGGACCAGATCTCGGTGTTGTCCAACGGGATGGTCACGTTGACCACGCCCATGTCCATCAGTGCGCCGTTGATGGTGAAAGGCCCTTCGATCATCGGCAGGGGGGCCATCGTCTCGGGTTCGAGAATGAAGTTGCGGGTGATATCCGCATCGACTTCGTTTAGCGGAAGCGTCGGTACCAGTGCAGCAGGGATGGTGATGATCGGCTCCAACGTCTGCGACCCCACCGTGAAGGAGGTGAGCGGAAAGTCAGCCCCATTGAGCGCGTTCTCATCGTATCCATCGAGCGTGGCCATCCCATTTCCCACTTGGGCTGACCCTACGATACCGTCCGGTAATTCGCTCGCATAGCTCATCAATTGGAAGGAATTGCCCTCCATGCCGTTGAGGTCTATCAGCAGTTCCAGACGTTCACCAGGCATGAGGCGAGCGCGTGTGAGGGAAACAGGGGCGCTCAGTAACCCGCCGTCCGTTCCGATCGCATGGAAGGACATGCCGTTGTTGAAGCCCAGCAGGAAGGTGCGTTCGGAGCTTCCGTTCAAGCAGCGCAGACGCACGATCTGTGCGGGCAGTTCCTTCCAAGCATCTCGAACACCGTTTGCAATAACCACGCTGTCCAGTCCCGTATGCAGCATAATCTCACCATCCACGATAGGCTTCGTCTGAAGGATCAAGGGGATGTCATCCACGCCATAGGTGCGGGGCAAGGCAAGCGCCGCTTCCTGCGGGTCACGGACGATGATCAGGCCTGCCAGTCCCTTACTTACTTGGTAGTCGGTCAGCCCGATGCCATGTGGATGATACCAGAAGGTGCTGGCGCGGTTCATCACCGTGAATGTAGGCGACCAGGTTGAATCAGGATAGATCAAGGAATGAGGTCCACCGTCGTTCTCCGCGCTCACGTGCAAGCCGTGCCAATGGGTGGTGGTGAGGTCGGGCAAGGTGTTCGTCACGTTCAGCGCTACGGCTTGTCCTTGTTCCAGGATGATCGTCGGTCCCAACAGGTCGCCGTTGTAACCGTAGGTTGGAATCACCTCGCCGGGATGGAATTCCCAAGAACCCTCTTGTATCGTAAGGTCGATGTCTGCCCCACTGAGCGTATCGGGTATAGGGAGCACATTCTGCGCGGAAGAGGACGTGACGGACCACGCGGATGCGAAGGCCAGCGCTGCGCGATATCCAGTCTTCCAACGGTTCTGCGCTCGGCTCATGCTGATCTGCGGAGGTAGGCATGGGAGCATGGACCGCCATAGAGGAGCTTGATCGTCTCAGGCTTGTCCTTGAAAAAGGCATCGCAAGCCACGCGGACCCCAGCGTTGGAATCATTGCCGTTCACAGTCACGCCAGGGATATGATAGTCCATGAAGACCATGATGCCGCGTGGGCTCATGCGCGGATAGACCGATCGGATCGCGTGATCGATAAGCTTGGAGTGCATTTCGACGGGCATGCCTGACCCGAGATCGATATGGGCGAACGCTATCGCTCCAGGTAGTTCGGTGGGGACTGTTTCATAGACATCGCCTGCATGGATCTCAGGCATGGGAGCCCCTGTGCTGCGGATGTTCTCCTCGAATACCTCGCGGATGCCTCTCACAGAGCCAAGCTCAATCTCGAAACTGTCATAGACATGCAGCCGTCGCTCATTGCGGTGGGCGGCCAACAGTGAGGCGAAAACGGCGGCTGTGCTGCCCGTGTAACACCCAAGCTCCACGAATTCGCCAGGTACGTCGTGTTCCAGTAGCTCGTTGATGAGCAGTTCAAAATTGCCCACTTGCTCCAAACTCACCATGTCCTCGCGGTGATCGAAGCGTTTCTTCAGGTCGTAAGGCAGGCGCAGCTTGCCCAGCACCTTGTTCATGTACATGACCCAAGGGGAAACGGTCCAGCGCTCAGCGTTCGGCCACGTATTCGGCCCTTCTTGTTCTAGTGATGGCATTGTTGGTCTTTCATGTTCGATCGGTTGAAAACGCACAGGCTCCGATGCGTTTGCACCAGAGCGATCCGAACGAAGAGAAGACTATAAACGAAGAATGCCTAGTTCCACAAGGCCATCCAGAACGGTCCCTCGTGGTGGCGGTTTATCCGTGAGCCTTATGGATGTACAGGCGGCAATGAAAGGCGGCTCATAGGCCGCGAATTCCATATCGGTCGCAGGCCCTACCTCAGGCAGTTGAGCCGCTGAGGTGCGATGTTGCGCATCCAGAACCGCCTCCACCTTGCTGAAGGTGCAACACAAGCGATTGAACGCAGGCGTGTCGTGCGGAGCCTCCTTGTGCAGGCAGCAACTCTCCGCTTGACCCCAATGGACCGTCGTGCGCTCCATGTCTTGACAGGTCATCTGCCAGAGTGCAGGCATGCACTGGGCTGCCAGCAGCAGCACGGCAACAGGCAGGGCGAAAAGGCGGAAGGCGCGCATGGTCGAGGCAATGTTAAGCGGAAAGGCCGCCTAACGGACCGTCAGCAAGCGGGCATTATTGGAATGCTGGGTGCTGATCGGGTCCAACAGTGCGGCCCGAACCGATCACTCAGCCTCTACGGCCGTCACCATGTTGTCCATCAACACTTGGTTGGCGGCCTCATACCCCGTAGCCGATGGCGTGGCCAGCACATCTACCCCAGCCAGCACGCTGCAAATGTGTACGTGTATATGCAGCCCGAAATCCCGTCCCATGACCACGGGCGCGGTGTAGGGCAGTTCGGCCACGCGCAGGGCGGCATCCGTGGCGCACCGATAGGAGAACGAGGGATCATCCGTATCGACGACGCCCGTGCCATCATCATCCACGCGGCCTTCGAGCACCATGAAGTAGTAGCCATTGGCCGTACTTGTTCCCCAGTGCATCGCCGTGTCGTTCAGTGGGGGCTGGGCCGTGGCGGGATCGCCATGGTTGTCCGCACTGTCCAAGCCCAAGGTCAATCGCACCACATCCACATCGTGATCCCCCGCTGGCAGATCCCCGTACGCCATGCTGGGATCAGCATCTGGCGAGCAAAGCGCGTAGCGATGCTCGTATCGCGCCACCTCAACGCCAGCATTCTCAAGATGTACGGCACCCATGAAGAACTTCACCTCGGTGAAACGGATGGCATGGCCAGAAACATCCGCATAGGTGCTGTCCAGATCAAGGTCTGAAGCTCCATCCCAATGGAAACCATAGTACACACGGAAAGTTCCCGCGACTGGCGTGGGCTCGATCACCTCGTGCTTGCAAGAGGTGAAAGCGAGCGCACCAAGTATGACGAAAGCGGGTATTGTCCTGCTGCGGAGCATCGGGGTACCCAAAGGTACAAGCCGCGCAAGTGCTGCGACAATAGGCTTCGTTAGAACGTGGTGGTTGTGCTGAGTTGCTGGGCTAGAACTGAAGTATCGTTCCCTATCAAGGGACTGGGGCTTCACACTGAGCGAAACGCAGGAGATCCTCGACCACATGGCCATGGCCACTTGCACGCATATGTCCCCCCAGTTCACCGTGAGGCCCAAAACCATCGATGAGAAGATCGGGGAGCTGCACGGGTTGAAGCGGACGCTCTTGGAGTGCGCGGCTATATGCCCTAAGCCCGCTGAGGATAGGGAACAACAAGGAAACTGCGGCTTATTGAGCACCGCGTGTTGCTGAACGCGAACAGCGCTCGCCGCTCCGTTGAGAATGGGGGGGTACCAACGCTTTCTAGGGCTACTACCAGGCTACTTGCGCACCACGCGCTGCACGCTCCTGCCCGTGGCACTTTCGGCCACGATGAGATAGGCTCCGCTATCGAGCGTCTCAATATCGGCGAACACATGATTGTCAGCAGGCAGGTTGCCGTTGTGCAGTTCCATGACGGTGCGGCCCAGGGCATCGGTGAGGTACACATGCACGGCACTACGCGGCACGTTCAGCGTTACCATGACGAGCGAGGCGGTAGGATTGGGGAATACTTCGGTGATTAGTGGTGCCGCACCCACGTCCACACTGGCGTTTATATCCAGAACGCGGAATTTCCACCAGCCATCGGGGGCCACGATGGGGCGCACCTGCTGCTTGCCGCTGTTCGCTGTTGCATGGATGTAATAGAACACGGCGCTGCCAGCGGGTTGCGCGGGAATGGCAGCGCTCCAATTGTTGCCTCCGATGTCCGCCATGGTTATGG
>Ga0075163_10002418_pt1 | contig 25108 bp, 21 predicted proteins | sample JI1023141ADNA_FD_71478 | JGI IMG/M metagenome (GOLD analysis project Ga0075163, IMG submission 71478) | Wastewater effluent complex algal communities from Wisconsin, to seasonally profile nutrient transformation and Carbon sequestration -... | ecosystem: Engineered > WWTP > Effluent > Algae... | reverse complement strand
TCGGTGACGCGCGCGCGGGAATGCCTGTTCCGCTTGCGTGGCAAGAAGCCGGTGAAGCCGAAGGAGAGCTAGCGGATGTCGCACGACATCGAGGCTGCGAAGTCGGGGCCGATGCCGATCGCGTGGGCCGCGTCGCTCGCCCGAGGCCTCAAGAAGCGGAAGCTGAAGCGTCTCGAGATCACGGGACTGCCGATCCCGTTCCCGGTACGCGCCGCGCTGACCCCGCTGTGCGACGAGCTGATCTGTCCATCGCATGCCGTCGTGCTCGACGACGCCACGACGCACGTCGTCCACACCGGCAAGCCCGAGTGGGGAACAGGCAAGATCCTCAAGCGCGCGAACGGCAAGCTCGAGGTCAAGTTCGGGAAGGACGTGAAGGTCTTCAAGGCCGATGCCCCGTTCCTCGTCCCCGCCGCCCCGACGTGACGTGTGATCTCGAAAGGTAGAGTAGATCTGCCGGGATCAGGGTGTGATCTCGAAGATGAAGGACTGGGTCGTCGTGTTTGGCGCCACCGCGTCGTCCGAGGCGATCACGCTGAACGTGCGGGTCCCGATGCCCAGAGGGCCGAAGCTGACCGGCGAGGTGCACGCAGTCACGACCTCGCCGGTGCTGAGCTCGCAACGGACCGAGGTCTGATTCGCCACCGTGAACTCGAACGTCGGCGTGGCGATCGGGCTCGGTGTCGCGGGCGTCACGGTGATCGCCAGCTCGGGTGCCGTGGTGTCGACGATGAACTGTGCGTCTGCCGTGCCGATGTTGGCCGCTTCGTCGGTCGCGCGCAGGTGATACGTGTGCGCGCCCTCGGCGAGGGGGGAGCTCGCCGCGAAGCCGCTGGTGCACGCGGCGAACGCTCCGCCATCGACCGCGCACTCGACGACGAGGCTGGTGGCGTCACTGGTGGTGAACGCGACGGCGGGTTGCTTGTTGTTGACGCGTGCCGGGATCAGCGGCGCGACGATGGTCACCGCGGGAGCCGCGCTATCGATCGTGATCGTGCGCGTCGCGGAGCCGATGTTGGTGGCCGCATCCTCGGCTTCGAAGTCGAGCGTGTGCGCGCCGTCGGCGAGCGTGGGCGTGAACGGGGAGGCGCAGACCTCGAACGCACCGCCGTCGACCCGGCAGCGCAGCGCGACCGGCACCGTCGTCGACGTGATCGTGAACTCCGGGGTCGGGTCGGAGGTCAGCACCGGCCCGGTGACCACGAGATCGGGCGGCACGGTATCGACGACCCAGGCATGGACGGCCGGCGCGCCCGCCGCGTGCGTGACGTCGACGGCACGCACGGCGAACGTGTGCTCGCCGTCGAACACCGAGAACGACTGCGGCGAGGTGCACGCCGCCTGGATCGCGCCATCGAGCGCGCAGGTGAACGACAGCTCGCCCTCCGCCGAGAACACGAACTCCGCCACCGGCTCGCGTGTCGCGGCGTTCGGTGCGGCCTCGAACGTCACGTCGATGTCGCGCGCGGCCGGGCCTTCGGGGATGCCGCAGGCGATGATCGAGACAAGCGGTGCGACGACGAACCCACGCATTGGCATGATCGTAAGGGATCGCGACGTGGAAAAGGCGGGCTAACGTCGCGGGATGCCAACGTGCATCCTGTGTAAGAACGACGCGGAGACCGATGTCTGCGCGTCCTGCCAGCACCTCACGGGGGTGCGCGAGATGGCGCCGCCGCGGCGACGGACCACGTCGTGCGTGCGCTGCAATCACCCGAAGCTGATCCGCGTGATCCCCCGCGAGCTCTCGGTCAAGCCCGCGCGCAATGGGTTCGGGGAACCCATCGCGATCTACGCTCCGATGGCCGCGACCTATCCGGTCAAGACGGCGATGGTCGAGAGCTTCTTCGACGCCAACGAGTACATCGCGCCGCCCACGCCGCTCGACGGGCTCGGCGTGTTCGAGTGCTACATCTGCAAGCGCTGCGGCTTCGTCGACTGGTACTGCCAGGATCCGGAGCACATCCCGATCGGCAAGCAGTACATGACCGAGGAGATCGATGCCGGGGCTTCCACCGAGCCGTATCGCTAGCTACCGTCGCGACGTTCCGATCGGGCCCGAGTACATGACCGAGGAGATCGATGGCGACGGCACCGAGCCGTATCGCTAGCCGACCTGGATGCCGCCGACGAGCACTTCGCGCTTGTTGGTGTGATCCGGCGGCGACACCACGCCCTGCTTCTCCATCTCCTCGACGAGCCGCGCCGCGCGGTTGTAGCCGATGCGCAGCTGGCGCTGGACCCACGAGATCGACGCGTTGCGCGTGGTGGTCACGATGTACACGGCCTTGTCGTACATATCGTCGTCGGACTTGCCGCCGGGCATCGACATCGCATCGCCACCCTCGGACTCCTCTTCGCGCGGCTTGAGGATGTCGAGGTTGTAGACCGGGCGTCCCTGCGTCTTGAGGAACGCGACCACCTTGTGGATCTCCTCCTCGTCGACGTAGCAGCCGTGCAGGCGTTGCGGAGCGGCGCCGCGATCGGAGAACAGCATGTCGCCGGCGCCGAGCAGGGCCTCTGCACCGGATTGATCGAGGATGGTGCGCGAATCGATCTTCGACGCGACGGAGAACGCGATCCTCGACGGGAAGTTCGCCTTGATCAGGCCGGTGATGACGTCGACCGACGGACGCTGCGTCGCGAGGATCAGGTGGATGCCGGCGGCGCGCGCCTTCTGGGCGATGCGCGCGACCGAGGTCTCGACATCCTTCGGCGCCTGCATCATCAGGTCGGCGAACTCGTCGATCACGACGACGATGTAGGGCAGGCGGTGGGGTGGGGCGGTGACGATCTTCTCGCGCGCGTCCGCTTCCTCGGGCGAGTCGGCGGCCATCGCCTTGCTGACGTCGTCCTCGAGCGCGGCGGCCGCGGCCGCAGCGGCGGCCTGCAGCTTGTCGGCCTCGAACTTCGCGAGCTGCTTGCCGACCTTGTCGTTGTAGGTCGAGATGTCGCGCACGCCGGAGTGCGCGAGCAGGTCGTAGCGACGCTCCATCTCCTCGACGGCCCAGCGCAGCGCGAGATTCGCCTTCTTCGGATCGGTGACGACCGGCAGCAGCAAGTGCGGGATGCCCTCGTAGATCGAGAGCTCGAGCATCTTGGGGTCCACCATGATCATGCGGACGTCTTCGGGGCTGCAGTGATAGATCAGCGACGTGATGAACGCGTTGACCGCGACCGACTTGCCGGAGCCCGTGGTGCCGGCGACGAGCAAGTGCGGCATCTTCGCGAGGTCGCACACCGCGGGACCACCCTCGATGTCCTTGCCGAGCGCGATCGGCAGCTTCGCGCGGCCCTTCATGAACGAGTCGTCGGCGAGGATCTCCTTGATGAACACCTTCTCGCGCTGACGGTTCGGGACCTCGATGCCGACGGCGGCCTTGCCCGGGATCGGCGCGACGATGCGCACGCGCAGCGCCTCGAGGGCGAGCGCGAGGTCGTCGGACAGGTTCACGATCTTGTTGACGCGCACGCCGGGAGCCGGCGCGAACTCGTACATGGTGACGACGGGACCGGGGCGGATCGCGACGACGTCGCCCTTGACGCCGTAGTTCTCGAGCGTCTGCGTCAGCTTCGCGGACAGCTCGAGCATCGCGCTGCGATCGATCGTGTTCTGCGCGCTGGCGTCGTAGTTGAGCAGCTGGATCGACGGCAGCTTGTAGTCACCCTCGCCGAGCTTGATGAACGTCTGGCGCTCGGCCTCGACGGCCTTCTCCTTCGCCGCCATCGCCGCCTTGTCGACACCCTTGAACTTCGACTCGACGATCAGCGGACCATCGGAGGGCGCAGGCGCCGGCATCGGCTTGACCTCGACCGGCTTCGGAGCCTCTTCCTCGTCGAGGTCCGGGGCCTGCGTGCCCGCGGCCATCCGAGCGCGGCGCGGCTTCTCCAGCTTGATCGGCTTGTCGTCCTCGTCGTCCTCGACGATCTCGGCAGCCTTCTTCTTCTTGTTCGCCTCGACCACCGGGCCGGGCGGCACGAGATCGATCTCGGTGCCCTGCGGGGTCTTCTTCTTCTTCGGGGTCTTCTCGATGATGATCGGCGCGCTCGCCGCTTCCTCCTCGGGGAGCATCTCGAGCACGTCGTCTTCCTCGACCTCTTCCTCTTCGTCGTCGAACTCGCCGCGGGCGGGCAGGATCGCGCGGAACACGTCGCGCCAGAACCGGCCGAACGCGAACACGCCGGCCATCAGCGTGCGGCCGACCGTGGCACCACCACGACCGACGTAGCCGAGCACGTCGCGCATGCGGAGCGGCGTGGCGACCACCACCGCGACGACCAGGCCGACGAACGCGAGCAGCGCGGTGCCGGCGGTGCTGATCACGGCGCGCAGGATCTCCGCGGTGTGCTCGCCGATCGCACCGCCCGGGCCGTGACCCGAGACGCGATACTCGCCGAACGCGAGGTGCGCGAGCGTGGACAGCGAGAGCACGCCGATCAGGGTGCCGAGCGCGACCACGCCGGGCATCACCGGATCCTTCTCGAGCAGGGTCCGCAGTGCGGCGACCAGCGCGAGGCCGATCAGCGCGTATCCGCAGACGCCGGCGAGCCCGTAGAACAGGCCTGCCGACGACTTGCCGAACGGGCCCATGATCAGCTTGCCGGCCTGAAGCGAGATCATCGCGACGAGCAGGAACATCCCGGCCCCGAGGCCTACGATTCCCAGAACTTCGCGGCGACGATCCGAGCTAGAGCCCGAGGTGCCTTGGATCTTTCGGTTTTTTGACATAGGGCGTCTGCAGCTACCTGGAGCACTTTATCCTACATCCACCGACCTGCCGGCCCAAGTTTTCGCCGCCGCCCACGTGCCGGGCCAGGCACGCTGGAATCATGGCCCGGACCGTCTCGCTCGATCCAGTTGCTGACCTGCGGGTCAGGCTGAGTCGCGCGCAAACCGATCAGGCTCGCGCGTTCTGGACGCGCTACCTCAAGGGCACCGGTACGTTCCATGGCGTCCCGATGGCGCGCGTCCGCGCGATCGTGCGGACGTGGTGGACCGAGCAAGGGCTCGACGTCCATCCCGCGAGCGTCGGCAAGCGCGTCGCGATCGCGCTGCTCGAGCAGCCGATGGTGGAGGAGAAGCTCGCCGGCATCCTCGTGCTCCAGGATCTGCTGGGCTCGCACCTGCGCACGCCCGACCTCCAGGAGTTCGCGCGGCTGTTCGCGGCAGGGCACCTCGCGGAGTGGAACGTCGTCGACTGGTTCGTGATGAAGGTGCTGGTGACGATGCTCGAGCGCCCGCAGGGCCGGCGCGAGTTGATGCGCGCGCTCGTGCAATGGCGCGGCGCGGAGACGATGTGGCAGCGACGCGCGGCGTGCCTCGCGTTCGTCAAGCTCGCAGCGCACGGCGACGCGGTAGTCACCGATCACGTGCTGTCGATCTGCGCCACCGTCGTGTGGTCGATCGAGCGCTGCGATCAGACGGCGGTGGGTGCGGTGCTGAGCCAGCTGTCGCGCGCCGAGCCCGACCGCGTCGAGGGCTTCCTGCTCGAGCACGCGTTGCTGATGTCGAAGGAGAGCATCAAGCTCGCGGTCGCGAAGTTCTCGGCGGCGAAGCGCACCGCGCTGCTCGCGCACCACAAGCGCGCGACGTCACTCCGTCACAGCTAGCGCATCCCGCTCGTAGAGTCCGCCGCACGACCTGCAGATGAACTGCGGCGTCTCGATGTCGTGGATCCGCGGATCGAGATACTCGACGGGGCCGTGACAGGCAGTGCAGCGCGCCCTCGCGATCGCCTGGAACAGCGCTTCGTCACCCCACTCGCACCAGCGCAACGAGGGCTCCTCGATCCCGTGATTCGTCAGCCACTGCGCGAGCATCGGCAGCGCGTGCGGCTCACAGGGCAACCACATGCCGAGCGTGCCGGCATCGCGGAAGTACGTCGCCCGATCGAACCGCTCCTCGTCGGTCGACCACGGCACGACGATCTTCGAGGCCCATTGCTTCGGGGTCTTGTCGAGGGTCTCGATCTGGAGGAACAAGCCGGCGAGCGCGTCGTCGAACGCCGGGTCGGTACCCGGCTGCGAGCGCGCGAGCACCGAGATCGAGGGCATGCCATATCCCTCGGGCTCGACGGTCGCGCCCTTCGACGTCAGCATCGGGCCGAGGTGCTCGAAGCCCTGACAATAGTAGTGATAGACGACGAGGACGCCGTGCTCGGTGGCGATCTCGGGCTCGTCGCCGACGTGGAGGTGCGAGGTCCACTCGAGCATGTCGACCGCTGGCAAGCCGTACTTCGCGGCGAACTCGGTGAGCATCGGACCGTCGATCCAGTGGCCGTGGTTCTCGCGGATGTGACCGATCAAGAACGCGGCGACCTCGACGGCGGCTTCGCGTGCTGCGCGAGGATCGGCGAACCGCGCGACCAGCCGACAGCTACTGCTGTTGTTCGGAGAGAACGCGTTCCAGATCCGGATCGTCATGGCGAGTAGAAGGTCGACAGATCATAGAGCCCACCGCACGGGCCGCACACGAGCTGTGGCGTCTCGATATCGTGCAAGCGTGGATCGAGATAGTCGAGCTTGCGATCGCACGATCCACAGCGCGCGGCGGCGAGGGCGGCGAACAGCTCGCGATCGTCGTACTGGTCGATCCGCAGCACCGGGTCCTCGACCCCGAACCCGGCGAGCCAGGCCTTGAGCCCGACGACCTCGCTCCCCTTCACCGGGATGAAAAACCCGAACGTGCTGCCGTCGCGAAACCACACCGCGTGACCGGACGGCACGAACGACGCCCACGGCGGCTTGCCGAGCAGTACGCCGTTCTCGACGTCGAACAGCGGTGCGAGCAACGCGGCGAGCTCGTCGGTTCGCGGCGTGGTCCGGAACAGCACCGTCAGGCTGATCCCACCCGAGGACGTGCTCACGTGGGTCCCGCCGCGATCCTCGATGTACGCGGCGACGCCGGGACCCATGCCGAGACACATCGTGTGATAGACGACGACCGTCTTGTCCTCGGCGAACACGCCCATCGTGCCCATGCCGTTGTCGATCCAGTCCTCGCCGTAGTTGCGCGCGAGGACGGCGAGGGGACTGGAGTTGCGCGGGCGTTTTTTTACCTTGCTCTGTGCGACGAAGAACTCGTCGAGCTCGGCGACGACCTCGTCGGCCGCGGCGGCATCGGCGAACCGCGCGACCAGTCGGTAGGCCGAGCTGTTGTTGCACGCGTACGAGTGCCAGACCTTGATCATCGGAACGCCGACAGATCGTAGAGCCCACCGCACGGTTTGCAAACCAGCTGCGGGGCTTCGATGTCGTGGAGGCGCGGGTCGAGGTATTCGAGGGGCCCGTCGCATGCCGTGCAACGTGCCCTCGACAGCGAGGTGAACAGCGCGTGGTCGTCGTCGGGTTGGATCTGCACGACCGGCTCGAGCCCGCGCTCGGTGATCCACGTTCGCAGGTGCACGAGGTCGCGCGCGTCGATCGGGAAGTACAGGCCGATGCTCCCCGGATCGCGGAACCACGCGAGCTTGCCACCCACACGCTCGTGGACCCACGGCGCCCGGAACCCCTTGATCATGCCCTTGTCGTCGACCGGCTGTGCGATGACCTCGTCGAGCTCCTCGGCGAGACGCGGGTCGCTCGACGGACGAAACAGCAGCGACGCGTGGATCTCGGCCCAGGATTCTTGCTCGACCTTCGCACCCTGCTCGATGAGGTACGCGGGAACACCGGGCCCGAGGCCGAGGCAGTAGCCGTGATGGACGACCATCAGGGTATCGTCGACGATCACGTGCGGACCCTCGTCCTCGCTGCCCCAGCCCTCGTCGAGCCAGTCGAAGCCGTACAGCCTCGCCATCGCCTGCAGCCCCGAGTTGCGATTGCCATCCTCGAGGCCGCTCAGCAGCTCGGCGAGCTCGGAACCGATCGCCTTCGCCCGTGCCGCGTCCGCGAAGCGCGCGACGAGGCGATACGACGAGCTGTTGTTGCACGAGTACGAGCTCCACACGCGGATCGTCATAGGAACGCTCCGAGCTCGTACAGCCCGCCGCAGGGCTTGCACACCAGCTGCGGGGCCTCGATGTCGTGGAGGCGCGGGTCGAGGTATTCGAGGGGCCCCTCGCAGGCCGTGCAGCGCGCTCGGGATAGCGCGGTGAACAGCGGTGCGTCCTCGGGGTTCTCGATCTGCAGGATCGGCTCGATCCCGCGCTCCGCGACCCACGCGCGCAGGTGGACGAGGTCGCGCGCATCGATCGGAAACACCACGCCGACGGTGTTCGGATCGCGAAACCACGCGAGCTTGCCGCGCGTGTGCTGCTTGGCCCACGGCGCCTGGAACGTCGCGATCGAACCCTCGGCGTCGACCTCCTGTCCGATCAGCGCGTCGAGCTCCTCGACGAGACGCGGGTCGCCCGACGGGCGGAACAGCAGCGAGGCGTGGATGTCGGCCCAGGCCTCTTGCTCGACCTTCGCACCTTGCTCGGTGAGGTAGGCGGGGATGCCGGGCCCGAGGCCGACGCAGTAGTCGTGGTGGACGACCAGCAGGGTGTCGTCGACGATCACGTGCGGGCCGTCTTCCTCGCTGCCCCAACCGTCATCCTCCCAATCGAAGCCGTACAGCCGCGCCATCGCCTGCAGACCGGAGTCGCGATGACCATCCCCGAGACCGCGCAGTAGCTCGGCGAGCTCGGCGGCGATCACCTTCGCCCTGGCCGCGTCCGCGAAGCGCGCGACGAGGCGATGCAACGAGCTGTTGTTGCACGAGTACGAATGCCACACGCGGATCGTCATCGGAACGTCGCGACCTCGTAGAAGCCGCCACACGGACGGCATAGCAGCTGGGGCGTCTCGATGTCGTGCAAGCCGGGGTGCTGGTACTCGAGCGCGCCACCGCACGCCGCGCAGCGCGCCTTGCGGATCGCCTCGAAGTCGACCAGGTCGTCCTCGATCCGCAGCACGGGCTTGTCGATGCCACGGGTCCGCAGCCAGCCCTTGAGGTTGTCGAGGTCTCGCGCATCGAGCGGAAACCGCAGCCCGACGGTGCCGGCGTCGCGGAAGTACGTGAAGTCTCCGAACGCCTCTTCCTCGAGGGGCCACGGCGCTCGCAGCGGCGATACGGAGGTGTCCTCGTCGGTGCGCTGCGCGAACATGGTGGCCAGCTCGTCGTCGAGGTGCTCGATCGTGCCCACGGGGGCGCGGAACATCAGCGACACCACGACATCGCTCGTCTCGTCGATCTTCGTGGTCGCACCTAGCTTCTCGACGAAGGTCACGATGCCGTCGCCGAGCCCACCGCCGCAGTAGGTGTGGACCACGACCAGCACGCGATCCTCGACGTAGAGGTTCGGCGTATCGCCCACCAAGCCGCCGGTGCCCCAGTACATCAGATCGCTCCACTCGAAGCCGTAGCGCTCGCCGAACGCACGCGTCGCCTCCGAGGGCTCGTCGCGGTAGTCGGGTCGCGCGTCGACCTCGGTCGCGTGCTCGTCGAACAACGCCTCGAGCTCCCGCGCGGCCGCACTTGCCGCGGCCGAGTCGGCGAACGTCGCGACCAGCCGGTACGCGCTGCTGTTGTTGCACGAGTACGACTGCCAGATCTTGATCACAGGAACGCTCCGAGCTCGTAGAGCCCGCCGCAGGGCTTGCACACCAGCTGCGGCGCCTCGATGTCGTGCAGCCGTGGATCGAGATACTCGAGCGGCCCCTCGCACGACGTACAGCGCGCCTTGCGGATCGCGCGGAACACGCGCCGGTTCGCCGGGACATCGAGCTGGATCGACGACTTCGCGATCTGGTGCGCGGCGAGGTACCTGCTGACCGTCTCGAGATCGCGCGGATCGATCGCGACGTGGAGGCCGACCGTCGAGGCATCGCGGAACACCGCGACGTGGCCGTAGCTCTCGCGCTTGGTGTCCCACGGCACCGGCACCGGCTCGACCCACGGCGCGTCGGGCTCGTCGGGCTCGTCGTCCTGCTCGTCGAAATCGGCGAACATCTCGGCCAGCTCCTCGTCGAGCTTCGCGTTCGCGCCGGGCGCCGCGAGGAACAACACGGAGACCTCGAGGTCGCCGCGCTCGGGCGTCCCGATCGTGCCGCCCTTCGCCCGCAGCACCTTCGGCACGCCGTCGCCGAGCCCACCGCCGCAGTACGAATGGAAGATGACGAGGGTGTCGTCGTGGACGATCAGGTCGGGCTCGTCGCCGGTGAGGGCCTCGTCGCCCCAGGTGATCGCCTCGGTCCAGCTGAACCCGTAGCGTGCCGCGAGCTCGCGCTGCGCCTGCGAGGGCTCGCGCGACCACCCCTCGCGAGCGTCCAGCTGCGCGGCGTGGTCGACGAAGAACGCCGACAGCTCGGCGGCCGCGGCGCGTGCGGTGGCGGCGTCGGCGAACCGCGCGACCAGCCGGTAGCTGCTGCTGTTGTTGCAGGCGTACGACTGCCAGATCCGGACGGTCATGGCTTCGCGAGGAAGGTCGAGACCTCGTAGAGCCCACCGCACGGCTTGCAGACGAGCTGGGGAGTCTCGATGTCGTGGAGGCGAGGATCGAGGTAGTCGAGGCTGCCGCTACATGCCGTGCACGTCGCCTTGGCGATCGCGTCGAACCGCGCGAGGTCGCCACGGTCCTCGATCACCACCGAGGGCTTGTCGACCTGGCGATCGGCGAGCCAGCGATCGAGGGACGCGAGGTCACGCGGATCCAACGGGAGATGGATCCCGACGGTGCTGCTGTCGCGGAAGTACGCCGCGCTGCCGTAGACCTCGTGGTCGGCCCACGGCGGCTTGACCTCGAAGTAGCGGTCGCCCTTCGCCGCGCCGAGCTTCTCGAACAGGCCGTCGAGATCCGCGTCGAGCTCGGGGCTCGTGCCGCGCGGAGCCTTGAACAGCAGCGAGACGTGGACCGTCCGAGCGTCCTGTTCGTCGGCCTCGGTGGCGCCGAACGTCTTTAGCAGGCCCGTCAGATCATCGAACCCGCCGCAGTACGTGTGCTGCACGATCAACACGCTGTCGCGAACGAACACGTGGGGCTCGTCTCCGACCAGGCCGCCGTCTCCCCAGTACAGCGATTCGTCCCAGGTGAAGCCATGCTTCGCGCCCATCGCGAGCTGCGCCTCCGACGGCTCCTCGCTGTAGACGTCACGCTGATCGATCTCCGCAGCGTGGAGCGGGAAGAACCCGCGGAGCTCGCCGGCCACGGCCTCGGCGGCCTGGGGGCTCGCGAAGCGCGCGACGATCCGATAGCTGCTGCTGTTGTTGCAGGAGTACGACTTCCAGATCTTGACGGTCATGCCTGCCTCGCGAGGGGAAGCGACTTGCGAAATCCGAAGTTCGGCAACCGCGCGCAGCCCGGCGACGGCGCCGCCAGCTGCTTGTCCTGCAGCGAGCGCCAGATCTCCGGCAGCTCCGACGGTGACGTGAACCCGATGCCCTCGTTCGCGAACGAGCACGCGAGCACGCGCTTGTCGCTGGTCAGGCTCAGGAAGTCGATGTTCGCGCCGCAGTCCGGGGTGTTGAGCAGCTGCGGCGCCTGCACCAGCCGGCTCGCCCAGCAGACATCGACCTTGAGCGCCGTGCGCGGCAAGCGCTCGTGCAGCTTCGCGAGGCTCGCATCGAACATCCGCGTCTCCTTGTCAGAGAGATGCAGCGCGGGATCGTCGCCCTTGTACGACAGGAACAGCATGTCCTTGACGCCGCGCGCGACCCACGACATCACGTCGGCCTCGATCGATCGCACGCGCTTGGGCGTCACCAGGTAGTTGAGCCCGAATCGGGCGTTCTCGGCGAGCAGCAGCAGGGCGATCGCGTTGGTGTCGTCCTCGTCGTAGACGGAGACTTGTAGCTGCCCGTAGAATCCGCGGATCGCGCGAAGAAACTCGGGCGTGAGGCGCTTGCCGTGCGTGGTGAACGACGGGCACATGCCGGTGGTCGTCCAGATCTCGCGCAGCAGCTCCGGAAACCGCGGGAACAGCGTCGGCTCGCCACCGCCGAACGCGATCTCGAGCACGCCCCAGCGATCGCAGACGCGCGCGAGCTCGACGATGTCGTCGAACGTCCACCGGTTCTTCGCCTCCATCGGGCGATAGCAGAACGAGCAGTCCTTGTCGCACGCGTTGGTGATCGCGACCTGCAGCATCCGCGGTGCGGCACGCTTGAGACCACGCGTCTTGTCGTTGTCGATCAGAACATTGGTGCCGGTGTCGCGGTCGAACAGCAACACCTCGCCATCGAGCTCGAGGGCACGCCACATGCCCGGAACGGTATCATCGCGCGATGGATCCGTACGTCCTCAAGAACCGCGCGTTGTGGGACGAGTGGGCCGAGATCAACTACCGGTCGCCGTTCTACGCCGTCGACGACTTCAAGGCGCACCCGACCCCGCTCGACGCCGAGGTGCTCGCCGGGCTCGGCGACCTGACCGGCAAGTCGGTGCTCCATCTGCAGTGTCACTTCGGGATGGATTCGATCCGGCTCAAGCTCGCGGGCGCGCGCGAGGTCGTCGGCATCGACTTCTCGCCGGTGGCCGTGGCCAAGGCGCGCGAGCTCGCGGCGGAGATGGCCGTCGACGTGCGGTTCCTCGAGACCGACCTGTACAAGCTGACCGACGTGCTCGACGGTGAATTCGACGTGGTCTTCACGTCGTACGGCGTGACGGGCTGGCTGCCCGATCTCGGCCCGTGGGGGCAGCTGATCGCGCGCTACCTGACGCCCGGCGGGCGGTTCTTCCTGATCGAAGGGCACCCGATGCTGTTCATGTTCGACGGCAGCGCCGGCCGCCTCGACTTCACGTATCCCTACTTCCGGCAGCGTGAACCGATCACGCTGGCACCGACGACCGGCACCTACGCCGATCCGACGGCGACGTTCTCCAGTACCGAGTATTCGTGGCCGCACGAGCTCGGCGAGACGATCAACGCGCTGACCGGGGCGGGGCTGCGGCTCGACGAGATGCGCGAGTACCGCCACACCGTGTGGAAGGCGTTCCCGTTTCTCGTCGAGGAGGCCCCCGACCGCTTCGTGATGCCGCCCGAGCTGCCGCAGCTCCCGATGATGTTCTCGCTGCGCGCGTCGAGGTCATAGCCGCGTTCGGCGATACGCGAGGCCCGCCGTGAACGCGCTGAACGAGAGGTCGCCGATCGGCGCGGAGTCGATCCGGCCGTAGATGGCGAGCCGGTTGCCGCGGAGCTCGTACACGTCGACGCCGCCCAGCAACTCGAAGCCGCCGGTCTTCCTCCACGTCGTGGATCCCGCCGCGATCAGGCGATCTGCGTGCATGCCGAGATAGAACCCGATCCAGCCACGATCCCAGAACGACGCCTGCAGGCCGGCGGTGACCGCCACGGGCAGCAGGTCGATCGGCGCCGGCGGCATTCTCTCGACCAGCACCGCGGTGCCGTCGAAGTTCCCCACCGTCAGCCCGGCGCCGAAGCTCGTGCGGCGGTCGAACTTGTAGAGGACGCGTGCGGTGAGCTGATAGCCGGTGAGATCGCCATCGAGCGCCCCACCCGAGCCGTAGGTCACGCCGAGCATGAAGCCGAATGGGTTCCGGGGCCCCTGATACGTCAGCGGGTATTCGAGGACTCGGGGAACCTCGTTGGTGAGCATGGGCCGCGTCGGGGTGGCCGCGGGCGCCGGGATCGTGGCGGGGGCGGTGACGTAGGTCGCGATCCGCCCGAGTGCGAGGAAGGCGGGGTCGAGCGCGTCGCGTGGACCTTGCATCAGCACGGCGGCGCGATCGAGGTCGAGCTCTTCGAGATCCACCGCGGGCAACGTCAGCTGCCGCACGGCGAGGGCCGTGGCGAGGGCGGAGAGCGGCGCGCGATCGTGGACGACATCCTCGACGATCTGATCCGACAGCTCCGACGGACGCCCCGACAGCGAGGTCAGCCGCGTCAGCACGCGCTCGCGCGCCGTCACGAACATGCGCGCGGCCTCGTCGGCATCGTCGTGCAGCACGTCGAGCCGGTGACGGATCAGCTGCATCGCCTCGACGAGTCGGCGCGTCTCGATGTAGCCACCGACGAGATAGCGAGGCCCGAGGCGAGCGTCGGACAGCACGGCGTTCACCCCGTAGCTCGCCCCGAGCTGGTGCCGGACCTCGGCGACGACGATCGCGAGGATCTCGGCGAGGACGAGCTGGTTCGCGCGAGCCTTCGAGGTGGCCGGGAAGGCGAGCCGGATCAGGGTCTGCTCGGCGGGCTCGTCGTGCGCGAGCGAGACGCGACGGAACTCGGCGACGCGGTCGCTGCGCGGCGTCGCGGTGCCGGCCCAGCTCTTGAACAAGTAGTCGATCCACTGATCGGCGAGTGCCGGATCGAATCCACCGGAGATCACCAGCGTCGCGTTGTCGGGTGTCAGGTGCCGGTCGTGGAACTGTTTGCCGTCGGTCCCCGAGAGGCCGGGGCTGAGCTGGCGAGCCGAGGCGAACTTCGCGTACGGATGATCCTTGCCGAACAGCGCGGCGGTCCAGGCGTCGGACAACGCGCCCTCGTGCTGGCCCTCCTTGATCGTGCTGCGCAGCGCGAGCGCGACGGCCTCGGTGTCGTGGCCGTACTGGCCATCCGCGACCCAGCGCCGGAGGCCGGCGAGGAGCGCGTCGAGGTGCATCTCCATGCCGCGGACGCCGAACGCGACGTGATCGGTGCCGACATCGACGCGCTGCGTTCCACCCGCACCGGCGAACAGCAGGAGGTCGTTGAGGTGGTGGAGGTTCCACGTCAGGCCGTGACCGGCGACCTTCGCGGCGCCCGACGCGTCGCTCGGATCGTCGCTGGCGCCGGCGCGAAACACCATGCGGATGTCGACGGTGGGAACGCTCGCGATCGGCAGCAGCACGATCGTCATGCCGTTCGGCAGCTTGCGCGTTCGCATCGAGGCGAAGCCTTTTGTTGGCCCCTGGGCGACGAGCTCCTTCGTGGCTGGTTGCTGGGCGAGCGCGGGATCCGGCGGATCGCGACGCTGTCCCTGATCGTGGATGGGTGGCGCGAGCTCGGTCTTCGCGTGCGGCGCGGTGACCTCCGGCTTCATCACCAGGACCGACGCGCGATCCATCTGCAGCGCCGAGTCCGCGATCTTCACCATGGTCTCCCGCGTCAGATCGCGCATCCCCTCGAGCTCGGCGGCGACCGCGAGACGAGGATCTCGCCCGGCGAGGACCTCCGTGGCGAGCCGGATGTCGCGCGAGCTGCCGTCCTCCAGCTCCGAGAAGATCCCGTGGACCGCGGTCTGCCGGATCCGATCGTAGGCGACCCCACCGAGGTCGACCTGATCGAGCGCCTCGATCGTCGCCGACGCCTGGGCCATCGCCTTCGATGCGGCGGCGAGGGCTTCGGTGGCCGTCTCGCCCTCGGCGAGCTCGATCGCGACGCCGGCCAGCGGCGCCTGCTGGTCGCCGAGCGTCACCACCTGCACCCGACCCTTCACGCGATCGTCGATCCACGCGATCGCCGTGCCGAGGACGGCGCGCACCTGCGCACGCAGCTTCGGATCCGGCGGCAGCGGCCAGCCGATCACGACGAGCTCGCTATCGACGGGACCGGGGAGCTCGACGCGCCTCGCCGGTGGTGCGCTGGCCGAGACCGCAGGTGCTGCGGCGCGCGCGGGCAGCTTGACGAGGAACTTCTGCAGCGCGTCGATCACGAGCTGCTTCGTGAGATCCCCAGAGACCACGAGCACGCTGTTGCCCGTCGTGTAGTGCGCATCGGCGAACGCGCAGGCCTGGTCGCGCGTGATCGTGCGCAGCGCCGCCTCGGTGCTGGTGGGCCGAGCGTAGGGATGCCCGACCGGATAGATGCCGCGCTGGACGGCGAGGTACACGGCCGACTTCGGCTCGCGCTGGCGGAGCTCGTTGATCACCACCTCGCGCTCGCGATCGAACGTCGCATCGGTGATCGTGGTGCAGCGGAAGCCGACGCGCACGGCTTCGATCGACAGCAACTTGTCGAGGCGATCGCGCGTGGCGCGAGACAGGTACGTGGTGGCGTCGAGCGAGGTAACGCCGTTGAACGACGACGTGGTGTTCTCGAGCTGATCGAACAGGGACTGTCCGCCGAGGACCTGCTGGAACATCAGATGCTCGACGAGGTGCGCCATGCCCTCCTGGCCGGCGGGATCATCGACGGCGCCGACCCGGTAGCGCATCGTCACCTGGATCTGCGTGGCGCGCGGATCCTCGACGATCACGACCTTCAGACCATTCCCTAGCTCGAGATACTCGATCTCCAGCCCGAGCGACGTCTTTCGCACCGGCGCTGCCGGTGGGTGCGGACGACATGCAGTGAGGACGACAACGCCAATCAACAACGCCCACTTCATCTCCGCGCAGTATCGTCAGCCGCGCGAGCGAGCACAATCGCGTGCGACTTCGAGTACGGTCGAGCCATGGCAAATCGCTCACACATCTACACGTGCGACGAGGTCCCCGGAGGCAAAGGCTTCTACGCGCGCGGGTTGAGCGAATACAACTGGGCGATCCCCCTCGCACACAAGCTGATGGTCGGGACGAACCCGCGGATCGTGCGCTCGGCGATCTGGGAGCACGACATCGGCATCCTCGCGGATCGCGAGGGCGCGTTCGAACGCACGCTCGGCCTGTTCGAGAAGCTGGCCGAGGGCGAGCTGCCGGATCGCGCGGAGTTCGACGACGAGCTCGCGCAGATGAAGGAGTTCCTGGCGACCGCGCCGCCGAGCAAGTTCATCCTGCTCGAGGCCGGCGAGATCCTCGATCTGCTCGACGGGGAGCTACCCGCGCTGGTCGCCGATCTGCACGCCGAGCTCGCCCCGCTCGCCGACAAGACCGATCGCGCGATCGCCGGCCAGGAAGCCGACTGGCTCGCCGAGCTGCGCGCGAACTGGGCGGAGCAGGCGCGCCCGGGCTACTGGAGCGACATCCTCTACTACTCGTTCTCGGAGGCAGCGCCGGCAACGAAGGCGAAGAAGCCGAAGAAGGCTGCGGCGAAGAAGCCTGCAGTGAAGAAGGCTGCGGCAAAGAAGCCTGCGGCGAAGAAGCCTGCGGCGAAGCAGGCCGCTTCGAAGAAGAAGGCCGCGTCGAAAGCGAAGCCCGCAGCGAAGAAGCCTGCGAAGAAGCCGGCTGCGAAGAAGAAGAAGAAGCGCTGAGCCGCTTCGCGCAGCCGCCGATCGGCCTGATCGCGCCAATTGGCGATGTAGAAGAAGAAGCGCTGAGCCGCAGCGCACAGCCGCCGATCGGCCCGATCGCGCCAATTGGCGATTTGAGGCCCTCAGCGCGGTTCATCTGGGTATTAATTGAACTTATGAGAATCGCAGATCGATTCCATGCCAGGTCGTAACGCTGCGATTGATCACGTGAACGCCGCTTCGCGTGGCAACAAAGATCGCCACTAGCAGGTTGCACGCAGGCGATCTAAAGAGTGCGCATACCTTTTCAGCGCCGCTCTTAGCTTCCCTCGCCTAGCTCCCTAACTTACGAATCCAGGCCCTCGGCATCTGCTTCGACGATCGCGTCGACGTCCGCGTCCCCCACACGGCCTTCGACATTCGCGTCATCGTCGGAGTCCGCCGAGGCGGCCGTGAGCGCGTCGTCCTCGTCGTGGAGTTCCCCCTCCGCGACGAGGACCGCGCCGACCGAGATCTCCCCCGAGATGGTCGCCGCGGCCGGATACTCCGCCGCGATCGCCGCACTCGTGCCTTCGATCTCCGCACGCTCGGCGAAGTACTTGACGATCGCCTCCGCGGCCTTCGCGTTCATGCCGGGTGCCTTCGCCAGCTCCTCGGCGCTGGCCAGCCGCACGCCACGCACGCTGCCGAAGTGCTTGAGCAGCTTCTGCCGGCGGGTCTCGCCGATGCCGGTGATGCCGTCGAGCTCGCTCTTGAGCGTGCCCTTCGAGCGCCGCGCCTGGTGGAACGTGTTCGCGAACCGGTGCGCTTCGTCGCGGATCCGCGCCAGCACGTAGAGCTCCGGTGAGTTCGCGCGCAGCGGGATCGAGTCCTTGACGGTGCGGCGATAGATCCGATCCGGTGCGCTCCCCGCCTCGAGCTCCCGCTCCTTCGCGAGCCCGATCACCTCGAGCCCGTCACCACCGAGCTTGACGCCGAGATCCGTCAGCGCCGCGATCGCCATCGCGAGCTGGCCCTTGCCGCCGTCGATCACGAGCAGATCGGGCGCCGCCCACGACGGGTCGACATCCCCCGCGAACCGTCGGAACCGCCGGGTCAGCACCTCGTACATCGCGGCGAAGTCGTCGTTGCCGGACTCGCGCACCTTGAACTTGCGATACAGGCCGCGCGCCGGGACGCCGTCGACGAACGTCACCATCGCGGCGACGGTGTCGGTGCCCTGGATGTGCGCGATGTCGAAGCACTCGATCCGCCGAGGCGAGCGCGGCAGCTCGAGCCGCTTCGCCACCTTTGCCAGCAGCTCCTCGGCATCGGCGTTCTTGCCGCGCCGCGATTGCGCCGACGCCGCCGCGTTGCGATCCGCGAGCTCGACCAGCTTCGCGCGCACCCCGCGTCGCGGCTCGACGATCTTGACGCGCTTCCCGCGCGCAGTGCCGAGCCACTCGGCGAGCGGCTCGGAGTCCTCGAGCTCGACGCCGACGACGACCTCGTCGGGGATGAACGTCCCGGTGGCGTAGTACTGCTGGAGGTACTCCGCGATCACCTGCGGATCGGGGAGCTCCTGATCCTTCTGGTTGAACGCGCGCCGCCCGACCAGCTTGCCGGCGCGGATGAACATCACCGCGACCTCGATAGCATCGGCCTCGCGGTAGATGCCCCAGACGTCCTGGTCGACGAACTCGTCCTGCACGATGTGCTGCTTCGCGAGCGTGCGCTCGACGGCGGCGAGCGAATCGCGCAGCACCGCCGCGGTCTCGAAGTCCTCGTTCTCGGCGCGCGTGGTCATCCGGCCGCGCAGGCGTTGCACGAGCTCGACGTTCTTGCCGCCGAGGAACATCTTCACGTCCTCGACCTGCTCCGCGTAGGTCTCCGGTGGGACGTCGAGAGCGCACGGCCCGGAGCACCGCTTGATCTGGTACTGCAGGCACGGTCGGCCGCGCGTCTCGAGCACGTGATCGGTGCAGGTGCGGAGCTGGAAGTGGCGGTTGAGCGTGCGCAGCGTCTCGCGCGCGCCGGTGGCCGAGTGATACGGCCCGAAGTAGTTGGCCTTGTCGTCGCGGATGTTGCGCACGACCTCGACGCGGGGAAACTGCTGCCGCTTGGTCTCGCCGGTCGGCTGCGGATCGAGCAGCCGCAGCACGAGGTACTGCTTGTCGTCGCGCAGCTTGACGTTGAACTTCGGCTGGTGCTTCTTGATCAGGTGGTTCTCGAGGAGCAGCGCCTCCTTCGACGACGTCACCACGATCGTCTCGACGTCGGTCACCGCGCGGCCGAGGAACCCGGCCGCCACGAAGAACCGCTCGTCACCGCCCTCGCGAAAATACTGACGAACGCGCGTCCGCAGGCTCTTGGCCTTGCCGACGTACACCACGGTGCCCTTCGCATCCTTGAATAGGTACACGCCGGCATCCATCGGGATGCGGTCGAGCACCTCACTGGCGAGCACGGGCGCACCTTACCCAATCGGGGCCGAGGCGCTTGCCCAAACCTGTCAGGTTTTCTTCTTGGCCTTCGACTTCAGCGCGTCGTACGCCGGCTTGTCGAAGCCGATGATCACGACGCGGTCGCCGTCGATCAGGATCGGCCTGCGGATCAGGTTCGGCTGCTCGGAGACGGCCTTCGCGAACACGCTGGCCGCCGGCGGCTTCTCCGCCCACCCCTTCTCCTTCGCGATCTCGTGCCGGGTGTTGAGCACGGCGAGCACCGAGCCGGCCTTCTTCACGATCTCCTCGACGGTCTCCGCCGACAACCCCGCCTTCGCGTAGTCGATCTCCTCGACTTCGACGCCGTTGTCGCGCAAGGAACTCCTCGCGTTGCGACAGCTCGTTCAGGTCTTCTTCAGATAGAGCCGCATCTCTCACTACGGTAGCGCGCCGCCGCTACGGTTTGGGCTTGGGGAGGGTTAGCTCCACCTGCCGCTTGGGTCCGGCCTCGAGCTTGACCTGGGCGCACTTCATCGGCGCCTTGGTGAGATCGCCGTCGGGCGGGAAGCCCACCGCACATGCGGTGTGGGTGCCAGCGCGTGCCGTCACGATCTCGGCGGGACCACCCATGTGCCCGCGCATGTAGACGGGGATCTCCTTGTCCCCGAACGGGATCCCCGTGCCATCGCGTAGCTCCTCGATCGTACTCGGGTTAACGGCAGCCTCGACGAGGATCACCTGCGCCATCGCCGGCTGGCCATCCGCACTCTTGACGGAAACGTTCACCGCCATGGTACCGGGCGTCGCGTCGATCTCGACCTTCGCGCGCTTGCCGCCCACCACCTCGACCCGGCGGGGGTAGATGTCCTTCGGCTTGTTCCCGCCGCCGCCGAACATCGGGTAGACGATGTAGGGGCCAGGGGCGAGGGCATCGAGGGCGAACGTCCCGTCGGGGCCGGTGGTGGTGAAGAAGTTCGAGGCGAGCGCCCCGATCGGGTTCGCTATGATCACGACATCGGAGGCGGGCTTGCCCTCGCGCATGATCTTGCCGTCCATCCCGGTCGTCGCCTGCAGCACCAGCTCGAGGCGCGCGCTATCGCTCCCCGCCGGGATCGTGATGCTCGCGCTGCGACCGATGCCGTCCTTGCCGGCGACCACGGTCTGCTGGATCGGGCCGAAGCCTTCGAGCGTGAACCGGCCGTCGTCGTCGGTCTCTGTGTCCTTCGCGAACCGGCTCTCGTCGGGGATGTACAGCTCCTTGCCACCGCCGGTGAGCAGCGCACCCGCGGCGACCTTCGCCTTCGCGACCGGCGCGCCATTCGCGTCGAGCACGCGGCCGGAGATCGATCGGCCGGCGGTCACCGCGATGGTGCCGAGATCGGTGTCCTTGTCCTGGCTCACCACGACATCGCGGATCTGCTTGTCGACGAAGCCCGGCCCCGAGATCGAGACCGCGTGCTTGCCCTCGGCGAGCGGCAGCGAGAACGCACCGTCCGCCGACGAGAACGGCCGACCGTAGTCACCGACGGAGACGAAGAAGCGCACCGGCGCCTTGCCGTCGAGCGCGACCTTGCCGATCACCTTGCCGTCGCTGGCGATCGTGAGCTTGAGCTTGTCGCCGGGCTTCGCGAGCACGGGCGTGGCGAGCGACATCATCGCTTCGTTCGAGCCCGGCCGCGTCGCGCGCACGCGATACGCACCGTCGGGCATGCCGGTGAGCTTGAACGCGCCCCCCTGATCGGTGACGGCTTCTTGGATCCCGCGCACGCTCCACGCCGCGCGATCGCCGGTGCCTCCGCTCCACTCGGGCTCGGCGATCACCTGCGCGTCACCGATCGGCTGACCCGCCTTGTCGACGACGGTGCCGGTGATCTCGCCGGTGACATCGAGGGTCAGCGCCACCTCGGCCTCGGGCTTCACCGCGAGATCCGCGGCGACGATCGCCGAGGCCCCCGAGTCGTGCGAGGCCACGACATCCATCGCGCGCAGCGGCAGCCCGCTCACCGCGAACGTGCCGTCGGCGCTCGACAGCGCTTGCCGGCGCGCCCGCCAGTCGACGTGGCCGCGCGCGACGACGCGGATCTCGGCGGAGGCGACGGGCTTGCCGCTGTTGTCGACGACCTTGCCCTTCACCGTCCCGCCCGCGGTGAGCGCGATCTCGATGTTCGCCTTCGGGTGACTGCCGTCGACGGTCAGCGGCGCACTGGTCGCCGGACCGTGATCCGCGTGCGTCGCCAGCAACCGCCAGGTACCCGGCGCGACCGCGGGAAACACGAACGTCCCGTCGGCCTTGGTGAGCACGCCATCTCGGCGCGGATCGACGACGGGGAACGGCTCCGAGGCCGACGTCGCGACGACGCGCGCCTCGGCGACCGGCGTGCCGGCGGCATCGACCACGCGCCCGGCGATCGCGGCGCCGCGCGACAGCACCAGCTGCACCTTCTGCGGCGCGGCCGGATCGCCCGACGTCGACAGCATCATCGCGGCCGGCGCGAAGTCGGTCGCGGTCACCGCGAGCACCGCCCACAGCGAGCCGACGCCGCGCAGCTGCGCGACGCCCTTCGCATCGGTCTTGGCCTTCCAGATCAGGGTCGAGCGCAGCTCGATCTCGGCGTTCGCGATCGGCTTCGCACCGTCGGTCACGGACACCTCGACCACGCCCGCCTTCTTCATCCGCAGGGTGATCGGCTCGACCTTGTCGGTCAGCCGCAGCCGCGCCGGACCGGCATAGCCGTCACCGCCGGTCGCCTCGAGCCGGTAGTCGCGTGGGATCAGACCCTCGAACACGAACGAGCCGTCCTGCTCGGTGGTGACCACCTTCGTCGGGTGCGCGTCGATCGCGACCTGCGCGCCGCCGACGGGCTGGTCCTTGTCATCGATCACCTGACCCTCGAGGCGGAGCGTGCCCTTGGGATCGTCGTCGAACACCGGCAGCTGCTCGCGCATCGGTGCGCCACGCGTCGCGGTCGTCACCGGCTTTGTCGGCGGGGTGACCGGCTTGGCCGATCCGGTGGCGACCTCCGCGGAGCCCGGGCCCGGCTTGTCGCCACCGCCGCCCCACCATCCGAGCCAGCGCGTTCCGAGCACGGCGGCGATCACCACGATCAGCCCGACGACGATCTTTCCTGATTTCACGACGAGTCCTCCTACGACAGTTGCTTCCGCGACGACATCCGCGGCGGTGACGAGTGGAAGTGGAGCGACCAGCGCCACCCAGCGCTTGCGATCGCCGTGCTGGTGATCGAGCGTGGCGCGCACGCGATCCAGCGCGTCCTTGATCCGACTGCGCACCGTCGCTGCGGGCACGCCTTGCGCGCGCGCGATATCCGCCGCCGACATGCCCTCGAAGAACCGCAGCAGCAGGGTGGCGCGCAGCGGCTCGGGCAACTCGAGCACGATCCGCGCGACCTGCTGATGCGCCTGCGCGCGCTCGACGAGCTGCTCGGGCGTCGGCACCTCCTGCATCTCGAACGCGGCATCCTCGCGGCGCTCCCTCCGCACGCGCCCGCGCGTGGTCATCCGCGACAGGTTTCGCGCCACTCCTCCGAGCCAGGGCCGCAGCGCGCCGGCCTTCTTCGGTGGTTGCGCGAGCGCGACCTCGTAGGTCTCCTGGACGACGTCCGCCGCGTTGGCGTCACCGACCAGCGCACGCGCGAGCTGGGTCAACCAGTCGGTGTGCTCGATCAGCTCGTCCGCACTCGGCGCCGTCTCTCCCATTCACCGGCCATCTTGCCGCCGCCCTCCAAAGCGTTGCCACGAAGCCTCGATTTTGTTGGGGTCACGCTCCTGGGTCCCAAACGAGCGAAATTGTTGGGCGTCTGGCGCAAAGCGTACAAACCCATCAGAATGGCCGCAATCGGCCAGGAAATGGGTTCTACGTGGGTTTGTACGCTTCGCGCCAGACGCCCAATGATCACGTGCGGTTGGAGGGGGGGAGCGTGACCCCAATAAACGAAGCGTGCTCAGCGAGCACCGATCAGGTTGTCGACCTCGTACCAGCGCGGCGACGGGCCGGCGAGCTGGAGATCGACGTCGCCGGCGGTGACGGCACCGGGGCGGACGCGAACTTCGATCGGGCCGCCGAACGTGGCCACCGCGAGGGTCTCGCCCATCCGCGCCATCGTGATCGTGGCCTCGGCATCGAGCTGCCACTGCGCGAGGAGTGGTTGGCGGAGATCGACGCGGTGGTCGAGGTTGGGTGCGGAGCCACGGGCGAGCCGACCACTCGCGCGTGTCGGGAGGTCGTTCGCGATCGAGAACGAGCCGCGGATCACGTGGCGACCGAGCAGCGCGCTGAACCGCGAGCGATCGGCGCGCCAGTGCGCGAGCACGCCGGAGCGCATCCGCGTGAACACCTGATCGGGGATCGCGAGGAGTCGCACCGAGAAGCTCGGATGATCGAGCGCCGCACCGAGCCCGACCTCGTCGAGCAGCATCGTGAACGTCCCGAACCGGCGCGTCTCGGCGAGGCCCTGGCGGAGCGTGGGCATGTACAAGGACGACAGCATCAGCGGGGTACCTGCGTTGCGGCCGGCGAGATCGCACCACCGAGCGTCGCGGCGGCCGTGCTCGCGACGACGATGAATCCACAGCTGCCACCACCACCACCACCGGCGTCGTTGCCGCCGTTCTGCCCCGGACCACCGAGCGTGGTCGCGCCCGCGCCGCCGAGGCCGCCGGTGCCACCACCGTTGTTGTTGGGAGCGCCGCCGGTCGCGCGCGTCGCCGACAGCTGACCGGGCTGACCGGGTGCGCCGGTCGCGTTGTTGATGTCGGTCGAGCCACCTCCACCACCACCGCCGTTCGCGGCGAGCGTGCCGGTCACGCCGACGGTCGCGCTCTCGAGCGTGATCATCCCGCCGGAGCCACCACCGCCACCGCCGCCGTTCTCGCCGGTCGCACCCGCACCACCGGCACCGCCGACGGTGAGCTTGCCGCCGATCGCGATCGAGGTCAGCGCGGTGAGCGCGACCGCGCCACCACCCGCACCACCGGCGCCGCCGGGTTGCCGGCCGTTCCCACCCGCCGCACCGGGACAGCCACCGGCCAGCACGGGGGCTGTGACCGCGGTGCCACCGCCGCCGCCATTGCTGCCATCGCCGTTACCGCCGCGACCACCGACGGCGAGCAGGCTGCCGCCGCCGCCGCCACCGCCGCCGTTCTGTTCGGCTTCGCCGGTGACCGCCGCATGCGCCGCGCAGGTCGCGGGATCCGCGCCCGCACCGAGCTCGGTCGCGGTGCTGCTCGCATCGAGCGTGCCGGCGATCTCGATCGTCGACCACGACGCGACGATCAGCGGCTTGCTGCCGATCACGCGCAGCGTGGCGCCCGACGCGACCGTCAGCTTCTCGATCGAGATCAGCGTGCCCTCCGGCAGAGCCTTGGTCGGCACGGCAGCGCCATCGAGCGTGCCGGCATCGGTGTCGAACGTCGCGATACCCGAGGCGAGATCGATCGCCGCGCCCGGCTCCGGGATGTCGCAGCCGGCGAACAGCTTGGTGGTGAACGGCGTGCAATCGAACGCCGCGGCATCGGGCTGATCGCCGTCGGGCTCGACGCCGGCATCGCTGCCCGTCGCCACGCAGAACCCGCTCTCGCAGACGCGCCCGTCATCGCAGTCCGCCGTGACGTCGCACGTCAGCTCTTGCGAGCGCGTGGG
>Ga0075163_10002417_pt1 | contig 25110 bp, 24 predicted proteins | sample JI1023141ADNA_FD_71478 | JGI IMG/M metagenome (GOLD analysis project Ga0075163, IMG submission 71478) | Wastewater effluent complex algal communities from Wisconsin, to seasonally profile nutrient transformation and Carbon sequestration -... | ecosystem: Engineered > WWTP > Effluent > Algae... | reverse complement strand
TGCAACCGACGCAGATCTATCCCTTCGTGATTTTTACTGGAGGTATGCCCGTGGCTTGGCCAAAGTTGATAGTACTCCTTTCAGCATTACCATACCAGCCAGTACCACAACAGATTTTACGGCAGAAGAGAAAAAACAAATTGCAGGCGGCAAAACCATGTATGAACTAACGTTTAGCAATAAAGGCGGATTGGTGATGCCCATCATCATCGAATGGACCTACAAAGACGGCAGCAAAGAAATAGACCGTATTCCTGTATATGTTTGGCGCAAGAACGAGAATAAAGTGACCAAGGCCTTTTTAAAAGATAAAGAAGTAGCCTCCATTAAACTTGATCCAATGAGGGAAACTGCCGATATCAACGAGAAGAACAATAGCTGGCCAGTGGTGGAAGAACCGAGTAAGTTCCAGTTGTTTAAATCAAGGTCGGGCGGCGGTCCAAGGGGAAGTGGCGGTGGAGTGAACCCGATGCAGAAAGAGATCAAAGGGAAATAAGGAATAAGAAATAAAAAATAAGAAAGTTGCGGAGTAAGCAGATTGAAGATCATTTGATTTTTAATCTGTTTAGTTCGCGACTTTTTTTATTTGAAGATTGGTTGATTTGGAGATTTGGTGATTGGTTGAATTGGAAATTTGAAGATTCATTGATTTGAAGATTGATTGATTTGGAAATTTGAAGATTCATTGATTTGAAGAAAAAAAGTTTAGCGCTGCAGATTAAGATGATAGTTTTTCGCCAAAGAGCGACTTGATACAATTAGACTATTTAACTTAAATAAGTACTCACCTACAAATTATAATTTGATTCATTCAGGACGGAATTTGTCCGCTCCAAATCGCTATTTGTCCAGTTTGGAGCGATTAACACTTTGTTTTTCATTCACGGTTGCACATTGCACCTATTATTAAAAACAAATTCCGGAGATAAAAATCAAATTATGAGAAAGAACAAAATTATTGATCTTAATAAAATATTTAACACGCCCGCCAACCCTCTTCTCCTTCGAATTATGGCAATTTGCATTATTGTATGCTTCAGCCAGTGTTCAAAAGATACTACCACCGACGATGAAAAGGTAGGTGATTGGGCAAGAAAATCTGAGTTTGAAGGTGTGGGAAGAACAGAAGCTGTATCGTTTGTGGTGGATGATAAAGTGTACGTTGGTGGCGGTTATGATGGAGATGACCGCCTTACCGATTTTTGGTTATTAGATGATGCAACCGGAACATGGTATCAAAAAGCGAATTTCCCCGGCACACCCCGTAATTCTGCCATTTCATTTTCTATTAATGGAAAAGGTTATATCGGCACGGGCATCGACGAAGATGATAATAAATTAAAAGACTTCTGGCAATATGATCCAACCTCTGATACCTGGACTCAATTAGCCGATTTTCCTGGTACTGCCCGCTATAATGCTGTTGGCTTCTCAATAAACAGCAAAGGTTATATCAGCACAGGATATGATGGAAATTACCTGAAAGATTTGTGGGAATATGATCCGGGTAATGATACCTGGACTCAAAAAGCAAGTTTGGGAGGTTCCAAACGAAGTGAAGCTGTTTCATTTGTGTACGATAACAAAGCCTATATATTAACAGGAACCAATAATGGAAGCCTGCTGAATGATTTTTGGGTTTACGATCCGGCAAACAATAGCTGGGAGGAAAAAAGAAAACTTACCGATGCCACAGATAATGATTATGATGATGACTATGACTACAATATTGTTCGTAAGAATGCAATCATTTCTGTTATGGGAAATAAAGCTTACTTAACATCCGGAAATAATGGAAGTGCAATAGCCTCAACCTGGGAGTATGATATCTCCAGTGATACCTGGGACGAAAAAACCTCATTTGAAGGCACTGCCAGAGAAGGTACTTTAGGATTTACAGTCAGATCAAACATGTATATAGTTACCGGCAATAACAGCAGCTATGAATTTGATGATATGTGGCAATTTTTTCCCGCTGCAGAGCAAGACGATAATAATAATTAACAGGGGCAATGTCATCTTTCTGAATTGTATTCCTTTAACCTGAACATGTAAGTAATGAAATTAAAGACCTCCCTGCTTTACCTGCTGGCACTATTATGCTCATGCGATAAGATAAATGTTGAATTTGCAGAGGAAAATACTACCGGAGATCCAAATATTTTATTTTTTGATGATTATCCGGTTGAACTATCTACTTATAAAGTTGACTCCTTTATTACTTCAAATCATGATGTATTCACCATTGGACATCATGCAGACAATTTATTCGGATCAATTACCGGGGGCTCTTATGCAGCGATAGATTTACCGCTGGAAAATCCCCTTCATGATCAAAATGTTTCCTTTGATTCGTTGATTGTAATGCTTCGGCCAAACAAAAGTTACTATGGCGACACAAGCTTACCTTTTAAACTAAACGTGCACCGTCTTCTTGAAAAAATTGAAAATGACGATGCAGATAATTCTACTTATTTTAATCCACGATCTTTTCAATACGATCCGGTTTTATTGGGGCAAAAAAATGGTCCCATCAGGCCTACCCGGGATACCACGGTAAATATCAGGCTCTCTGATGCATTCGGGCAGGATCTATTAACGAAATTCAAAAACAATTCAACCGAAGTACAAAGCACACAGAATTTTAGCAACTATTTTAAAGGGCTTTTCTTTGGAACGGATACGATGTTTAGCAACAGCCTTTACTATTTTAAATCAGACTCCGGGAAAATAATGAGACTATACTATACACTGAATGGCACTGTTCCTGAAAAAACGTTTTTAGATTTCAGCATGAGTTCTACCAAACAATTCAATTCAGTATTCTATTCTCATGCAGGAACAAATCTTTCCGTGTTCACTCCATATAAAACACAATTAAAAAAGAGCAGCCTTACCGGCAATAAAGCTTATCTGAATACCCCGATGGGTAGCTATATTAAAATTAATTTCCCAACCATTCTTAACATTAAAGAATTGTCGCCATATGTTAAGATTGTAAAAGCTGAACTTATCATTAAACCAAATGCCGGAACATATAATTTTCCTTATACTTTACCACCGTACCTCGTATTGTACGCTACCGATGATGGAAACGGGTTAAATGGATTGTTGGCTGATCCTGCAAGCCAGGTACAGGCGCCGGCAACCGGCAATTTATATATCGATGACCTGTATGGTGAGAAAACGCAATATACTTTCGACATAACCAATTTTATAAGCGATATCGTTAATGAAGGCTTATTTTCTAAAACTGCATTAATGCTCACCCCGGTTTTAACTACTTATGATAAGAGTTTGGAGCGATTGATATTAAACGACCAGGGAATCGGGAAAAACATTCAGTTAAACCTTTATGTACTGACACTTTAAAAATGAGATTCATTAAAAAATATGCCAGGTTTAGTTTAATACTGATGCTGTCATTAACATGCACAATATTGAAAGCCCAGAATATTACTTCGCCTTATTCTATTTTAGGAATCGGTGACGTAGATACCAAAGACTATGGGCGGTATGCCGCATCAGGAAATGCAGCTGTATCCAGGAGAGATGCAACATCGTATAATTTTTCTAACCCGGCTTCATTGACTGCCCTTCCTTTAAAAGTGCTTTTTTTTGATATAAGCATGAGAGGAAAGTATAGTACCTACAAAACCATTATAAAAGATACAAGTGCCAAAAGCGCCAAAGATTTTATTGTGAAACGCATATCGCTTGCATTTAAACTATCTGACAAAACCGCCATTGCATTTGGATTAAAACCATATAGCTCGGTAAATTATAAATTACAACAGGAAGCGGTATTCCTCGACGGAAATAATTCTTACTCTAAGTTAATCGAAGGAAACGGGGGAATAAACCAGGTTTACTTTTCAACAGGATTGACTTTAAATAAAAGGATTTCAGTGGGCCTCACCAGTTCCTGGCTTTTTGGCTCTTTAGAGAAAACTACAGAGTATACAAACTCATCTATTTCCCTGGATATTCTAAAAAAAGAAACAGATTTCTACACCGGCGCCTCCATTCAATTCGGAATGCAATACCAAACCCTGAAAGAAAACATCTGGAAACATCAAATAGGCCTAACGGGTTCGGTTAGCAGCAATTTAAAAGGCGAACTAATAACAGAATATACAGATGAAACTGGTTTAATAAAAAAAGAAGTAGATAGGAACAGAAAATTTTACATGCCAACCACAATTGCCATTGGTTATACGGCAACAAAAGACAAAAAGTTGAATCTTTCAATTGAAGCTGCTTATTACCATTGGAAATATCAAAAAGTGAATTACGAAAACTCGTATACTTATCCTTCATTGAGACTTTCAGCAGGAATGGATTATTCATTTCAAAAACACAACTGGGACAATAGTCGCTATGAGAAAGGCTACATCGCGTTCGGGCTAAGTGCAGAGAATTCATATTTAAGAGTTAAGAATGAAAAACTAATGGACTATTCTTTTTCCTTCGGAGGCGGAATAAATCTTTATAAAAGAATTTCAGTATTTACAAGCATTGAAATTGGGAAAAGAGGAAGCGTTTCTTCCGGCCAGTTGGAAGAAAATTACACCCAGTTCATTGCAGGGTTTACTTTAAAGGACATATGGTCTGGAACAAAAAAATACGGGAGATTTCATTAAAATCATATTATGACTCACAGCTTTATTTTCAAACCGGCCGACCAACCACAACAAATCACCTGAACTGTTTAAATACATAAATTAGATGAAGATTTTTATCACTCTAGGTTTCCTAATATTTTCATTCAATGTTACAGGACAGGATATTGCCGGTAAATGGTTTTCAGCAGACAGTACACGGATCTATGAGATTACCAAAACACAAGAAGGTTTTAAGGGAACGCTGTTTTCTTCAACAAGAAAAAAAGATACTGCAGGCGCCATTGTGTTATCAGGCATCTTTTTAATTGAAAAGAAAAATATCTATACCGGCACTATACACTCAATCACCGACCAAACATCCACTGCTGTTATTTTGAAATTTAAGAAAAAGGATTCCTCGGTCCTTTATTTACGCCTCTGGAGACTGTTTTTCGCCAATTTTACCTTAAAATGGTATCGCATAGTTGATGAGAATAATATTCCTTAATAAAATAATCGATATTAGAAGTTCATTCGGATGCGAAAGGAAATTCCATATAAAAAAATCTTCAGGTTAGCTATTTTCACTACGCCTTTGTTTGGATTATTTGGCGCTACGCCTATTTTCATGTTTCCCAAAATGAATATGGAAATAATGCTAAAGAGCTTCTTACTTGTCTCTTTAATAATCCTCTTATTCTGGATGCTTAACCTTTATCTGTATGTGATTAGCAGGCATTTTCATTTTAAAGGAAAGGATTGGGTAAGGTATGGCCTGGGGATAATCGTTGCAGGATTCATCGTATATTTTTTTTCTGATAAACTTTTTCAACTAAGAACACTGGAAATACCTCCGGATGCTTTTAAAATTTTCTCTCAAAATCTTAAAAGACCATTTTTACCGGAACAACGTATGTCTATGAGATTTATAATGCCTATTCTGCAATATGAATCGATAAACATAATCATCATTGTATTATTAGAGCTTTTACTATTAAGAGAAAATAAACAAAAGGTTGAATTCGAAAACACACAGTTACGAATGGTGAACCTGGAAGCGAAACACAACCTGTTGAAGCAACAATTACATCCTCACTTTCTATTCAATTCCCTGAGTACACTCAATTCTTTAATAAAACGTTCACCGATTGATGCTGAACAATACCTCCTGAAATTATCGGAATTGCTAAGATTTTCAACCAGTACAAATGCCCAGGCACTTATTACAATAAATGAAGAACTCGAGCTATGCAAGAATTATTTGAATATGCAACAGGTACGATTTGGGAAAGCGCTCATTTTCACAATAGATATGCCAATTGAAATGACACAGGCAGGCAAGATCCCTGTTTACTCAATTCAATTATTGGTTGAAAATGCCATTAAACATAACAGCCTCACTGTAGAAACCCCGCTATTCATAAAAATTACCGGAGATCAATATCTGAAATCGATCAAAGTATCCAACAATTTACAGGAAAAATTAAACCTGGTTGAAGAACAAGGTATTGGCCTGGCTAATTTAAAAGAAAGATACAACCTGCTTTGTGATGATGGAATAACGATCAATAAATCAGGTTACGAGTTTACGGTAATAATTAAAGTAATTGAAGATGAGAATTGTAATTATTGAAGACGAGATACTGGCTGCGGAAGACCTGACAGAAATATTGATAAAACTGCCCTTTGATATTGAAATCGTAAAGGTCCTCTATTCTGTTGCAGAAGCGGTTGCTTACTTCCGGCAAAACAACGCATACGATCTTATTTTTTGCGATATTCAACTTGGCGACGGGCATAGTTTTAAAATTTTTAGCCAGGCTTCTATTAAAGTTCCTGTCATTTTCTGTACTGCATTTAATCAATATGCTTTAGAGGCTTTTAAAAACAATGGCATTGATTACATATTAAAACCTTATATAAAAAAAGTTATAAAAGACTCCATTCAACGTTATGAAAATTTAAAATCGCTGTTCCAGGATAATGCAATTGACTATAATGCCATTCTTGATCGGCTTCAAACAAAATATAGTAAGGATAAAAGCGAATCTTCACTTTTAATAAATTGGAAATACAAAATCATTCCAGTACGAATCAGTGATATCGGGTTATTTCATATCGAATTTAAAATGACTCAACTCGTAATGTTTGATAACCAGAAATATTTCATCAATCAAACGCTGGATGAACTGGAAAGTATATGTGGGGATCAATTTTACCGGGCAAACAGGCAGTATCTTGTCAATCGGAAAAGCATAAGCGAAGTATTGCAATATTCTGCCCGTAAACTCATTTTAAAATTAATGGTTGAAGCAAAAAGCGATATTATTATAAGTAAAAATAAGGTCTCGGAGTTTTTAGAATGGTTACGCCGGTAAGGTTGTTTGATTTGAAAATTGATTGATTTGAAGATTGTTTGATTTGAAGATTGTTTGATTTGAAGATTTGAAGATTTGAAGATGAAGCAATTTGAAGATTGATTGATTTGAAAATTGTTTGATTTGAAGATTTACCGATTTGAAGATTTGGAGATTGAGCGATTTGAAGATGAATTGATTTGGAAATTTGAAGATTGATTGATTTGAAGATTGTTTAATTTGAAGATTTACCGATTTGAAGATTTGGAGATTGAGCGATTTGAAGATGAATCAATTTGAAGATTTGGTGATTTGATGAAGTCGGATAGATCAGGATAAATGTAAAATAATAAATAAGGAATGTAAAATGTAAAAGTTGTAAGCTGTGTAGAGATCTGCTTTTGGAACTTTCCGATCAGCATACTCCCCCAACTTTTACATTCATTATTTTACATTCAATATTTTACATTCCCTAGAGCCCGGTTCTTCCATCCCGTACCACTCCTTTCTTTCCACGGTTCTTTTTTTCCCATTCGAGCATTTCGGCGGTTTTATCTACTTTCTTCGGCTTATCAGAAACAACGGCCTTGGGCGCATCAGGTTTTACGAGGTTGTTGCGTTCCCATTTTTCCTTGCGGATCAAACGACCAGATCCCGGTTCATAATATTTCCACTCACCATCTTTCACACTATACGGTTCGGCCTTCACGATCTTATAATCCACGATCTCACCACTACCGGTTCCATATATAGCAATGGTATCATAGGGAGCATCAGGATTATATCCTTTCCACCACTCCTCTCTTTCCAGGTCGCCGAGGTAGGTGTAATATTGCTGAAGACCATCTTTTCCTCCCAATTTAAAATTTTCAACTGCGATCAGGTCGCCGCTTAAGTTATACCTTCTCCAGTATCCATGTTTCTCTCCTTTCTTATACTCTCCTTCTTCCTCGTAGCCCGGCTCACCTCGGATCTCATCAATCCTGATCACCCATTTACCATGCTTAGTGCCATCCATACGGGTAGCATTAATGGTATCACCATTGGCATTGAGCTTGTAAGATTTGTATTGCGAAAATCCAGTGCTGACAACCAGCATTTGTACGATGAAAAAAAACAGGATCGCTTTCATGGTTATTGTTTACATTTTTAGTTTATTATTGATGAGACAGACGCATCAAATGCATTAATTTTATACTACCGTGTAACCAAATTTACTGCTTTATGTCTTGCGGTAAAAGTTAAAGATATGCACGGGAACATGCCAGGTTATGAAAGATTTTAAAAAATACTATATCATTGACGCTCCACCGGAGGATGTATACAATGCCCTCACCAACGCAGCTACCATCCAGCTTTGGTCTGGCGATCCGGCCATTATGGAGCCTGTGGAAGGAACTGAATTCTCCCTGTGGGAAGGCAGCATTGAAGGAAAGAATATTGCATTTGAACCCGGCAAAAAGATCGTACAGGAATGGTATTTTGGTGAACAGGAAGAAGCTTCCATTGTTACCATCATCCTCCATGAGAACAAAGGAAAAACGTCGGCCGAACTCAGGCATACCAATATCCCGGATGAAGATTTTAACAATATCACGGAAGGATGGAATGAAAACTACTTCGGATCTATCATTGATTTTTATGCTGAATAACCGTTGATTTTCGAATACCAATTATTTATTTCATGCAGATCAAACAGCCAGGCTCTATTCCAACACTGATCCCCCCGGCTGTAACCTTCACCCTGGTCCGCAAGCTGTTGAAACAGAAAAAATTTCTGAACCAGTCCATCATCCCCATCTTATCAAAGGCCATGCAGCAAAATGATGGCAGCCTTGATGAATCGGATATCCGAAAAATTACTCATTATTACGGACTGGCCGTTCCTGCTGTATTAGGTGAAGCTTTTTGTGTTTTGCGAGGTAGCCCGATGACCACTGCAGAAAGATGGGCATCTACAAGCCAGGGCGCCATGACAGGACTCTTCGATGACTTTTTTGATAAGCAATATCTCTCCGATGAAGCTGTTGAAAAACTGGTGCAGGATGAAGCCACTTCACAGCCTTGGCAATCAAATGAAACACTATTCAATATTTTTTACCGCAAAGCGCTCGACACGGTAGCTGATAAGATGGCCATGCAATCGGCACTTGGCAAAGTATATGAAGCACAGGTGAACAGCAAAAAACAACAGGAAACCAATTGCAGTTTATCATTCATCCACGACACTACTTTTTTTAAAGGGGGTACTTCGTTACTTTTTTACAGAACTGCTTTTCATCCGAAGCCTTCTGAACAGGAAACTGAACTTCTGTATAAACTCGGCGGCATCATGCAACTTTCCAATGATATTTTTGATGTGTACAAAGACCGAGAAAACGGTACCCGCACGCTGGTAACCGAAGCTGTACATATTGATGACGTTATGAACCTGCTGACCAACCAGTTGACAGATTGTTTTAAACAATCGGCAAAAACAGGATTCCCTCAAAAAAACAGCAGGCAATTCTTATCCACTTTATCGCTCGGCATCTTCAGCAGGGCCCTGGTTTGCCTGGAACAGCTCAAAGGCCTGGAAGCCAGTAGCGACAATCGTTTTCAGGTACATCAATACTCACGCAAACAATTGATCTGCGATATGGATACCTTGCGCAACATCCTTCGCTCGGCAGCCTATCACAAACAAGTCATGAAATTACATTGATCAGTTTATCTCTTTACCCGATTCAAGCGTTTGGATAAATCCTTCTACCATCTTTTTCTGGTTTTCCGGCGCAAGCGGTAAAGCTAACCTCGCATACTTCAATGCATTTTTAAGATCACCATTTGCCGAATATCCCCGCATCAATCCCATGTTAGGTGTAAATTTGCCTGGATTTTTTTCTGCGTTGATCTTAAATACCTGCAAGGCTTCGGCATACTTTTTTTCATCAATCAATTGCCTTCCATAAACATGTATCTCTAACATGGTTCCCAATGGTATTGCTTCCTTCATCAACTGATCTGCTTCAGTTGACCTGTTCAATTTTTTCAATACACTTGCCCGGGCCGAAAGGGTACGAAAATTACGCTCGCCAACAAATACTGCATTCATGGCATAATCACTCCATTGCAATGCTTCCTCCAGGTTCACATTACGTTTTATACAAAAATCGATGGCTTCAACCCACGCTTCCCAACGAAATCCTTTTTCTGAACGGAGTTCCTGGCGGTATGATGCCAGTTGGGTACTGATATAGTCAACGGAAACCTTAAATGGAATACCAAGCTTTTCCCAACGAAGGGTGATGATTGCACTGTTTTCCTGTTGATCAGAAAATTCATATGTGAGGCGTTCCCTGCTATCGGCCGTTGGAATGGTTTTAACGGTTACCCGTAGGGCATCTTCTTTAGGATCGTAAAAGTATGATCCCCATGAAGTGTGATTCTTACTAAAGATCAATGTGGCTTCAGCCGGAGCCATGGCCATGAATAAAGCATATGTTCCAGCCGGTAAAAGTTTACCTTCTACCTGCACATCGGTACTAAATGAAATACTGGTATTCTCATTGGCACCTGCACGCCAGGGGGCTGCCTTACTTGTACCAAATCCCAGGTCGGTAAACCCATAAGGCACCAATTCACCCCAGATCTTACCTTCCCGCTTTTTTACTGCCGGGCGATCGTAATGAATGCTCACATCCGTAATGCCGATACGTTCAGATATGGAGGCTTTTTTATTACCGCCATCAGCGATCGTAGTTAGCATTTGCGCATGTGTGGTTTGAAAAAACAAACTCAACAAAAGGAATGATACAAAATTGCGTAGCATGATAGTATGGAATATAAAATGAATGGTAAATAATAGATTACGGTTTAAATGTAAAATCTATTTAAAGAATGTTCAAGTATAAATGGATGAGTGGTTACTAAAAAGCAAAATCCCTTTTCAAGTTGAAAAGGGACCCTGATGTTATTTAAAATGTGTATTTATTTTACTTCAAGTTTCAACAGGCTGTTGCCTTCGAGGAATGCTTCCAGTTCATCGCCTACCACACATTCGCCAACACCTGCAGGAGTTCCCGTATAAACAAGGTCGCCGATGTTTAGTGAAAAATAGTTGGAGATATGGGCGATCAGGTTATCGAAGCTAAATATCATTTGGCCTGAATTTCCTTGTTGAACAGGTTCCCCATTTTTATTGAAAGAGAAGTTGATGTTCTTTTTGTTCATTTCCGGCGTTATATCTACAAACTTCCCCACGGCAGCCGAATTATCAAATGCTTTGGCTTTTTCCCAGGGCAATCCTTTTTTCTTGCATTCGTCCTGTATATCCCGGGCCGTAAAATCAATTCCTACTGTAATGCCATTATAATAGTTGCCGGCATGTCGTTCCTGGATGTATTTTCCATTCTTACAGATGCGCAGCACAAGTTCACATTCGTAGTTCAGTTCATTGGTAAATTCGGGGTAATAAAATGGAGTATGAGCTTGCAATAAGGCGCTCTTCGGCTTCATAAAAATCACCGGCTCATCCGGTATATCGTTACCAAGTTCCCTGGCATGATCCGCATAATTCCTTCCTATACATATTATCTTCATAGCACGCTTTTATTAGTATTGGGTTTTAGAGTTTCAAAGACGAAAATAAACAAAAACACATTAAAAAAACAATATGTTTGAATTATTATTCGGGATTATAATTTAGATTATTCACGCTGCTCATCGTGCGTTGAAGACCAATAGCAGCAAAGCTTTCAATAATATCGACACATTTATCAATTTTAAAACTTACCTGCTTTAATTCATCTTTTTTCCATTTAGAGAGCACAAATTCGGCCTGCATACCTTTTGGGAACTCATTTCCAATTCCAAAGCGCAGCTTCGGGTAGGCGTCGGTACCAAGAATCACCTGGATGTCTTTTAATCCATTATGCCCTGCATCACTGCCAGTACCCCTCAACCGGAGCTTGTCGAGCGGAAGCGCCAGGTCATCTACAATGGTGAGGGTATTTTCCAATGGAATCTTCTCCTTATCCTGCCAGTATTTGAATGCCTTGCCACTCAGGTTCATGAAAGTGGTTGGACAAATGCACACAAAAATCTTTCCCTTCCACTTTACTTCCGACATCACCGCCAGCCTGTCTACCTTAAAAGTACCCCCATGCTTTAGCACAAATGCATTCACCACATCAAACCCGATATTGTGCCGGGTGTGGGCGTATTCATCGCCGGGATTGCCAAGGCCTACAATTAAGAATTTAGACATGTAATTATTTCTATGCAGGTACAAAAAAGGGGCAGATTGGTTCACCTGCCCCCTGCCCATTCAATAAACTTATATCATTTCGTTGAGATACTGTTGCAGATCTGCATCTGTTTTGATCAAAACATCCCTCACTTTACTGCCCTGGCTGGCACCTACAATGCCGGCGGCTTCCAGCTGATCCATCAGCCTGCCTGCCCTGTTATAACCCAGCTTCATACGACGTTGCAATAAAGAGGTACTACCGCTCTGGCTTGCCACAATAAGCCTGGCGGCATCTTCAAAAAGAGCATCCTTATCATTGATATCAAAATCCTTTCCTTCCATTTCTTTTTCATCCACGTATTCTGGTAACAGGAAGGCCTGGGGGTAACCCCGCTGATCGCCAATGAAATCTACGATCTTATCTACTTCCGGTGTATCAACAAAGGCACATTGCAGTCGCACAACCTCGCCATTATAACTGATCAGCATATCTCCCTTACCAATGAGCTGCTCGGCGCCACCGGTATCAAGAATGGTTCGGCTATCGATCTTGCTACTAACTTTAAAGGCTATACGAGCAGGGAAATTCGCTTTAATGGTACCGGTAATGATATTTACCGATGGTCTTTGTGTGGCAATGATCAGGTGAATTCCAATGGCCCTGGCCAACTGGGCCAGCCTGGCAATGGGCATTTCCACTTCTTTACCGGCCGTCATGATAAGGTCGGCAAACTCATCCACCACCAATACAATGAAGGGCAGGAACTGGTGACCTTTTTCCGGGTTCAGTTTGCGGGCTGCGAATTTTTCGTTGTATTCACGAATGTTTCGGCAACCAGCTTCTTTCAGCAGGTCGTAGCGATTATCCATTTCAATGCACATGGCATTGAGGGTATGCACTACCTTCTTGGTATCGGTGATGATGGCATCTTCTTCGCCCGGTAACTTGGCCAGGAAATGCTTTTCAATGGTCTTATAAATACTCAACTCCACTTTCTTCGGATCCACCAATACAAATTTCAATTGCGATGGATGCTTGTTGTACAGCAGCGAAACCAGGATCGCATTCAACCCTACCGATTTACCTTGACCGGTAGCGCCCGCCATCAGCAAATGCGGCATGCTGGCCAGGTCAACAATAAAATTTTCATTATTGATCTTCTTCCCAATGGCGATTGGCAGGGAGAAATTATTCTTCTTGAATTTTTCTGAATCAAGCAAGGTGCGCATGCTCACGATCGTCTTTTTCGCATTGGGAACTTCAATACCAATGGTTCCTTTTCCGGGGATCGGCGCAATGATACGGATACCCAATGCAGCAAGACTAAGTGCAATATCATCCTCCAGGTTCTTGATCCTGGAAATGCGTACACCCGCTGCCGGTATGATCTCGTAAAGGGTTACAGTCGGACCAACGGTTGCCGATATTTTTGATATCTCAATATCATAATTCCGCAGGGTATTGATGATCTGGTTCTTGTTATTTTCCAGTTCCGCAGGATCCTGAACAATTTTTTCACTGCCATGATTTTCCAACAACTCAATAGATGGATATTTATAATCCCGAAGATCCAGGATCGGATCATAGGGTTTCATGGCTTCTGTTTTGGTACCGGTTTCTACCTCTTCATCTACGGGTTTTACTTCTATCGGTTTGATCTCCAGTTCAAGCCCCGATGCTGCTACGGCTTTAACGGGTTTTGTCTTCGCAGGGATCTGCAATTCTTCTGCTGCGATATCAGGCAATATTTCCTGTATGATAACGGGCTCGGCTAGTGGCTTTATTTCCTTTACCGGGATGATCTCTTCTTCTTTTTCAATGATGTTCAGGTCATGGTTAAGTGCCGGATCGCTTTGATCGGGAATATCCCGCATGCCTTTGCCCGCTTTGAGCGCATTGCCCTTGATCATCGTTTGATCCACAGTCATGGTTTGCGGCGTTGAAATGTCTTCTGCAACAGGTATGGTAGCTTCCTGCGTTTCCTGTTTATTTTTCGAAGGCAGGTTAAAAGACGGGTTGAATCGCCAGATGACATATCCCAAAAAAGCAACGCCAATGATACCAATGGTACCGATCTGCCCAACCGTTTGATACATCCAGTTCTTACACATATCCCCTACCGAACCGCCCCAGGCAAAGGGATGGCCACTCATGATAACAGATGCAGTTATGCTGATCAATGGCAACCCAATGATGAGATACTTAATATTTTTAGCAATGGAAAAAACCTTTTTGCCAAAGAACAGGTTTACGCCTATCACGAAGAAAAAAGAGCATAACAGGTAAGAGGCCACGCCAAATCCCTTGAAGATGAAAAAGTGAGAGATAAATGCTCCAAAAGTCCCCATCAGGTTTTCAACTTTCACATCGGCACCCCAGAACAGGCGGCTGCCAAACTGAAGCACTTCGCTCTGGTCGTCGCTCCAGGTAAAAAGATAAGATGTAAAAGCAATGAAAAGAAGTATGGAGATCAACAGGCATACGCTGCCGGCAATTTTGTGGGTGCGTTCATCTTTAAGCAGCTGTTTCACTTTCACCTGCTCTATCTTTTCAGGTTCGAGGGCTTCCGTTTTGGAAGCTTTAGATTTTTTATTGGCCATCGGTTACAAAGATATAAAAATCCGGATGCGTAATATCACATCACAATCATTTGCTGATGCTATTTCAACGAATTTATGTAGGTTTGACAGCAAACCCGCTATTTTGAAAAAATATTTTTTACTAGCGCTGTTTATTTTGATGGGCAACCTATGTTTTTCACAAAATGCGGCTGAAGAACTGGTGGCAAGATTCGACACCATCAATCATACCCTGGATATAGAAAAGCAGGCATTTGTTTACATCGATAGCCTGGGCATTTCAACACTGGATAAGATCGAAGAGCAACAATTTGTTCCTTTGCAATCGGTTCCTTTCAGAAAGAATATCCCCCGCAGGCTGGTATTGAAACCCAGCTATCTCCGGTTCACTTTGCAGAATACAGGAAACTTCGACAGGCAATTTTATTTTTACCCGGGCATGCATTATAGTCAATTGACCCTGTACAAAAACATGCCGCCTGGTAAACCCGAAGAGATTAAGCAGCTGCACCACAAAACGGGATTTGTATATATTCAGTTACCTGCCCGGTCTACCGTTAGCTATGTGCTGCGCATGTCTTTTGCCCGAGCAGATTATAACCGCATCAGCGCCAAGCTCATTGAGCCGCCCTACCTCGAAACATTTAAACTGCAATTATCAAATACCCGGTACGACAGCAAATCGGCCGGCTTTATTTTAAGCGGCGTTTTGTTGATGATGATCCTCTTCACCCTTGTGAATTATATCATCAACGGCCGGGAAGAATTCTTTTACAACTGCCTGTATTCGGTTTGTATGTTTTTAATTGTATTTCTTTTTTCTTACCTCAAAAATAATCCTGGTTGGTTCAATGCTTTTTTCCTAAGCTATTTTTCATTGTTCCTGTTGATCACCGGAACCCTTTTTTATGTTCAGTTTACCAGGAAATTTCTCGATACGGCTAACAGGCATCCATTGCTGGATAAAATTTTTAAAGCGGAGATATGGCTTTTATCGTTATTAATGCTGGTCTTTACCAGTGTTCATTACTTAACCGATTTATTTGTTTTTGAATATTATCTTGAAAATGCCATGAAGCTGATCGCCCTTGCAATCGGTCTATTTTATATTGTCATCGGGCTAAGCAATAAAGACCGGTTGATGAATTACCTGGCCTTGGGCAATGCCATACAGGTTCTGTTTTCATTTATTTCTTTACTCTGCATTTTGCTCGATATCAAATCAACCAATGTATTCAACTCTGCTCTTTTTTATTTTGAACTGGGTGTAGTGGCATCAGTGTTTTTCTTCCTGCTTGGGCTCACCTATAAGAACAGGGCTGAACTTATTGGAAAGATCAGGACCAAAGAGGCCATGAAACTGGATGAAGAAAAACTTGAATTTGAAACACGCCTTGCTGTTGTACATGCACAGCAGGCTGAAAGGAACCGAATCAGCGCCGACATGCATGATGACCTTGGCGCAGGAATGACTACCATCAGGCTTTATAGCGAATTGGCAAAGAATAAAATGGGCAACCAGATTATGCCCGAAATTGAAAAAATTTCCAGCTCTGCCGATGAACTATTGATTAAAATGAACGCCATCATCTGGAGCATGACGAGCAGCAATGATTCACTGGGTAACATGATCGCCTATATCAGGAGCTATGCCCTTGAATATTTTGAAGACACCGGAATTAATTGCCAGATATCTATCCCGGAAAGATTACCTGAACTTGCTGTAACCGGTGAGATCAGGCGAAATGTTTTCCTGGTTGTGAAAGAAGCATTGAACAATATTGTAAAACATTCCGGCGCCAGCCAGGTGAGTATCACCTTACAGAAAGAACCGGAAGGGTTAAGCCTGTTGATACATGATAATGGAAAAGGAATTGATTACGAAAAGATCAGGCCCTTTGGCAATGGCATGAAAAATATGAAGAAAAGGATGGATGATATCGGCGTGGAATTTTCTATACTCAATCACAATGGAACCACGATCAGGCTATATCGCAACACCCGGAATTAATTTTTTTTGAAGAAAGAAAACAACATCAACATCCAACCACCGATGAATGCCAAACCCCCGAAAGGTGTAATTGGACCTACCCATCCAAAACCGGGCAACACTGCCGCCTGCTTATAGGTAAGTAAAAAAAGAGAACCACTGAACAGGATGATACCGGTAACGAATAAACGACATGCCCATAACATTGTTGCCGACCTGAAATCTTTATACAAAATAGCCGCAGCCAATAATGCAAAAACATGATAGAACTGGTACCTAACGGCCGTTTCAAAAGTAGCCACCGCACGATCGCTGACCATTTTCACATCCCTTAAATAATGTGCACCAAAAGCGCCCATGGCCACTGAAAGTGCTCCCAATATGACGGCTGTTCTCAAAAATCCTTTGTGCATAATATGCTTTTTATGTTTGTGGGATGATTTCCCGGAGGCTATGTTCATGCACCGTTTCTGCGTGCAGGATCAGCTTTGCCTGGTTGTAAAATGCCTGGCGTTCACTTAATTTCTGCTCGATAAAAAACAATAGTTCTGACTGGTTCACTTTTTTCAACAGCGGCCTTTTGTCTTTTTCTTTCATGATATTGTCGAGCAGGAATTGCGGCCCGGCCGAAAGATAAATGGTAAGGCCGTGTTCATTCATCCAGGCCATGTTGTCGTCAAAGCAAGGGGTACCGCCACCACACGCAATGATGCAATGTTCATTTGCGATCATGGTTCTCAATGCTGCAGCTTCCTGCAACCTGAAATAGGATTCGCCACTTTTTTCAAAAATCTCTTCAACCGAACGGTTATGCGTTTGCACGATTATTTCATCCAGGTCGAACCATGGCATACCTTGCACCGCAGCCCATATCGGTGCCCAATGCGTTTTACCGCTGCCCATGAATCCGGTTAAAAAAATGCGCATATACAAATGTAAGGTAAACAGCACTATGCCACGCATGCCTTCGAACAGGCTATGATCTTCCGGGTAAATCTACCGGGGATGGCCAACCGAAATGAATGTAAATATGATCAGGATTTCTTTTTAAAATCGCCCCGCTTCCAGGCCTTTATAAATTCTGACCAGGCAAATGGATTGAAAATATTCTGCGGCGCAACCTGCCCGCTATAATAAAGTTTGCTGGAACGTTGGCGCATGTATTGGTTGGACGCTTCTCGTCCGTCGGAAGGTAAAGATGACATCAATACTCTCCTCGTAGCTACATCATTGTTGCTTCGGGCAATGGCAATATCGTCGTCGGGTACTTTGGTGTTTACAAAATCCCTTTCAAACTGTTCTCGGCTAACCCTTGGTTTAATGATGGTGGCAGGTAAGAATACAGTATCATTTACCATCAACTGAATGATGCTATGGTCGTTGCCCTTTAGATCTTTGGGAATGTCGATCAGCTTCGATTTATATCCAATGCTGGAAAACTCTACCTGGTCGCCTTTTAAAACTACAATGCTGAAAATACCCCGGTCGTTGGTAATGGTACCCCGGTTCTGTCCTTTGATCACGACACTTACAGCCGGGATCCCTTTAAGACTGTCGGCCGTCATCACCACGCCATATAATTGTACAACAGAATCTTTAAAGCTCTCAAACTGGGCTATTGCTGCTACCGGGGTGAAAAATGAAAGTAAAATGAAGTATCGTAAATATTTTTTCATGAAGCGCCAGTCGGCTGTATTAGTGTTTTAGTTTATTAACAAGCAGGAACCCTAAAGGCTTTCCGTTGCAATCCTCCCCCCGGAGGTATAAAGCAACATTGCCGCTATTTATCTGGCTGTTCGCTTCAAAAATAACAACATTTCGCAATTGATAAACAAAGTAAGGCCTTCAATGTTTAATTTTGCCGGGCACGATTGCATTTTAACAAATAATTGAACCATGACCAACGAAGATATACTGAAAGCACTTGGAAATGTACAGGAACCCGACCTGGGAAAAGACCTGGTTACATTGAATATGGTAACCGATATCCAGATCGATGGAAACAAAGTGTCATTTACCGTCATCCTTACCACTCCAGCCTGTCCTTTAAAGGATATGATAAAAAATGCATGTATCAATGCCATTAAAATATTGGTGAATAAAGAAGCAGAAGTAACGGTGAACTTTACCAGCAATACCAGCAGCAACCGTAAAGATGGCAAGACCATCCTCAACGGTGTAAAGAATATTATTGCAGTTGTGAGTGGCAAAGGCGGTGTTGGAAAAAGCACGGTGGCTGCAAACCTGGCGCTGGCCTTATCGGAAGGCGGTGCGAAAGTTGGATTGATGGATGCCGATATTTATGGACCAAGCCAGCACATCATGTTTGGCATACGTGGCGAAAGACCGATGATGAAAGACAATGGTGAAAAAGGATTGATCATTCCCATAGAAAAATTTGGCATTAAGATCATGAGCATTGGTTTACTGATCGATGAAAAACAGGCCGTTGTCTGGCGTGGTCCGATGGTGAGCAGCGCCATCCGCCAGTTTGTTAGTGATGTTGACTGGGGCGAACTGGATTACCTGATCATCGACATGCCACCAGGAACCGGCGATATTCATTTGACTATTGTACAAACCGTTCCTGTTACGGGGGTGATCGTAGTAACTACCCCGCAGGTTGTTGCGTTGGCAGATGCGAAAAAAGGTATCGCTATGTTTGGACAGGCACAATTAAAAGTTCCAGTGATCGGTCTCGTGGAAAACATGAGTTATTTTACCCCGGCCGAACTGCCCGATAACAAATATTATATTTTCGGAAAAGATGGCGGTAAGAATCTTGCAGATGAATTTGATATTCCTTTCCTCGGACAGATACCGCTCGTACAAAGCATCCGCGAAGGCGGCGACATCGGCGTACCCTTGATGGTTAGCGATGATAGTATCACCAGGAAAGCTTTTGAAGAATTTGCGGGTAATGCTGCCCGTGGTATTGCCATGCGCAACGCCAATATGGAAGCCACCCAGATACAGGAGATATTAGTTTAAAAAATAACCAGCTCTTTATAACATTGAACCCGTAGTGATGCTGCGGGTTTTTTGTTAACAGTATGATGATATTGATCTTCCCGAAATAAATTACATTAGCTCATGAAAAACATGAACTATTTTCTATTCAGCATTATTTTCTTAACGGCCTGTAACAACACAAAGAAGATGAGCGATCAACCGCAGGATGGAACCAGGGTTCTAACAGAACAAAACTTTGATAAACAAGGCCACCGTGGCTGCCGCGGTCTTATGCCCGAAAATACCATCCCTGCTATGTTGCATGCCATCGACCTGGGTGTAACCACGCTGGAAATGGACGTGGTGATCAGTAAAGACGGAAAAGTTGTTCTGTCTCATGAACCATTCTTCAATCACGAGATCAGTACAAAACCCGATGGCACTTATATAGAAGAATCAGAAGAGAAGAATTACAACATCTACCAGATGAATTATGATGAAGTGAAAACTTTTGACGTAGGCCTGAAACCCCATCCCCGTTTTTCTCATCAACAGAAAATGAAAGTCATCAAGCCCTTGCTCAGCGACCTGGTAGATTCGCTTGATGAACACATGAAGACCAGGAGAAGAGGATTGTTTTATTACAATATTGAAACAAAGACCAACCCGGCAACCGATAACATTTTTCACCCCGGCCACGGAGAATTTGTTGAGAAACTGATGCAGGTAATCGATGAAAAAAACATTCGATCGAAAGTGATCATACAATCCTTTGATATACGCACGTTAAAATATCTCCACGAAAAATACCCAGACGTGACCACGGCATTGTTGATCGAAGATGGAGATGGTGATACAATCAGCGAAAAGATCTTGGCAATGGGCTTCATGCCTTCGATCCTGAGCCCGCATTATTCACTGGTAACTAAAAAACTTTTAAGTGATTGGCATACCCATCACCGCAAAGTGATCCCCTGGACCGTGAATGATAAAGACAAAATTGAATCGTTGACAAAAATGGGTGTGGATGGCATCATTACAGATTATCCCGATCTGTTCAGGCCATAAAATATTTTATTTGATGGATGGGATGCCCAACCAATCTGCAGCATTTTTAAAAAGTAGTTTATCGCTGAGCGCCTGTGTAAACTTCATTTCTTCGATCAGTTGCCCCGGGCGATGCTCCCCTAACGGAAAAGGATAATCGCTACCCATGCAGATCTTATCTTCCCCCATCACATCCATAATATAGCGCATGGCTTTATCGTCGTGTACAAGGCTATCGATCCAGAATTTGCCGATATAATTTCTTGGGTTCACCGCGTTGTCGATGGCCACCAGGTCGGGGCGCACATTAAAACCATGTTCTATCCTGCCAATGGTGATCGGGAATGAACCACCACCATGTGCAAATGCGACCCTCAGTAAAGGGTATTTTTCAAACACCCCGCCAAAGATCATCGAACAAATGGCCCGGGAAGTTTCTGCAGGCATACCCACCAGCCAGGGCAACCAGTATTTCTGCATCTGCTGTTCGCCCATCATTTCCCAGGGATGTATAAACAAGGCGCAGCCTAGTTCTTCGGCTCTTTTGTAAAATGGGAAAAAGCGTTCATCACCAAGATTGATGCCATTGATATTGCTGCCGATCTCCAGGCCAGGCATTTTTAGTTCCTTCACACAGCGTTCCATTTCGGCAATGGCCAGGTCGATATCCTGTAAAGGAACTGTACCGATACCTATAAAATGACTTGCATTTTTAGAAACAGAATCCGCAATGTGATCATTGAAAAAACGGGAGGTCTCCAAACCATCAGCCGGCTTGGCCCAGTAATTGAATAATACAGGGATCGTCGACAATACCTGCATGTCTACCGAAGTGTCCTTCATGTCTTTCAACCGAAGATCCACCTTAAAACAATTTTCCTCCACTTCCCTGAAAAGCTTATCGCCTTTCATCATGCAGGCCTTACAGTTACGATGCTCGAGATGTATAAATTCGCCATACCCGAATTTCTGTACCCAGTTGGGCATCTTGTCGGGCATGATATGCGTGTGTATGTCTATTTTCATTTGTAACGTATGCCCACTTTATTATTTCTTATTCCATCATTCAATCCTTGTTAATCATTCCTTGTTCCTTGCTCTACATTCCCCACCTTTCTTATTCCTTATTTCCATCATCCTTTCTTCACCGGCGGCGCCATCACATGTCCGCACTCACTACAAGTCCGTTTCTGCTCATCTGCATAAAATCCATTCATCACCGGCGGCAATTGTGTTACAATATCGGATACATGCAAATGTTCTTCATATAATTTATGACCGCAATTTTCGCAATACCATAAGAAACCATCTTCTTCTGACTCCCTTACTTTTTCAATGACCAATCCAACGGTATTCGGACCTCTTTGAGGTGAATGCGGCGTTTTGGGCGGCAACAGGAATATATCGCCTTCCTTGATGGGAATATCACGTGGCACACCATTGTCGATGATCTTTACTACAATATCGCCTTCTACCTGGTAATACAATTCTTCTGTTTCATTATAATGGTAATCTTTTCGGGCATTGGGCCCACCTACAATCATAACTATAAAGTTTTCAGCATCTTTATAGATGCATTGGTTGCCTACCGGCGGTTTCAACAGATCGCGGTTTTCTTCGATCCATTTTTTCAAATTAAAAGGGGCTGATATGGGCATACAAAAGATTTAGACCTGTAAGTTAATTTTTTTTATGTTTCCGGCATCAGTTCCCGGCAGAAGTTCACAGGCTTAGTTTTAGGGAAAAAGCTGGTAATAAATTCCATTTCGCCCATTGGTGTCAGCCTAATCACCCTGAAATTATTTACCTTTAACCCATGCAACTGGACATTCCTTTTCACCTCGAAAATCTCATCGGGGGAAATTTCATCGGCCCCCTTAGCGGGAAGTTTATCGATAACATCAATCCCGCCACCGGCGAAGTATATGGCCAGATCCCCGATAGCAATCAACAGGACATCCAAGCCGCAGTGCATGCCGCTCAAAAAGCTTTTCCTGCCTGGTCGGTTACCTCATTGGAGAACAGGTTCCAGGTTTTGAACCGGATCGCTACGCTGATCGATGAAAATATGGATGCCCTTGCTTTGGCCGAAACCAATGATAATGGCAAACCTTTATGGCTCAGTAAACAGGTAGATATACCCCGTGCTTCTGCCAACTTCCGCTTCTTTGCCACCGGCCTCATGCATTTTGCCGGCGAAAGCCATAGCATGGAAGATAAATCGATCAACTATACCTTACGGCAACCCATAGGGGTCGTTGGATGCATTTCGCCCTGGAACCTTCCGCTCTATCTTTTTACCTGGAAGATCGCCCCGGCGCTTGCTGCAGGCAATTGCGTGATCGCCAAACCATCGGAAGTTACGCCCGTCACCGCTTTCCTGCTTGGCAAGATCTGTAAAGAAGCCGGCTTACCCGATGGTGTATTGAATATTGTACATGGCACCGGCAACCATTGTGGCGAAGCCATTGTAAAACATCCTTCCATAAAAGCCATATCCTTTACCGGTAGTACCCGGGCAGGAGCACATATCGCATCTGTAGCTGCGCCCATGTTTAAAAAATTGTCGCTTGAACTTGGCGGAAAAAATCCCAATATCATTTTCGCGGATTGCGATTGGGATAAGATGATGAAAACAACCATTCGTTCCTCTTTCAGTAACCAGGGCCAGATCTGCCTTTGCGGAAGCCGTATCTTAATAGAAGCTTCGATCTATGAAAAGTTCAAAACTGAATTTGTTGAAAAAACAAAACAACTCAGCATCGGAGATCCACTGATCGATCAACATAAACAAGGAGCCATTGTGAGCAAGATGCATTTTGATAAAGTAATGAATTGCATCAAACTGGCTAAGGAAGAAGGTGGAAATATTCTTTGTGGCGGTAATTCCATAACCCCAACGGGTAGATGCAGCGGTGGTTATTTTATAGAACCCACCATCGTTGAAAACCTGGGGCCAACCTGTAAAACAAATACCGATGAAATTTTCGGACCAGTCGTAACCCTGCAGCCATTCCATTCAACAGAAGAAGCCATTGAATTGGCCAATGCAACGGAATACGGACTGGCAGCAACCATCTGGACACAGGATATATCCAAAGCCAACCTGTTAGCCACAAAAGTTGAAAGTGGTATTGTATGGGTGAACTGCTGGCTGCACCGCGATCTTCGTACACCTTTTGGTGGCGTTAAAAACAGTGGAGTGGGAAGAGAAGGTGGTTGGGAAGCATTGAGGTTTTTTACGGAAGCGAAGAATGTATGTATAGATTTTTAAAATGACCCGTTTCTCGTTTCTGGTTTCTGGTTATTTGTTGTCCGTTTTTTTATAATTGAAGAAGTATTAAAATATGGCTACCGTTAAAAATTTTACAGATAATAACGAAACGAAATGATGAATGAAATAGTAAAAACTGATAATGCCGCAAAACCCTTAGGAGCATATCCACATGCAAGGCGTGCCGGCAATCTCTTGTTCCTATCGGGCATCGGTAGCCGAAGTGCAAAAGACAATTCGATTCCGGGCCTGGAGCTGGATGCAGCCGGCAATATCCTGAAATATGATATTGAAGCTGAATGCCATTCTGTTTTTGCAAACGTAAAGGCTGTACTGGAAGCCAGCGGCAGCAGTTGGGATAAGATCATTGATGTAACAGTGTTTCTCACCAATATGAAAAAAGATTTCCCGGTATATAATAAAATCTATGCAGAATATTTTGAAAAGGTAGAAGCCTGTCGTACTACCGTAGAAGTAAAGAGCCTCCCTACCCCAATTTGTATTGAATTAAAAGTGATCGCAACCATTTAAAAGAAAAAGTGCATGGAAAGTAAAACAGGATTGGATCTTAAATTTCGTAATACCGCAGATTATGCAGCCTACCTCGATGAAGAAGATCCTTTAAAGGGTTTCAGGGATAAATTTTATATACCCATTGTCAAGGGAAAAGAAGCAGTTTATTTAACTGGTAATTCATTAGGACTTCAGCCAAAAGCAACCCAGGATTATATCCTGAATGAACTGGAAGACTGGGCAAACTATGGTGTTGAAGGACACGAACACGCCCGAAACCCATGGCTTACTTATCATGAAATGTTCCCCGATGTACTCACTGATATCGTGGGTGCGTTACCGGAAGAGATCGTGGTGATGAACCAGCTAACGGTAAACCTCCACCTGTTGATGATCAGTTTTTATCGGCCCACCAAAGAAAGATTCAAGATCATTTGTGAAGCAAAGGCTTTCCCATCAGATCAATATGCCATTCATTCGCAGGTTACGTTACATGGGTATGACCCGGAAAAGACGATCATTGAAATAGCGCCACGGGAAGGAGAACATAATATCCGCAAAGA
>Ga0075163_10002416_pt1 | contig 25126 bp, 22 predicted proteins | sample JI1023141ADNA_FD_71478 | JGI IMG/M metagenome (GOLD analysis project Ga0075163, IMG submission 71478) | Wastewater effluent complex algal communities from Wisconsin, to seasonally profile nutrient transformation and Carbon sequestration -... | ecosystem: Engineered > WWTP > Effluent > Algae... | reverse complement strand
ATTTTTTTTTTTTTTTCTTTTTTTTTTTTTTTTTTTTTTTTTTTTTTTTTTTTTTTTTTTCAAAAAAAAAATTAAGAATTTTTTTCCAGAGTTTTTCTCCTTAAGAAAATATTTTCTTTTTTTTTCCCAAAAAAATTCACTTTGTTAATTTAAAATGAAAGGAGAACATTTTTTGCGTTGTTGCAAATCAGGTAGCATTGTTGGTGCAAGAAAATATATTGAAAATGGTGGTGATATAAATTATCGTAACAAGAAAAATAGAAATGGTTTGATGTATGCTTGTCAATCATCTTATAAAGACTCAAACCTCGACCTCGTCCAATTGTTACTCAAAGAAAAAAATTGTGAGTTAAATCGATGTGATGTTAATGGAACAACAGCTTGGGAATTTTCTACCTTTTCAATTGCAGAAAATAAAAACGAATTAATAATGGATGTATTAATTCGTGATCAACGATTAGATTTCACTCTGAAATCACCAGGAACACCGGTCACACAAGGTGGTTGTATCTTGGATCATTTAATACGATCTCGCAGCAAAAAATCAATTGAAATGATAAAATTCTTATTGTTCGAAAATAAGAATTTTAACATAAGCATGAATGATGCCTTTGTGATTTATGGAAACGATTCGGCAGATATAACAACCCCTTTAATTTTATCTGTAAAAAAGAGAAATTTTGAGTTGACCAAACTATTGATCGAAAACGAGAATTGTGATTTGAATATAGAAGATTATTACGGAAAAACTGCTCTTATGCATTTTTGTTATAAAGGAGAAAAAGCCATAAAGCAGTTTGAGTTCTTAATCAACAATAAAAGATGTGATTTAAATTTGAAACATGAAATACACGGATCAGCTCTTCGAATTTTGTGTAAAAAAGGAAACAGAGAAATGGCAAAGATGCTCCTTGATACTAATAGGTGTGTAGTGGAAGAAATCATTGGACATGAAAATTGCCAAGATTTGATTGTTAATCATTTCGCTAATCGAAGAAATAAGATTGGCACGTTATTGATTTCAATCCATTTGAATCAAAAGACAAAAGAAAATCCATTGAATATTCTCCCAAAAGAATTGATTCATTTGATTCTCTCTTATGTATATCCTCTTGCTCCCCAAACAAAATATTGCAAAAAATTAAGAACAATTTTTTTAGAGTTTTCTTAAGAAAAAAAATAAAACTTTTTCAAAAAAAAAATAAATTCTTTTTAGTGTAAATCACAATGGAAAATATCCAATCAATTTCAGAACTTGAAAAAATTCGTCTCAATTATCATATTGTAAATAAATATGGATGTGAATATTTAATTTTCCTTCGTGTTTGTGAAGGTTTTGAAGATGACGAAGATACAGTGAAATACATGGAAAATTATATAACAAATCATAACAATTTAAATATTTTTGATTCAAATCATATGAGTCCTTTAATTTTATTGTGTGGAACAAGCAAATCGAGTGAAAATTTGACTAGGTTGATAGAATTGATGATAGATAATGGTGCCAATATAAATTCTTGTCCAAAATGGAGTGGAACTCCATTGATGAATGCAATAAAAAACCTGAATGAAGATGTAGTAAAATTGTTGTTACGAAAAGGTTGTGATTTAAACAAAAAAGATGAAGATGGTAGAACTGCATTCATGATGTTATTAAAAAATGATCCATTTTTGAGAGACGAGGAAATGAAAAGATTTATTTCGATAATGAAAATGTTAATTGAGGACGAGCGATGTGATGTTAATTTGTCTGATAAATACGGAAATAATGCTTTGATAATCATTCTAGATAATTTTGTTATTGAAAATCGTTGTATAGACAATAATCTGATCAGAATACAAAAGATTTCAACGGAAACTGAATCATACCAATGGAATTTCAAAAGATTAGAATTATTAGTTAAATCAGAAAAATTGGATTTAAATTACATGTATGAGGATCCACAAAATTACAAACTTAAACAAACTGTTTTGATGTATTTGTGTAGTTCTGTTCATCCTCCTTCCGTATTGGAATTATTTTTACAACAAAAGGGTAGATATGATTTAACAATGAAAGATTCCAAAGGAAGAACTATATTACAAAGAACTTGTGATAATATTCACGCTTATAAGATTCGACAGATTTCTAAATTACATGGTGGGCATATTGTGGATGAATTTGCTGAAAAAGTTAAATTACTCTTAAGATATGATTGCCTTGTGGACCAATCAATTAAATATCCAAATTATCAAGACGTCATTAATGCATATTTCCCTCGAATAAGAAATAAAATTGGAACATTATTATTATCAATCAAAAATGAAAAGAAACATCAAAATTTTGAAAAGAGAAAGATTGATGATATAGAAGAAAACCCATTGAGTATTTTACCAAAGGAATTGATTCATTTGATTCTTTCTTATGCTTATCCTCTTGCTTCACAAACAAAATATTGCAAAAAGTAAAAGAAAAAAAAAATAAAATTTCTTCTCCTTGAATTTTTTTTATTTTTTTGATATTGAAATTCCAATGCAAAAATGATCAGATAGATCCTGTTGTTCATCCAAATAGATAAATGGGTTGCTAAACTCTATTCCAGAAGAAGGGGGAGGCATGATAAAGTGGTCGATTGTTTGAAAAATTGTTTTTTTCTTCGAATCAATTCCTTTTCTTGTGTATAAGGGCATTTTTGGGATAATAAATTGTTTGATACAAGATATCTCATTCATCACTTTCCTCAATTTCACCGTTTCTGCATTCATATCACCGACAACAACAAAAATCGGAGATTCTTTTTGTTTTGAGACAAGAGTTTCAAAAAGTAATGTCAAATGAGAAAAAGTATCAAGAAAGGGGACATGGGTATTCACAAAGAAAATCCCATCGATTTTCAAAATCAAAGCACTCTTTCCTGGATCAGTATATTGAAGAAATTCTTTTTTTTTTATTTTTTTTTAATATTTTTTAAAAATAAAATGATTTTTGTACCTATTTCATCAATTTGAAATGATTTCGGAACATAAGCAGTTAAATATTGTCCCGGAGAATCGTATATTTCTTCTGAGAAGGTTTTGTTTTTCAAGGATGGAACTCGGATATTTTTTTTTGAAATTTCGTGGTAATTTGATGGAAGTTTAAATTTCATTAATTCTAAAAAATCCCCGGGAACTTCCTGCAACATGATGATTGTATTATCATCCATTTTTCCAAGTAAAAAATTTGCGATTTGAGTCAATCTTTCATTTTCTTTTGATTTTGAATCACAACCATATTTGGCGAGGATAGGAGAAGAATCTTTGTCCTAAAAATATTTTTTTTTAATTTTTAAAAAAATAAAATAAAAAAGAAACATAGAAATTGTGTTCGTGAATAATATGTAAAATATTCCAACTCAAAACTCTGTATTTGCGCATCTCTTTTTTAGAAATCATATTAAGGATTTTGAGTGTTCTTTTTTTTTAAAAAAAAATAAGAAAAAAAATTCCCCAGAGTTTTTTTCCTAAATAAAAAAAAACTTTTTTCTTCAAAAAAACTTCGTCAAATACTCAAAACAAAAAAAAAAGAAAATGGATTTACACGATATGGAAGATTTGGTAACAGGAAGAGTATACAAAAGAGAAAATGCCATGCGTACGCTTCAATGTTTTAAAAGAGCAATATATTTAAATGATTTTATATTGATAAGATTTTTGTTAAAATGTATATCACAAACAAAATTAATCAATATGCTTAATCTTGACCAAACTCTTTTATCTGTTATTATTCACAATTCTGATGAATTATTTGATGATGACAATAAAATAGAAATTAAAGATGAAAGATACTCGTTCGTAGATGATAACCGTATACTTATATTCCTTGCATCATATCCTCAATATTCGCTAGAAAACGATTTAATCGATGTATATTTGAGAAAATCAAAGATAGATTTAAATATCCAAGACGCGACAGGATTAAATGTATTGATGTTTTTATGTAAAGCTCAAAAAGATCAATATTCTATAAATTTACTGTACAAACTGATCACTAACAAAAATTGCGATTTGAACATGAAAGATAAGAAAGGAAGAACTGCATTGATTCTTGTTTGCAGATATATGAATCCAGAATATGGACCCATTATGATAGAATTGTTAATAAATAGTGGAAGATGTGATTTAAATAAAAAGGATAAGAATGGAATAACTGCATTGATGTATCTTTCTAGATTTGATAACAAGGAAGACTTGGTTCAACTGTTTTTAGAATCGGGTGTAATGATTGAATCTTACGAGAATTCGTATTTTGGATATTTTGACATGTTCAAGAAAGAAATAGAGCGTAGAGAACATATTATCAAAAATATAAAACAAAGAAATGCAATGGGTATTTTATTGTTATCTATGAGATCGAAAAAAATATTGCTTTGCTGTAAAAATAAAAAAAGAAATATACACAATACTGAAGACAACCCTCTCAATATATTACCAAAGGAATTGATTCATTTGACTCTTTCGTATGCCTATCCTCTTGCTTCACAAACAAAATATTGCAAAAATTAAGAATAAAATTTTGATTTTTCCAAAAAAAATTTTTATTTTTTTTTTCTTAAAAAAAATCAAAAAAAAACCAAATGGATTCTTCAAAGATGAGTGAAGAAGAAGAATTTCTTACAGATTGCCTTCTAAATAATTTTTTTTCGGTGAAAGAACACATTAAAAATGGTATTGATATAAATGTGGTTGATATTGAAGGAAAAAACGGATTGATGCTGGCATGTGAAGCATCTATTAATGATGATCATTTTGACTTGGTTAAATTATTACTTCGAGAAAATATTGATTTAAATAGGATAGACAATAATAATTGCAATGCTTTATCATATGCAACAAATCCTCGCAAAAATATTAAAATAATAATGTTATTGATCCAAAATGAAACATTGAAATTATCACCAGATTTATTAAATAAATTTTTAAGTAATTTTTTCTGGGGGAAAGTTAGCGACATTGATGAAAAGAGAGTTGACGTACTCAAGACATTCATTGATAATCGCAAAAGAATTGGTTGGGAAATGAATGGGGATGTTATGAATCTTTTGTGTTATTGTTCAAAGGGAGATTCAAATCTCAGTCTTGCGAGATTTTTGATACAACAGAAAGAATTTGATATTGATACATTAAATTCTTATGGATATAGTCCTTTGATTCTTGCTTTATCAAATCAAAATATTGAAATTTGTAAATTGTTAATTGGTGACAAGAGAGTAGATTTAAACAGAAGATATGAAATTGATATGATCCGGGATTCTACATTTTTGATGTTTTCGTGTATGACAGATAGAAATTTTGATTTAGTATGTTTACTCGTCAACGAAGATAGATGTGATTTGAATCTTCAAAATTCATGTAAAGAGACCGCTATTATGTATGCTTACATACATAATGAAGTTAAAAACAAAAAGATTTTGAAATTGTTAATAGAAACCAAGAGATGTGATCTAAATATAAAAAACGAAAATGGTTTGACTCTCTTTATGATGGCATGTAAAAAAGGAGACGAAGAGATAGCAAAACTTTTAATCAAAAGTGGAAGGTGTAATATTGAAGAATTTGAAGGACATCCAAATTGTCAATATTTGATCGATAATTATTTTATTAAAAAAAGAAATAATGTTGGTTCGATGTTGATGTTGATCAAAAATAAATTAGAATCCGATTATGGAAAAAAAAGAAGTTTGAGTGTATTGGAAGGAGGAGAGGAAAATCCATTAAGAATCATTCCAAAAGAATTGATTCATTTGATCCTTTCTTATGCTTATCCTCTTGCTTCACAAACAAAATATTCAAAAAACGAATAATTAAAAAAATTTGTGCATTAAAAAAACTGGATTTTTTCTCTTAAAAGAAAAAAAAAGAAAAAAATTAAAACTTTCCTCAACAAAAAAGAGATGAAAAAAAAAATATTTTTTTTTCTTTTTGTATTTTTTTTTATTGGATTTATTGATGGAATTCAATTACAGAAAAGTGCAAACATTTTCACGCTACAAGAGAGTATCAGTAAACGACAAGGAGATAGGCCATGGAGAAATATGACAAACGGTTTAATTTGCGAAAGTGAAATGAAGGCATTTGTTGTGACGTGGCCCTCTTCTTTTTCCCAAGTATTAAAATCCTCCAATTTTAGTTTTGAGATACCAAATGAATCACAAAATCTTATTGTGAAATCTATTTCTGTTTCTTGGACCGTTTCAGTGAACAGAGTCCCAAAAAGTGGATTGAAAGAAGTGGAAGTGATCATGTATCTTGGAAATGGAACTGAATTAAATACAAATGTCAGGAATTATGATGGATATGGATGGCAACCCACAGAAAATCAAATCGTTTATCCCATGGAAAATGAAACAAGTACATGGGGTCTAAATGAAAATTTTAATATTTCGATGTTGGCAAGTGAAGGATTTGGATTTGGATTGGTTGTGAAAAATGGATACAGTGATACAACAGCAAGAGTCACTTGTATTGTCGTTACCATTGTTCTAGAAGAAAAACCTATAATAAGTACATTCTCAAAGATTATTACTACATTGACTTCTTCAGTGAAAAAAACGATTCCTACCACAAAAAAACAATCTAGTACCACCAAGAATAGCATTATCACGAGTAGTGAAGATCATGGAGACGGTGGCATAATTACTATTATCGTTGTATTATGTATCACTATTGTATGTTGTTTTATATGTTTGATAATGGCAATCTATCTTTTTATGAAAAGATATAGATTGGGAAAATCTTTGAAAAACCAAGTTGGTCAAATGCGTGATGATTACGACAAAGTTGGATATTTTCTCAAAGAAACTACAGAAAATATTTACTTGAAAGATATTAAATTGGGGGATAAAATTGGACAAGGAAGAACTGGAACAGTATGGATAGCAACCATGGATAACAATACAACTGTTGCAGCAAAGAGATTTATTTTGGAATGTGAAATTGAGATTGGGAAAATGAGACAAAAAATAATGTCAATGAATCATATATCCATTGTTCAAATATACGGATTTTATTTTCAGGATGAAGACACATCCTATCTTATCATGGAATATTTCAGTCGTGGGTCTCTTACAGAATTTATATATGATCAAGAAATTGTTAAATGGATTCAACCCATTCACATGCAAAACATCATGATGTTCATCGCAAGTGGATTGTCTTATTTAAAAAAACATGAAATTGTGCATGGTAGTTTGACTGCAAAAAATGTCTTGATTAAAATAGAAGATGATTTACCAGTCGCAAAGATAACTGATTTTGGATTGGTTAATTACATCAAAAAAGATTTCAAATTTGAATTAAAATCCGAGGAGTGGACAAATTTATTATTCAGTGCCCCAGAAATATTATCATACAGAAATTTGAGTTATTCTTCTGATGTTTATAGCTTTGGGATGATTGCTATGTATTTATTCAATTATGGAGAATTTGATTTTAGTTCTTATCAAAAAATTGATGAATTGTATTCTGAAATTGCTTCATTGAAATTTGGAATCAAAGAAAGGCCAATCAATATGAACGAAGAATTATTCATATTATTTCAACAATGTATGGATGTCGATTCAAAACATAGACCAGATATAGATGCTGCAAACAAATGTATTATCATGAATATCGAAAGATCTGTGAAACAAATCAAAACAGAGCCGAGTAATTATGATAGTATAAATGAATTAGAATTGTTGATTGGTCCAGAACAAGTGGGGGAAGAAGAGGAACCCGAAATATCAACAAACGATGCACTTTTGAAAATTTATGGAAAAGTCCCGGAGAATGGAAAAAATCCAAGAGCATCTTTCAACAAATTAAATTTCTTGAATGAATTAAAAAAAAAACAACAACAATAAAATCTTTTTTTTTCCCCTTCATGAAAAAAAAAACCCAAAAAGATTTCCCCTTCAAAATTTTCAAAAAAATTCCATTTTAAAACAATTAAAATTTTTAATAAAAAAAATGAATTTAAATAAAAAGAGAAAAAGTTTAATTGAAAATTTTAATCTATTTGATGAGAAAGATGAAGAAGTTGTTTCCGAAGAAGAAGAGGAAGAAAAAGTGACAAATGATGCAGAAATGGCAAGAAAAAAGAAAAAAAGGAAAAAAGATGTTCATCCAATGACAATGATAACAACAACATCATTTATATCACCACCTCCACCATTACTTACACATCCACCTCCACCACCACCAAGAAAAGAAAAAAGAGTCATTGAAATAACAAAAGGAAAAAAAAGAGACAATGAAAACGACATACTTAAAAATATTGAAGTTTTCAATGGGAAGAAAAGGATAGAAGAAGAAAAAAAAGAATTATCCAGATTGATAGAAAAGAAAAAACATGGAGATATTATTGGCTCATTGGTGGAACAACCATTGACAAGAGGTGGTGCATTTGCTCCAAAAAAATATGAAAACAAAGGAGAATTCAATAGTTTTTTTAGAAGTTCCAACAAAGCAAGTACTGAAGATTTGAAAAGAGATCTGGAAGAAGAATTGGAAAAGAAATTAGAAATTGAAGTGGATCTACTTGAAAAAAAGAAAAATGAAATGATACCCGAATCGAAAGAAGAAAAATCCATGGAACCAAAAGATAAGAAAAAATATCAAAAGAAAATTGATAAGAAATCTGGTAAATTTTCAAAATTTGATACGTATGATGTCATGGACAAAGTTACAGAATTTTTTGGTTCTGATATCGTAGACAAATATGGAAATTATGACAAAAACAACATCTATTTCAAGAGAATGAGAGAGATCGAAGAAGAGAGAAGAAGAAAATATAGAGATCCAATTTATGCATCATTAAAATTGGGAGGAAAAGATGAATATTTTGATTCAGTAAATAGTAAAATAACACTAGAGGAATGTTCTCCTTCTTATTGTCAAAAATTTATGACGAGAGCACTTGGAGAACAATATGGAGAACGTTTATGTAAAAAGAAACAAGAATGCAAAGTATTGTTTATGTTTTCAAAATCACCTGATTCCCTTGAAGAAAAAGGATCCAATGAAGGATTCATCATGAGAGAATTTTTACTTCCAAGTGAATTAAAAGTTTGGGAAACAGAGGGTTTATTACCAACATTTCCCAAATGTTGCATCATTTGTAATAGATATGACACAACTTATCATTATAAATATCATGAAGAAGAAAATTCAGAACCTCTTGAATTATTACAAGATCATTATAATAGTATTTGTAATGATCTTGGAGGTGGAGATGGATATCCAAATGAATTATGTTTACAACCTTGTGCAAATAGAAATCAAAAAAGTGGGAAAAGATACACTGGAATTGAAATGCCAATCATTCGTTATGATTTAATTGATTACACCAAGGGTATTGTCAAGAAACCTCATCCATTTAAGATTGGAGAATTTATCGAAGTGGAATGTCTTGTTGAAAGAGTGATAAATTTTCAAATAGCCCCAGCAGCAATTACTTTGATGGAGGTAGATATTTTGGGATGCAAAGAATAAACCCAATTTATTCTCCATTAAGTTATTTAAATACAAAATCTGTATTTCAACAAGAAAAAGATAAAAAATATGTCATGGGATTTCAAAGAAATACTGGAATTGAAAGAATAGAATATAACAAAAAGAATTTATTTGAGGTGATCGAATCGAATTTCTTTGTGGATATTGAATTATTTTATGAATTTAGAAATCATCCAGATGTATCAAATTCTTTTGAAAATTACGAAAAATTTATGAAAAAAAGAAACAAAATTGAATTGAAAAATGAATTTGGAGATGTCATTAAAATTATCAAAGATAGAAATGAAGATATCAGAACAGAACAACAAAAGAATTGTTCTTATTATCAAGTGAAATCAAGATCCAATGGTGGTATCATACATGATCTCAAAAAGAAGAGTATCGAAAGAAAAGAAATTGCAAAACAAAATTCTTATGTATCAGATAATAACAAAAGAGAAGGAGGAGGAATCATCACATCAGAAGGATTAGATGAAGAAGAAAACATCACGTCTTCTATTCAAAGAACATCAAAGAGAGCATTTAACAGTAGAAAGAAAATGCAAGAAAAATTAAAAAAAATTCAAAATTCAGAAGATAAATTGGATCAAGAATACTTTGATTTATTTTTTAAATATCAATTAGAAACCTTTGGAACACCAATGATAAATGAATCTCCATCAAATTATCCTCATCACAATGAATCTATCTTATTGACATTTAATCAAAAGAATGACGAAAAAAGAAACTCAAAAATGAATGATTTCAATGAAGAAAGACTTAAGAAACACATCACTTCAGAACTGGAATCCCAAATTTTCTCGGAAAAATACAAAAACAATTTATTAGAAGATACATCTTTTACATTAAATGACAGAACAACAAATGACATAATAGACCTGAATTATAATGTTCCTAGATTGCTGCTGGGGCGTTATTATCTAAAAAAACAAAAAGAATGGAATTCTTGTATGAAATTTATATTATTACCATTTGTACCATTTGTCATTTTATTGAAAAGAAAGAAATTGATCACATTAAATCAAAAAGAAGAATCAAATGAAACAACAACAAATATTTCATCTATGTTTGATCGATTAGAAAGAGAAATGATTTACAATGAAAATACCGAATTGACATTTTCTTTTGAAAATAGAAAATTGAATAATCTTAATTTAAGAGAAAATCAATTCAAATATTCCGTTTTGATTGCATTATTATTAAGATTATTTGTTGCTCATGAAGAAATCCATCTACTCAAAGAAGAAATAATTTCTTTGGAAAAATCAAAAGAATTAGAAAAAATTTCATTATACAAAAGAATCATATTGAAATGGCAATTGTTTATTGATGGACACATTAATTTATGTAGATATATCAAAGAATATAACAAATACAAAGATATAGATTTGTTATTTTCAGAAAGAAATGAAACACATATTGCTATGTGTGCTTTGAAACAATATTGTCCTTCTGACCGTGATTTTGCATATGGAGGTAATTTACCCAATTTATCGAGTTGTCTTTTTGCTGGAAATTTTTGGTTTGATGTTAGACCAAAACACAAATGTGCCACATTACAACATGCATTGATTCATTTATTTGGATCAAAGACAAAACCTCATAAATGTCAAATAAGAAATTTCCCAGAAATTCTTGAAAAATATCTTAAATCATTCCCAATTCTAAATGATTTCTATAGAGAATTGATTCGAGTTTCATTACTTGGGAATTATGAACATGCATTGAATAGACCTCATTTTGAATTAAGAATCAAATTGTATGATATCCTACAGGAAAATAGTATTTCAAGAGAAGAATTTTTCGATTGGATGTTAAAAAACGATGCATTGGTATTTCATGTCACAAAAGAATTTTATCTTTATAATCAACAATTTGATATGGTAATCAATGACATCATGGAAAAGACAGTTTCATCTTGGGTATTGATTCAACAAGTGATCATCAATACCATGGAAACAACAAGAATATTATTGAATATAGATGCCGTATTTAGAATGACAGAGTACAGATATCGTCATCAAAATGAAGTCGAATTGCTTGGAGATCAAAATATAATGATTTTAACGGATCAACGAACACCAATTATTTATATTGATGATAAAGTATTTTCTTCTCCTCCAAAAATAGGTGTCATATTTGATTCTATCCGAGGAAGATTAAGAGCTCTACATGATCAATCCAATCCATATATTTTCAAATTACAAAAAGGAAGTTATTTGGATGTAATTTGTTCTTTTTTAGAAGTGTTTTTTGAATCAAAAATCATGAAACCTTCTTCATCTGATGGGATTGCCATTCATTCTAGTGAATCTCAAATTGATCAAAATCTCTTAAATGACATTCATTTGGTTGCCAGAGATATCGTGTATCAACATCATATTGGATCTCTAAAAGATGGAAAAGTTCCTACACGTTATTTGGGAATGTTTGGAATGTCCAAAGATGGAATCAATTCTTTTAGAAAATTAGAATATCTCTATGAGGAAACAGATTTACCTGACAATGCCATTTTAAAATATGTCAATAATTTCTACAAACATAATAATATGGATTTTTTTATTTATCATTCGTATATCAGAGCAATCATGCAATATAGATCCAATAGATATCATTTTCTTTGTTATAATATATATGATGCACAAAAAAAGGCAATCAGAATGAAAAAAATGAAAATGCCATGGGAAGAATTAAAAGAAGAAGATGATATCTATTTTTATTGTCCTTGTTGTAAACGTTTTAAAACACCCATTTGTGATATCAATATTGCAGTTACTGTGAAAAATGTTTATGCACAAGCATTTGAAAAGGTAATTTACAATATAGAAGATGGGAAATTGTATTGCTCAAAAAAGCCCGCTCCAAAAGATAAAAATAAAAAAGATGGGAAAGAAGAAAAAATAGATGAAGAGGAGGAGGAAGAGGAAGAAGAAGACGAAGAGGAAGAAGATGATTACATAGATGATGAAGAAGATGGATTATTTACTAAATCCTTAAGAAATAATTCAACAAAAACTTGTTCTGAAACAGAATTGGTTCCTGTACATATGCTTGGGAAATTGATTCAATTGGATAAACATTATTGGTTACTTTGTACTATTTGTGCAAGACCAATGAAATTTACTGGATCTTGTTTTGGTGAATTAGGAATCACTTGTGGATTACATGGTGTTGGTTTTTCTTCCATTGAAAGATATATTTCTGAACCAACACATGTACAATCTAGTTCTCTCGAATATAGAATTCAATTCGAATCAGAATTCCAGAAACCAATTCAAAGAAAATTGTCTACTCTTGATCAAAAAAATATATTGGAGATTTTCCTACAAAAGAATCAACCACAAAATTTTGTTTCTCATCCAAAAAACAGACATAGAGCATGTTACTATTGTGAAACACCAATTGTTTTTCTAGATAGTAATAATTCATCTATCAAATCTACCGCAAGAAATATAGCAAATCATGTTTATATATTTGAGGATGTTCCAAGAAAACAAGGAAAAAAACATAATCCAAAGATTGTTAGTGCATTTTTTTGTGGATCCGATTATGATAAAATTTCCAATCGTTTATTTCATAATCTTTTGATTACCAGATCAGAATTATTAAAAAGAATGGCATCCATTTATGAAAGAAAAAGTATGTATCAATTTACACGACATCCAAGTCATTATTATTAAAAGAAAAAAAATTTCCCCAAATAAAAAAAAAAGAAGAAAAATTTAATTTTTTTTTTATTTTTTTTCCTCCAATTTTAAAAAAAATTCAATAAATTTTCATCGTTACAAGACACGGCAAGGCTGAAAAATACCACTCCAAAACAAACAATGGATCCAAGTAACCAGAAAGTGTGTAAATTATAGAATAATAATGTAATAAAAGAAGCAACATGGAGAAGTAAAACAACCAACATCAAAGCCAAAGAAAGAAGTGCATAATTATTTAAACTAACTTCTTTTTTGGTGAATACTTCTTCATTCATCCCAGGAACCTTTTTGAGTTGTTTTCCAACACCCCAATTGTACAAAATATATGAAAATGGAAACAAAGGAATCCATGAAATTATCAACATATAAGATCCCCACAAATACGCACCAAAATGTGCTTCATTTTTTATTTTCAATTCATCTATTGCTGCATTTTTTATGAAAATTCTTGCTAATGTTTGAAATACAAGTGCGAAAAGTATCAAAAAGTAATAAATGTCTGTCACTTTGATTTTTTTAGAGGATTCTTTGCCAATTTCTTCATCATCTTCTTTCACTTTTTCAAATCTCTTTCTTTTGTGTCTTGCGATAATACAAGGTAATTGAAAAAAGGAAAAAAATATGATCAAGAATCCTTGTTCTATCCAGTATACGGTTTCAAGTTCAGACCAACTCATTTTTTTTCCCTCTCCAAGAAAAAAAAATCAAAAAAAGGTTTTTTTCACAAAGATTTTTTTTGGTAAAAAAGAAAATGTAACAATTCCAATATAAAAAGACAATTTATTTTTTTAAAAGAAAGAGAGGAAAAAATTAATCCAAAAAAAAAATTTATGTATTTTTTGATTTATGATCTTGGAGCATTTCTCTTTTGTCTTCTTCTTCGTCATCTTCTATATTCTTTTCTATGAGAACACTTTTGACTTCTTTCTCGGAAAAAACTTTATTCTTTTGGGGTTCAAATTTCTCCTTATAAATTTGAAATGTACCAGGAATTTCATACATTTGATATATTGAAATAAGCACACAAAAAATATATAACAGCAAAGAAGCATTATAATTTTGGTCGATTGCATGAGATAAAATCAAAGTAACAAAGAAATACAATGTAAATATCAAAGGAATATGAAAAAGAAATAAAAATAATCTTTTATGAAAACAACCAATTGTCATAATAACTACACTAACCATGATAGATATTGTCCATTCGAGCATAAACAAAAAAGATATAACATTTCCTTCTTCTTTTTTCATAATTTTTTCTTCTTGACTTCGGACAATCCAATATAATTCACATATCCATAAAAAAACCAAATGAAGAACAATAGATTTTTTGTGATTACGAGGCAAGAATACTTGAACAAATATCTTTTCTCGTCTAACGGTTCTCCAATAAGCAAAAACCAAATATTGTATTGAATAAATCAAAAGAAATACAATACTAAAACATCCAAGAATGTATCCATTTGGAGAATTAAAGAAAAAACCTTCACTTGAATTCTTATAAATTGTAAAAGTCTTTGTTGGAATGATCATTGTTGCATTAGATGTCACATTCCTAAAAAAAGAGAGAAATATTAAAAAAAATAAAAAAAAAATAAAAAAAAAATAACATTTCATTTAAAATTTCTGATAATGGAATATCCATCTTTTTTTTTCTTGGAGTAAAATCAAGCAAAAGAAGAAAATATTTTTTTTCTACAAAGAAAAATAATTTATTTCAAAAATTAAGTTATTTTCTATGGATTTTTAATTTTATTTATAAAAAAAAACTTCGGATATTTTTTTTTTGAAGAAAGAGGGGAGAAGGGAAAAAAATATGGATTTGAATTCTTTGGAACCAGCAAAAGCATCCTTGTTTACAACAAAGAGTGGTTTAAGAGTTTTGATATTGGCAAGTCCAGGAAATATATTTCAAATCGAAGTTATGACCAAAGTTGGTATGTATGATGAAAACAATTCAACAATTTTGAGTCAAAATGAATTGGAATTTGCACATTTTTTGGAACATTTAAATGCTCAATTTACCTCAATCAACAATCCGGATCAAGAAAAGGTCGTAAATATGGTGGAGAGTTTAGGAGGTATTGAATGGAATGCATACACAAAACCAAGGGTTACCGGATATTACACACGTGGTACATCCATTGATCCATTGAAAAAAGAAGACAATATTTGGAAGATTTTGGATATCATGTTGGATAGTTATTTCAATTTCACTGTTGATGAAAAGATTTTCTATCGTGAAACCCAAGCAGTTCTTCAAGAATTGGCAAGACACAAAAGCAATTTCATGACCTTTTTACACAATCAACATTTGAAAGTTTTATTTTCTGATCATCCATCCACTGTTGGAATCGATGAAAGAATGAACAATGTTCTTAAAAAATCAGAAAATATCAAAAATTTCAAAAATGAAATATTGGAATTCAGAAAGAAACATTATCACCCAAAAAACAGTGTGATTGTGATCGGTTTGCCATTGCTTGGATCCATTGAAGAAACCAATAAAAAATTCAGTGCATTTGTTGAATTAATCAAACAGAGAATCCCAGTGTTTGAAAATCAATTTTTAGAGAGAAATGACATGTCATTCAAAAGAAAACAAATGGTTTTATTCAAAAAAAATTCTTCTAGAAAAGGAACCATTGATAATCCTATCATTGTTACAATTCCTACTCCAATTGATTTAATATATCTTTTATATTCAGTCAATATACCAGCATTGGATGCATCAGATGTAATGCAAAGAACAGCAATTCATTTCATCTCATTTATGTTAGCAGATGGATTTACTTCAAAATTGTTGAAGGAATTAAGAGGGAAAGTTTATTCTATTCAAGCTGGCCCTGATTTTGATGCTTATGATAATAATACCAATTTGTTCAATGTTCAAACAAGTTGTGATTCATCCAATCTCATAGATATAATCGCTGAAATAAGCAATGCAATTTCCACTATGTACAAAAAATTTGATGATTTTGCTTCTCCTGACGATTTGAAACGTTTTAAAGAAAAACAAAGATATTATTTTGAACAATTGAGATTGTGTTCTGATACAAGAAATTGGATTAGTTATGGAGAAGATGTTTTGTTTGATGAGACCCTTTCATTTACAAAAAATGTTGGAAATTCAATGTTGGATAAAACAATGTTTCCAGTTACCAAGGAAAAGGAAGATTTCAAAATCGTTGATACCATCATCAAGAGATATCAAGCTTCACAAAATATTGAATTCGAATACATCCGAAAATTGTTATCCAACGTTTTTGATCCATCTCGTAGTCGATTTGTAATCACACATAATTTTCCTGAAAAAATGTTGGTTCAAAAATAAAAAACAAACAAACAAATAAACAAAGAATGAATGAATATGAATTTTTTTTTATCTTTTTCTTTTTTTCTCTTTTTTTTCTCTTTTTTTCCTTTTATCCATTTTTTCTTTTATTGCCTCTAATCCTTTGGCCAATGCTTGGATATTTTTATTATGATTTTCCAATGTATTAAATAATAAATCCATTTTCATTTCCATTTCTTCTAATCTTTGATGTTGTTTTTTTATGATTTTTTTATGAGCCTTTAATTCGAATGATTGAGGAGATCGATCTTTTTGATTGGATAAAGATGGTGATAAAACATTCTTATCCAATTCGATTTCCACTGAAAAATTTGTATCATCACTATGATTTTCCATGGATTCTGTTAATGAATATACAGAATCATTTTCCGAATAAAATTGAATTGGAGATGTTGCAGAAGAGGAACAATAATTGGGATCTTGTGAATTTGAATTGGAAATATATTCATTCAAAATATTTGGATTCTTTTCCATAATATTTCGAACTTTGGCAACATTCAAATTTCTTTGAACTTGATTGATGATAATGTTGATATCTTCATCCGCTTTTGTTTCAAGAATATTCACAATAATAGTTTGTTTATTGGATAATAGTTTTAGATTCATTTCATCGATTGTTTTTGTGAAACAATTCTCTACAAATTCCATCAAACTACATTTTTTTGGATAATCACAAAAAGGTCTGATAAACATCAAAAAGGGTAGTAAACAAAATGGAATCACATCTTGTATTTTTCCATTTACTTTTGTCTTATAAATCAAAGTTTGATTGCTTAGATATTCGCTTGTAAATATAGAAAACAAATCTTGTAATTTACGACGAATATAAGCCACACCACATAAATTATACGAAGAACGTTTTAAATTCAATACATTTTCAATATCTTTTCTTAAAATACCGAATATGTTTGGTTTTGTTATGATGTCACAATACATTGGATCTTCATATTGTTCTTCTCCAATCATGTAATTTCCATTCATTGGATTGATTTCAGGAATATGCTTTTGTTTATGTCTCATTTTTTCATGAGAATACGTGTCTGCATTTGCTTGAAAATAAAATTTAAGAGGAATTTTCTTTTCGCCAAAATAAAAAAAATAGTCGTCATTCATTTTTTTTTGTTTCTTTTTTTATGAAAAAAAGAAAAAAGAAAAAAAAAGAAAAAAGTTGGCAAACAAAAAATTTTGGAGCAAAACTCTTTTGGAAAAAAAAATTCTTAATTTTTTTCGTAAAAAAAAATTTTCTTTGTAAATTTCATTAAAATTTACAAAGAAAACCACCGCCACCATTAAAATGTCACTTCTCCAATCAATCAAAACATGTGAAGATTTCTTCTTGGTTCAAAAACTTGTGGATGCCATCATTGATTTTAGTCAATCGAAAGAAAGAAATTTGATAGAATTTATGAGAAACATAGAATTTAAAGATCTTGAATCAAATTTTGATCACTCTTGGAATATGAATGATGTGTGGGATGATGAAATTAAGGATGCTTATAAACAATCCACTCCTCCATTGAGACTTCTTTCTTGTGAATTGGTATTGTTTAAATTAAAACAAGAAAATTATGGATTCGAGACTAGCAAAAAACTTCATAATGCAGAAAGAGCAATTCATGGGTTTAAAATAATTAGTAATTAAATCCAAAAATAAAAATTTCTTGTTTATTGATTTGAATTTATAATTTCCAATAATTTTTTCTTGATTCCAACAATTTTTTCGTTCTGTTTATGTCTCGTAAAAGCAATAATAGGAGAAAAAAAATATTTATTAGAAACAACAAAGAGGCAATCCAAAATTGGTATTTAAATTCCCAAATTGTTGGGAAAATTGTCATAGAAGTTGCTAATGGGAAAAAAATATTCAGCATTGTTATTAACACAATTAACAATTTATTTTCGAGATATATTTGCTGAAAACGCATTTTGAGAGAATAAAGTTTCTTTTTTTTTAAAAAAAAAGTTTCTTTTTTAAAAAAAAAAAGAAACCCAGTTCCAAACACCAAACAAGACCTTTTCTGGACTTGTGCCTGAAACTGGACAGACACTGACGGGTATCGATCCCATGTCCATACCCCTCACCGAGGAGTGGTTGCTCTGCCAATTGAGCTACAATGCCTACAAAATAAAATAATAGGCATTTTATTTAAAAACTATTTTTTTTAATTTTTGGGAACAAAATTAAGAAGAAAAAAATTAAGAAAAAAAAATAAAAAAAAAATAAAACCAATTCAAAAAAAAAAGGAAAAAAAAATGAATCCAAATGACCCAGTTACTTTCGCCAATTTTAAAGATTATTCTGATGTATCTAGTTTATACCACGCAATTATTGATTTTTCTGATCCTCAAGAAGAAGAAAAAATACTGGATTTTATGAAACAACGAAAATTTCAGGATTTACCAAGAGAAGGTAATTGGGAACAAGGAATCGAAGATGCCTATGAAATGTTAAATCCAGAATTGAGAGAGAAAGCTCATTCTTTGGTTCTTATGCATTTGCAAGAACAGAAAAAAGAAAAGGAAGAAAGACAAAAAAGGAAAAAACAAAGACTGGAGCAAAAAGACTCTGAGAAAAAAAATTAAAAAAAAAATTCTTATTTCATTGTCAAAAACATGTTTTCTTTAAAAATAAATCAAGAAGATGAAACAAATTTATTGAATTTTATTCAGTATCTCCTCAATGATTATATTTTATCCATTGAACGAACACTTGAAATTATTTCTGTGATACAAGACAAACTTTATTTTAGAAATATAAATGATTCTTATAAAGGCCCATGGAATGACTGGGATGTAGATTTTCATATTTATTATGGTAAATTGAAACCAAGATTGAGGATGATAGCATGTGAATTGGTCATTAAAAAAATAAATGAAAATCAAGATCAAGAAAATCAACAAAAAAAGAAACAAAAAATTTGAAGGGCAAAAATAAATACTTTTTATTTCAAGGAAAAAAAAATAAATTTACCAACTTATTTTCAATGTATAAGAATCAATTTCTTTTGTTATAATATAGTTTGTATGGTTAATTAAATATTTTTCTGTGTATTTGTAAAATCTTTTTGAATTTGGAAAGCAGAACCATATTTTTGGATTAGTTACAACATATAAAAATCCCAAATTATCATATACGTTCTCTTCAAACCTTAAAATCGTATATGAATATCCATTTTTTGAGGCAATTGTAATTTTTTGGTTAATCTTTTCAATTCCTTTCTTTTCCATCCATTGTAAAAAATATTTCTTTTCTGTTTCTTTTCTCTTTTCTATTTTTTCTTTATTCTTATTGGAATTATATCTTGCTGTATTTATATCAATAAACTTTTCCATTTATAAAAAGAAGATTGAATTTTTAAGGAGAAACTATTTTTTTTTGGAATGAATATAAAAAACAAAATTTATTTTCTTTAAAAATTTCCAAAATTAAGAATTTTTTTCTTATTTTTTTGATTTTCAAAGTTTTTTTTAAAACTCAAAAAAAAAAATACCGTGATTGCTAAAACATGAATTCTCAAATAAAATTCGATTGTAACGAAGACCTTGTAAACATTTCTGAATTTATAGCTTCTTTATTAGGGAATGTTACATCCTCAATGGAAACTTTAGAAATCATTTCTTCAATACGAAAGGAACTCAAATATAAAGATATTGAAGATGAACAAGAAGAAGGGCCATGGGATTCTTGGGATACTACTATTTTATCTCATTATCATGGAATTTCCCCAGAATTAAGGAAATTGGCGTGTAATGCTGTTTTTGAGAGAATTAAAAAAGAACAAGAAAAACAAAAACAGAAAAAACAAAAAATTTAAAAAGAAAAGATTTTTCTTCAAATAAATTGTTTTATTTAAAGATTTTTAAATTGTTCGGTTAAGAATTTTAATGCTTCTTGTTGTTTCAAGAGTTTTAATGCTTCTTGTTTTTTCAAGAATTCGTAATAAGATTCAAGGTGTTGATCAAGGTCTTTTACAACGGTCATATCTTCGTTGTAAATTTTGATCGGAGATTTCAAGAAAACCTCTTTTAATTTCTTTTCAAGTCTAGGGTTCATTTTCATCACATTTCGAACAACAAAGAAAGACCACACAAAATAACCAGCATTTTCTTCTGGACTACAAAATTGTGGTGGATCATTGATTCTATCAGTGAGATTGTCCAATTTATCTGACAATTTAACCAATGCAGAATGTTTATTGAAATTTTCATCATTTACGTGAGCAACTTGAAGACGTTTTATCGTCTCTTTTGGAAGTTTTTTATCGTCTGTGACACCTTTGACTCCTTCCAAAACTTCTTTCCCGAAATTGTTTTCAATTTCTTCAAATGTTGTATCTGTATCTTCAACAGTGTCATGTAATAACGCAACAGTTAAAGTGACCACATCATATATTCCTGCATCAACGAGATTTTTCATCACTCTTACGGGATGTTCTATATAAGGACTTTTGGCTTCATTTTTTCTTTTGTGATTTGCATGTTTTTTTGTTGCGAAACACACGGCGTTTGCAAACATGCTAACTTGGTCAAATTTCCATTCTCGTGTCATAAATTTTAAATAATTGTCGTCATCAACAATGTTTGGGTTGGAATTTTCTGGATTCATTTTTAAAGCTCTTTTTCGTTTGGTGTTTATTTTTTTTTAAAAAAAATAGGAACAAATAAATTCTCTGGAAAGAAAGAATTTTTTATTTTTTTTTTCATTGAAAAATAAAATTCTTAATTATAAAAATTAAGAAAAAAAAAACAAACAACGAATTCAAACAACACACAAATATTACTTGTGTGTTTGAATTCGTTGATAGGCAATGACGGGTATCGATCCCGTATCTATTCCTCTAGTAGAAGAACATTCTTCCGTTTGAAATACACTGCCCGCAAAAATAAATTATATTTATTGCAATTTAAAATACTTGGTTTATTTTAAGAAAAAAAAATAAGAATTTTTTGCCCGCAAAAAAAATCGGAAAAAAATTTGGTCTTAAAAACACATACTAAAAATAGAAATGCTCCAGAGAAAAAGATTTTTGGACATCAATTTTTAGAAATTATTTTTTGGCAGAATTTTGGAATTACTATTTTAGGAAATTCTTAAGAGTCGACTCTTTTTATTTATTCCCAAATTTTTTCTTAATTTCCCAGCTTTTGTCTTTCTTTTTTCAAAAAAAAAATCAAAAAAAATATTCTTAATTCAAACGAAAACAAAAAATCAATCAAAAGGTATTTCTATTTTTTATTTTGAAAAAAAAATAAATTTATTTTTTCTTCCAGAAAATGCAAACAGAAATGACTTACAAACCCTCAACTAATCCCAGTTTTGAATCAGTCCATGGTTCTTTTATTTTTGCCAAAACGGCAACTTCACACTTTGTCAAAATCAAAACTGGAACATTTATCAATTATTTACCTGGAAAAGTTCTGATTTCTGGAATGAACGTTGTTTATGAAGAAGAAAAGAATCATTACAAAAAATATCAATTTTTAGGAATTACAACGATTGCTGATACGCAATACTTTGCGTGGCTTTGTCCAAAATACAACGATCCTTCTGAAGGCGAATATAACACACGATGCTTTAACGTTCCATTGAACGATCTCGAAAAAAGTAGTTATTTTTTAAATTCAAATGTCGATAAACCTGTCGAGTCGAGTCTTTGCGTTAAAACAGTCGATGAATTGGAAAAAAAATTGATTCGCCTTAATATTTTGGAAAAAAAAATGGTTCGTACCATGGACAAAAAACGTAACCTTCAATTGTTGTTTAGCACTGAAATTGGTTTCTCTTCTACGAGAGAAAAAGAACAAATGATGGGTGTTCACGATGACGAAGTTCGTGCAATAAAAAAAATTAAAAAATAAACATATATTTAATCTTTTTTGAAGTAAATAAAGAAACATTTCTCTTCTTAATTCATCTTCTTCTTTTTCTGCAATTGTTCTTCCATAATCAATTTTGAATGAAATCATCAGGAATCAATTTAAATAATTTTTTCATTTGGTTTTTTTTAAAAAAAAAAAGAGCGGGAAAACTATTGAAAATTTTTTTTTCTTAATTTTGTTAAGAAATTTTTATTAAGAAAAAAATTAAGAAAAAAAAATGATTTTTAAGTTTTATCAAATTTAAATTAAATTTTCTTTCATAGTTAAAACATGGCACGCATTATTCGTTTCATCAGAATTGTTTCCGACAAAGACAATAAAATAGTCAGAGTAATACTTCCTGAACAAATAAACATTTTACTTGGACATTCTTTTAAATACATCAACAAGAAAAATGAGAAAGTGTTGATGGTTTTTTTTTATTTTTCTTCCTTTACATCAAAAGATCATGAATAAAAAAACTAAACAATAAAAAAAAAGATTTCCAATGAGAAATACTTCCCAGATGTTAGAAAGCCCAAAGAAAATAAAAAAACATTGGAAATAATCACTTCATCCCATCTTTGTGAAATCTTGTGCGAAAATAAAATTCAAATTGATGAACAAATTTATTCAATTGAAGAGAGATCCGAAACCACAAAATCCTTTTACAATCAAAATCAAGAAGATCAAGAATTGATGATGCAATTAAAGGGAACATATGTTGACATATTCAGCGCAATCAACTTTGCTCCAAAAATTTTGGAACTTTTCAAATTGAATGAATTGAGTCAATACAACAAAAATGGCAAAACACCTTTGAATTATGCCATCTCAAATCAAAATATCGGATCTATTTCAATCCTTCTTTCCATGGGAGCAGATGTCAATTTGATAGATGGGAGAGGAATTCCTCCATTCAAAGAATTAACCAAACAAAAAAAATCGGATACTATTGCAAAAAAAATTTTTGAGTTGTTATTCAAAACAGGTAGATTGGATTTGAATAAAACTTATAAAGGAAAGACATTATTTTCAACTATTTGTGGATCAGGAAAATTGATGGAATTTCATGATTTGCTTCAAAAAAATGGAGGGAAAATTTGTGTTCCTTTGTCTTGGGATAAAAAGAGACTGATTCTTCTTGGTCATAAACAAAGAAATTCCATGTTCTCTGTTATTCCGTTTGATATCATCAAAATCATCATTAGATATTCTTCTGATTATATACATTTTGCTGTCAATGATTCATACAAAAAGGAAAATATCCAAAAAATATCGAACCATCTTTCAAAAATAACTGAAGTGACATCCATTCAAGAATTGGAACAAAAATCAAACATCATTGAAAAGAAACTTTATGAAAATTCCAAGAATCCAAAAGAGTACGAAGATGGAATCAACAATTTTCTTTTGATAGTTGATGAATTACATAATAGTCACAAAAATTTCGAAACTTATAGCAATGAAATTAAAGAAATCAAAAAAAAATATACACCAACTTATAAGATCCTATTAGATAAGGCTTCTGAATTAGAGAAAGATGAAAGTATAAACACAAAAAATGCCGCGACGATCTTAAAAAACAAGATCCTTGATATGCAAGAATTTTTATCAAAAGAAACTTTTGATTATTGGGATTATCCAACATTTGTCACTATTCAAAACAGAATGGATATGTGGGGAACAGTATTCAGAAATAAAATGGAAAAAAATAAAAAAAGGATCGGATCTGAGAGTCAAACAGAATCAGATCTTTCTCAAGAAAAAAAACAAAAATTGGAATAAAAACTTTGCTTCTCTTTTCAAAAAATATTTTAAAACTTTTTATTAAAGTTTCTGGGACTTTATTTAAACTTTATTTTAACTTTCAGCAAACTTTACCAAAACTTTCAATTTTTTTAAAAAAAAATTTCTTAAAATGGAAGTTTCATGAAACTTCGCCAAAACTTTCAATTTTTTTTAAAAAAAAAATATTTCTTAAAATGGAAGTTTCATGAAACTTTTTCAAAAGTTTTTTAATTTTGAAAAATTTCATAAAAACTTTCAACAATATTTTCATGAACTTTTCTGGAAATTTTGAAAGATTTCTGAAATATAAAATACAATCAAGAAATCAAATTAAAAAATATCTAATTTTGATTCAATAATGTTGAGTGTGTCTTCTTACAAAAACGAATTTTTACCCAAAATCGATAAAAAATCAAAAAAATCTGATGATTCAATATTACAGAGAAAAATTCTATGTTTTCCCCCCCCTATTATTTGTTTGAATGAAAATCTAAATTTTATTTTTCAAAAAAAAAAGTAATTAAAAGAATTTCTTCTGATGAAAGATTTCAAAATGGATGTTCCACATATTGTAAATTCTCCTTTTTTGGGAAATTTGGACCCAACGATGCCATAGATTATTTATCATTAAGTGAATCATCTGGTTTTGGAATCAAAAATGGATTGTATTATAAATCAACTGTAGGAGTAATTTATCCAACTCAATATCAAAATCAAATATGTCTCACAATCGTTTCTCCTTCAAAACAACAACACCCACCTTGTTTATCAATGTTTATTCATATTGAAGAAAATCATATCATTTTCAATAAGAAAACTTTTATTGAAATTGATCAATTAATCAATGAACTTGAGAAAGTGGCCATTTCTCTTTCGAACAATTGGATCACAATCTTGAATT
>Ga0075163_10002415_pt1 | contig 25132 bp, 15 predicted proteins | sample JI1023141ADNA_FD_71478 | JGI IMG/M metagenome (GOLD analysis project Ga0075163, IMG submission 71478) | Wastewater effluent complex algal communities from Wisconsin, to seasonally profile nutrient transformation and Carbon sequestration -... | ecosystem: Engineered > WWTP > Effluent > Algae... | reverse complement strand
TCGTCGCTCAGCGGCACCACGGTGCAGGCCCCGGGGCAGCGGCGGCTGGCCTTTCTGGTGCTGGGCGGCTTCATCATGAGCATCCTGGCCATCGGCGGCGGCGCCAGCTACCTGTGGCTGCGCTACCAGCGGGGCAAGCACCAGCCGCCGCCCAAGACCGTCAAGAAGATCATCAAGCGCTCGACCGTGGACATGCTGGCCCTGCGCACCGAGGCGCTGAAGATACTTCAGACCAGCCTTCAGGATCCGCAGCCGCAGCCGCGGGTGCTGGCGCTGGGCGCACTGGCGGCCGCGCGCGACACCCGCCACGCCAGCCTGATCCTGCCCAAGCTCGACGATCCCGATACCAGCGTGCAGCTGGCGGCGGTGCAGGGGCTCGGGCTGCTCGGGGCGCGCAGCGGCGCGCAGCCGCTGGCGACCAAGGCCGAGACGGTCACCGAGCCCAGCATGCTCGTCGCAATCGGCGAGTCGCTCGACAAGCTGGGCGATCCGGTGTCGGTGGAGATCCTGTCGCGCGCCATCAAGGACAAGTCAGATCAGCGGGCGCAGCTCCAGGCGGCGCTGCTCATCGAGAAGAGCGGCGATAAAAAAGCGATCAAGCTGATCAAAAAGAGGCTGAAGAAGCCGGCCGCGGAGGACGACAAGCTGCTCATCCTGACCTCGCGCGCCAAGGTCGGCGATAAGGAGTCCGAGCGCGAGCTTCTCGACGAGCTCAAGGGGATGCCGCCGGGGCTCCCGCGGCTGAAGCTGGCCGGAACGCTGGCCAAGCTCGATCTGGAGCCGGCGCGCGCGGTGCTGAACCAGAGCATGGCCACCGAAGGACCGACGCAGGTGCTGGCGGCGCATCTTCTGTGCCTGGCCCGGCAGTCTGCGGGCCTGCCGATCCTGCGCAAGATCTTCAGCGACAACGCCAAGACCGCCACCGAGCGGCTGCTCAGCATCCAGGGTCTCGGCTCGTGCGGCGAGCGCCAGGATGCAGTGGCGCTGGCCAGCGCCTTTCGCAGCGAAAAACTTCCGTTCCTGCGGCTGGCGCAGGCCGCGGCCACGCTGAAGCTGGCCAGCGGCGATCCCGCGGTGCTCACCGAGCAGAGCCTGAGCTGGGCGCAGGAGGCGCTGGGCGATCAGAGCTCGGCGGTGCGCGAGTCCGCCGTGGCGCTGCTGGGCGATGCCGATCCGCAGGCCGCGGTGCCGCTGCTCGGCAAGGCCATCCGCGACTCGGCCCCCGAGGTTCGCCGCAGCGCCGCCCTGGCCCTGGGCCGCACCCGCTACCGCCCGGCGGTGGAGGTGCTGAGCCGCGCCATGGGCGATCAGGACAAGGAGGTGCGCGTCGGCGTGCTGCGCGCCATCGGCAAGGTCAGCTCGGACCTGGTCAAGCAGGGTGAAAAGGGCATCGAGGGCGAGGTTCGCCAGCGCCTTCAGGTCGAGCTGGCCAAGGCCGCCGACACCGGCGATCCCACCGAGCAGGTCGTGGCCGCCGCGACGCTCATGCGCATGGGCGACGACAGCCGCAAGGACAAGCTGGAAGCGGGCCTCAAGGCCGACAGCCCCGAGCTGCGCGCCCTGGCCGTCGAAGAGTCGGCCGCGGATCCCAAGCTCCAGAAGGCGTCGCTGTCTTCGATGCTCAAGGATCCCGACTTCAATGTGCGCTTCCGGACCGCCTCCTCGCTGGCCGAGTCGGGCGACAAGGAGAGCATTCCGGTGCTGAAGGAGGCGCTCGAAAAGGGCGGCCCCGACGGCCTGCGCGCCTACGGCCTGCTCAAGAAGCTGGGCGAGACCGCGACGCTGCCGCGCGATCTCGACAAGCTGGCCGAGCACCCCGACGCCGCGGTGCGGCTGGCCATGCTCGATGCCACCGAGAACCTGGCGCAGGACGTGATGCTGCCGCTCCTGGCCAAGGCCGGCGGCGCCTCGGCCGATGTCACGGTCAAGCGCCGCGTGGTCGAGCGGCTGGCCGCCTGGCCGGCGCCCAAGGACACCACCGCCTCCCCTGCCCTGCCGCTGGCGCAGCTCCTGGCCGCCGACAACGACATCCTGGTGCGCCAGCGCGCCTCGCTGCTGGTCGCCAAGTTCACGCCCAAGCAGCCCGAGCCCGTGATCGAGCAGGTGGTCGAGGTGCCGGTCGCGCCGCCGACGGAAAAAGAGAAGGAGAAGGAGGCGCCGCCGCCGCCCGACCTGGCTGCGCCGCCGGATCTCAGCCCGCCGCGCGACATGACGCCGCCGCGCGACATGACCGTGCTGCCGGATCTCACCCGCCCGCCGGACCTCAGCCGGCCGCCGGATCTGAGCGTGCCCAAGCCCGTGGTCGTGGTGCCGCCGCCGCCGCCGCCGCCGGTGGGCGATGGCACCGGCAACCTGACGCTGACCGGCATGGAGTACGTGCAGTACCAGCTGGACAAGAAGCGCTGGCAGTTCGTGGTGCCCAAGCCGCAGAAGCTGCCCGCGGGACCGCACACCATCGTGACCATGAGCGGCACCAAGAGCGTGGATGTCATCGAGAGCCAGACCGTGACCGTGGACCTGCCGGCAAGCCCCATCGAGCAGGGCATCTCCGACGGCATCGCGGCCTACAAGCGCAAGGAATACGACAAGGCGCTGTCGCTCCTGGAGCGCGCCTCGCAGCGCTGCGAGCGCGCCAAGGGGGCGCTGGTGCAGGCCTGTCTGCCGCTCTCGGGCATCATCTCGTTTTACAAAGGACGCCTGTACTCGGCCGAGCGGCGCACCGACGCCGCCGCCAACGAGTTCCAGCGCGTCGTCGACAACGACGCCCGCGGCCAGTTCATCGACGGCCTGCGCTCGGAGTCGGAGCAGACGCTCAAGCAGCTGTCGCAGAGCCTGGGTCTGGTCATCTTCAAGACCCCCGGCGAGGGCGGCTGTACCGAAGACAAGCTGTGGGTGTCGCCTGGAAACCCGGTGTTCCGCCACGGCGGTACCCAGCAAGCGCTGCGCATCCGGGCCCGTCAGACGGTAACCCTGGGGGAGTGCCAATGACCGTGACCCAGCCTGTGTCGCGAGGCCGACTGTCGGCCGCCCTGTGTTTCTTTGCTGGCGTCACCGGCCTGGTGCTGGCCGCGCCACGGCCGGCGGAAGCGCGCCCCTCCACGGCAGAGATTCGCAAGGCGCAGGCCGACCAGCGCCTGCGCGAGGCCGGCGCCGCGCTGGATGCCAAGAACTTCAAGCTGGCCTACGAGCGCATCACCGAGGCCTACGAGGCCACGCAGAGCCCCGACTCGCTGTTCATGCTGGGGCAGCTGGCCCTGGCCGAGGGGCGCAGGATGGAGGCGCGCGACATGATGCGCCGCTATCTGGCCGACCCGCTGCTGGAGCCCGACGCGCCGGAGCGGCAGGAGGCCAAGAAGATCCTGGCTGCGCCCAGCGACCCGGCGGCCGAGCTCGACATCCAGGGCGATCGAGGCACGCTGGTCAAGGTGGACGGCCGCCTGCGCGGCGCCCTGGCGCTGCCGCTGCCGCTGCTGGTGACGCCCGGCGAGCACACGATCGAGCTGGAGCGCGGCAACCGCCGCATCGAGGAGAAGGTCCGCATCTCGCGCGACCGCCTGGCCGAGGTGCGCTACAACTTTTCGTCGCGCACGCTGCTCATCAACGTGCTGCCCGCCATCTACATCGTCCCGACGATGACCGGCCTGTCAAACGAGGTGCAGCAGAAGCTGCGCGACGCCATCGAGACCGCGACGCAGCAGGATCGCTATTCGTCGCTGTATCCGGCCAAGACCAGCCGCCCCACCAACTGCACCGACGTGGTCGCCTGCGAGGTCGAGCAGGCGCGCAAGCTGGAGGCGGAGCTCATCCTGCACGTGCGCGCCAAGAAGCAGGGCAGCGGCATGCTGCTGGGCATGGACGTGGTGGATGTGGGCGTGGGCGACGTGGCGGCGACGCAGGAGCGCGCCTGCAACGGCTGCAACGCGGATCGTGGCGCGGCGCAGCTGACCGCCCTGTTTACGCAGCTCCTGACCAACGCCGCCGGGCGCATAAAGGCGCCGGTCAAGATTCGCTCGACGCCGGTGGGCGCCTCGATCCAGATCGATGGCCGCCGCGTGGGCGTGACGCCGTATGACGGCCCGGTCTGGGTGGGTGCGCACCGGGTGGTGCTGAAGCTCGAAGGGTACCTGGACACGCAGCTGACCGTGCAGGCGCGGGAAAACGAGACCGCCGAGGTCACGGGCACGCTGACCGAGCGCCCGCCGCCGCCGCCGCCGCCGCCGCCACCGCCGCCGCCGCCGCCCTCGGCGCCGCTCAAGCTGTCGCGACCGCTGTGGCGCATCGTCAGCGGGTCGCTCATCAGCGCCGCCGGTCTGGTCATGATCGGCGTGGGTGCCGGCGCAGTGGCCCAGGGCAACGGCTGCCCGCCGCCCATGGCCGGCGCCGCCCCCTGCGACCCCGGCATCCTGCCCCCGGTGAGCGGCGGCGCCCTGGCCGGCGTCGGCGCCTGGCTGGCCATCAGCGGCGCCGTCCTCATCGCCATCCCCAACTAACCCCCCCGCACGGCCGGGAATGTGTAGGTAAGCGGCTTACAGGGGGGCCTCTGCGCGCGGGAGTGGTCGGGGAAGCGGCTTCCTGCGGCATTCTGCGCGCGGAAATGGTCCGGGAAGCGGCTTCCAGCAGCATTTCTGCGCGCGGAAATGGTCCGGGAAGCGACTTCCAACAGCATTCTGCGCGCGGAAATGGTCCGGGAAGCGACTTCCAACAGCATTCTGCGCGCGGAAATGGTCCGGGAAGCGGCTTACAACAGCATTCTGCGCGCGAAAATGGTCCGGGAAGCGGCTTACAACAGCATTCTGCGCGCGGAAATGGTCCGGGAAGCGGCTTCCAGCAGCATTCTGCGCGCGGGAGGGGGTCGGTGAGCGGTTGCCGAAGGGACTCCAGGCTGCGCCGGGGTTGGCAGCAGTTCTGGGGACGCTACATTAGACGGCGGATCCACCGCTTCTTGCCCTCGGTGTAGGGCGGGTAGGCGATGGGCGGGTCGAGCACCGTTGGCTTCTTGAGCACGGACTTGCGGTGCGAGAAGACCTCGAAGCCGTGCCGGCCGTGGTAGGCCCCCATGCCGCTGGGGCCGACGCCGCCAAAGGGCAGACCGGGCACGGCCAGGTGCATGATGACGTGGTTCACGACCGCGCCGCCCGAGGTGGTGCGCTCCAGGACGCGGTCGGCGCTCTCGCCGCTGCTGGTGAACACGTACAGCGCCAGGGGCTTGGGCCGCGCGTTGACGAACGAGATCGCCTCATCGATCGATCGGATGGAGAGGATGGGCAGGATGGGCCCAAAGATCTCCTCGGCCATGATGGGCGAGTCGGGGCTGACATCGTCGAGGAGGGTGGGCGCCAGGTAGCGCTCGGACTCGCTTCCTTCGCCGCCGTGGACGATGCGGCCGCTGCCGAGCAGCTTGGTCAGGCGGCGGTGGTGGCGCTCGTTGACGATGCGGCCGTAGTCGCTGCTCTTGCGGGGGTTGTCGCCGAAGAAGCTCTGGATGCAGCTCTTGAGCTTGCTGATGAGGGCGGGCTTTATCGACTCGTGGGCCAGGATGTAGTCGGGGGCGACGCAGGTCTGGCCGGCGTTGGTGAACTTGCCCCAGACGATGCGGCGGGCGGCCACGTCGAGGTCGGCGTCGCGGTCGATGATCGTGGGGCTCTTGCCGCCGAGTTCCAGGGTGACCGGCGTCAGGTGCTTGGCGGCGGCCTCCATGATGATGCGGCCGACGTTGCCGCTGCCGGTGTAGAAGATGTGATCGAACTGCTCGGTCAGGAGCTGCGTCGTCGGTCCGATGCCGCCCTCGAAGACCTTGACGCAGTCGCGGTCCAGGTACTGCGGCACCAGGCGGGCGATGAGCGCCGAGGTGTGCGGGGCGATCTCGGAGGGCTTGAGCACCGCGCAGTTGCCGGCGGCCACAGCGGCGATGAAGGGCCCGAGCGTGAGCTGGAACGGGTAGTTCCACGCGCCCATGATCAGCACCACGCCCAGGGGCTCGCGCTGGATGTAGCTGCGGCCGGGCTGCGCGGGCAGCGCGGTGGGAACGCGCTCGGGCTTCATCCAGCCGCGCAGGCGGCGGCGCACATAGTCGATCTCGGCGATGGTGACGGCGATCTCGGTGATGAAGGTCTCGATCGCGGGCTTGCCCAGATCCTGGGCCGTGGCTTCGGCGATCTCGGCCTCGCGCTCCTCGCACATGCGCTTGAGGGCGTCGAGCTGGCCGAGTCGCCACTCGATGGGACGGGTGCGCTCGCTGTTGAACGCGGCCCGCAGCCCCTTGACCAGTGCGGCGGTGTCGGGGACAGGCTCAGTGGGCACAGCATGCAGCTTGGCGGCGCTTTCGGGTCCCTGCGGCGTCATGGACGGCTCCTTGAGTTGGCCATTGATTTGGTCGGGCAACGGCGGAGCTAAAGTGTACACAGGCGCAGCGGTTTGCGCCTGGGTTCCGCATGGGTGAGGGGGGCGCTAGGGCTTGGGCTTGAGGTCGAACGCGATGCCGGGGATCTTGATTCCGGGGGCGCCGATGCGCAGGGTGCCGGTGAGGGCGGTGATCACGCCGCCGGCGGCGCTGACCTGGCCGCTCGCATCGCCAGCATCGGCAACGCCGCGGCTGGGCAGCGGCAGGGCAAAGCCCTGGAGGTAGAACTTGCTCCCCGAGATCTGGAGCCACAGGGTCTGCGTCTGGGTCATGGACAGGTGCAGCCGCAGCGACTGCACGCCGGGGCTCGGGGGCAGGAGGTCGACGTCAAACGGCACGTCGGTGCCGGGGCCCGGACCCATGGGCGGCAGGTGCACGGTCAGCACCATGCTCTGCGGCAGGGTTCCCGGCGCTGGCTGCGCCACGGTGAACTGGCTGGTGCGCTCGTACTCCAGAGTGCCGCCGCTCTGGAACGGCAGGCCGGGCAGCACGCGGAAGCGGTAGCCCTGCCCGGCCACGAGCGGCGCGTCGGGGGCAAGCTGGACCTGGCCGCCGCTCACCCGCACCTTGCCGGGTACGCGCTGGCCGGCAGAGGTCTCCAGGACGACAAAGTCGGCCGCGAGGGTGGCGGCATCCTTTGCCGGCTGCGAGTCGTCGATGGGCTCGGAGAAGCGCACCCACGGCTGCACGTCGGCGCCCACGGCCTGACCGCTGTCGAGGTCGGGGAAGATGCCCAGCGGGGCCGCGCCCTTGGGCGTGAGCTCGCGCAGAAAGGCCAGCAGATCCTGGCGGCCGGCGTCGGGCAGCGTCGCGCCGGTGTAGCCGAGCGCGAGGTCCAGGGCCTGCTCCAGCCCGTGGCTCTGCCCCTTGACCATGTAGACGCCGTGGCGGTAGACGCCGAGCAGCGTCGGCACGTCGGCGGGCTCGCCCGACTTGCCCGAGGCGATGAGCTGGCGGCTGGTGAACAGGCCGGGCACGTGGCAGCCGGCGCACGCGAGCTTCTGCTCGAACAGGGTCTTGCCGCGCAGCGCCGCCTCGCTGTAGCTGCCGTCGGGCAGGGTGTCGGAGTTGGCGCGCGGGGCGCCGATGAGCGAGCTCAGGAAGGCGGCCAGCCCCTCGGCCTCGGCCTGGGTGGCGGGGCGGCCCACGATCGAGGCGGGTCCCTGGAAGCCGAAGTTGGCGGTGTTGGTGACGTACGCGCCCCACTCGATGGGCGTGGTCGCGTCGAGCAGCTGCAGCGGCCGGACGTTGTGATAGACGTTGGGGCCAAAGTTCCAGACCATGCCGTCGTTCTGGGTCTCGATGTGGCACGAGACGCAGGCGTGGTTCAGGGCAATGCCGGCGCCGGGGCGGCTGAACACCTCTTCGCCCAGGGCCAGCGGCTGCGGGCGGGGGTCGGCGGCCAGCGAGACGGTCTGAAGGACCTTGCCATCGGCGCCCACGATCCAGGCTTCGAGCGAGCGGTGGCAGTGCACGGCGACGCTGCTGCCGCCGTCGAGCACCACGATCTGGCGGGGGCCGGCGCCGACCGCGACGCGGCTCTTTTCGGCCAGGGTGGCGCGGTCCAGGATGAGCAGCTGGTTCGAGCTCTCGGCAGTGACAAAGATGCTGTCGCCGGTGACGGCGATGCCGGCGGGGTTGACGAAGGGATTGCCGGCGGCCGAAGGCTGGCGGGTCAGATCGGCGCTGGCCGCGACCTTGGCGAAGGTGGCGCTGGTTGGATCCACATCGACCTGGGCCACCAGGTGCACGAAGGGCTTGGCCTTGGGATCGGCCTGCGAGGCCACGGCGTCGCCATCGGTGGCCGCAACGTAGAGCTTCTGATCCGCGGCCGACAGGGCCAAGGCGCGCAGGTCGGCGGCCACGGTAAAGACGGTCTTTTCGACCGTGAGCGAGGCGGTGTTGAGGATCCAGATGTCCTGGTCGAGGCCGGGGTCGCGCATCTTGCCCGGGCCGTCCTGCAGGTTGCCCGAGCGGTACGACGCGACATAGAGCCGGCTGCCATCGGCGGAGAGCGCGAGCGCCCGCGGATCGAATCCAACCTGCACGCGCTTTTCGACGGTGCGCGTCGCCAGGTCGACAACCGCGATCTGGCTGCTGGTCGGCAGGCTGACGTAGGCGCGAGCGCCGTCGGGCGAGATGGCGATTGCGGTGGGCTCGTCGCCAACCCACAGGGCGTCGTCCTGGACGCCGCGCGCCCGATCGATGAAGCCGATGGTGTCGCTGCCGCGGTTGGCCACCAGGGCGTAGGGCAGCGTGGGCCGGTGGGCAATGGCGGCGGGCCAGGAGCCGACGGTCAGCTCGTCGCGCTTCTGCCACACGCCCTTGCCATCGCGCGCCAGGCGGGTGACAGAGTAGGACTGCCCGTTGGCGCTCCAGAGCTCGTCGCCGACCAGGGCCAGGCCATACAGCGGGGTCAGGTAGTGGTTGCGAAAGCGCTCTTGCGCGGTCCGCCGCACGACCACGAGCGGCAGCTCGGAGCCCGCGACGCCGTGGATGCGAAACAGGTAGCTGCCGGCGGCATCCGGCGTGAACCGGGGATGGGGACTGCCGAGGTTGTGCACCACGCTCTGGCTGCCCGCGGGGGCGGTGACGACCTCCCAGGCGGCCTGAGCGGCACAGCCGGCGGCCCCGGCCAGACGCGGCAGGTAGAAGGTCTCACCGAGGGTGTGAGCCCGCGGGTTTTGCAGCGGCAGCGACACGCCGACGCACTGTTCAGCGCCCACCGGTGGGTCGGGGCTCTGGCTGTCCTGCTGACAGGCGGTGGGCAGAGTCAAGGCGACTGCAAGAGCAGCTACCGCGAAAGACTTCGGTCTCATTTGTTGGCTCCCTGGTTCCAAGGCTTGGCAGGATTTAGATGTCCTGCGCATGGAAGATGCGGCAGCTAAGTTCTCAATACCCAGGCAACATGAGGCCGGATTCGCTAGCGGAGAAGTTATTTAGATGTCCCACGACACGCCCGCCGACATCGCCGTCGCAGAGATCATCCTCGACGGGTTCAACCTGCACTACTGGCTGTTTCGCGAATATGCGCTCAAGGCGCGCGAGCACTTCGAGCGCGGCGAGTGGGAGGCGCAGTGGGAGACCAGCCGCGCCCGCATCGAGATGTACGATCAGCGCGTCAGCGAGACGGTGGCGGCGGTGCAGGCCGCCTTTCCGCAGGCGCAGGGGGAGGAGTCGCTGTGGCCCGCGATCAAGCTGGCCTACATCCGAAGCCTCTACCAGCACCTTCAGCCCGAGTATGCAGAGACGTTCTTCAACTCGGTGGCCTGCCGGGTGCTGCACCACAGCTACTACCGCAACGAGTACCTGTTCTGGCGCCCCGCCGTGTCCACCGAGCACCTGGAGGGCGACGAGCCGAGCTACCGCTGCTACGCCGTGGGCGGGCCGGGCATCCGCGCGGCGCTGCGCCTGATCCTGGCCAGCTTTGGCTTCACGCTGCCCTTTGAAGACCTGCGCCGCGATCTGCGCCTGCTGCTGCGGGCGGTGCGCCGCCATCCGCTGCGCCAGGAGCTGCGCAGCGACGCGCAGGTGCAGATCCTGTCGGCGCCGTTCTTTCGCGGTCGGGCGGCCTACCTGCTGGGGCGCATCGTCAGCGGCGGCACCGAGCTGCCTTTTGCCGTGCCGCTGCGCTGCGGCGATGGCGGGCAGCTGTACGTGGACGCGCTGCTTATCGAGCCCGAGCACATCGCGACGATCTTCAGCCTGGCGCGGGCCTACTTCCTGGTCGACATGCAGGCGCCCGCGGCCTACGTGAACTTTTTGTCGTCGCTGATGCCGCGCAAGAGCCGAAGCGAGCTCTATACCGCGGTGGGCCTGCACAAGCACGGAAAGACGCTGTTTTATCGCGACCTTCAGGAGCACCTGCGGCGCTCCACAGACCACTTCGAAGAGGCGCCCGGCGTGCGGGGCATGGTGATGCTGGTCTTCACGCTGCCGTCGTTTCCCTATGTCTTCAAGGTGATCCGCGATGAGTTCGCGCCGCCCAAGAACACCAGCGATGCCGAGGTGCGCGCCAAGTACCGGCTGGTCAAGCTGCACGATCGCGTGGGACGGCTCTCGGATGCGATGGAGTATTCCGAGGTCGCATTTCCGCGCGATCGATTCTCGCCGAAGCTGCTGAGCGCCATCGAGCAGCTGGTCCCGCAGAAGATCGAGCAGGTCGGGGAGCAGCTGGTGATCCGGCACCTCTACATCGAGCGCCGCCTGGTGCCGCTCGACATCTTTGTCGCCACGGCAACAGAAGAGCAGCTGCAAAAGGTGATGCAGGACTTTGGCGATGCCATCCGCGACCTGGCGTCGGTGAACATCTTCCCCGGCGACATCCTGCCGAAAAACTTCGGCGTGACGCGAGCCGGCCGGGTGGTGTTCTACGACTACGACGAGGTCTGCTACCTGACGCAGTGCAAGTTTCGCGCGATTCCGCGCCCGCAGAGCTATGAAGATGAGATGTCCGGCGAGCCCTACTACAGCGTCGGCAGCGCCGACATCTTTCCCGAGCAGTTTGCGACGTTCCTGTTCCCCCCGGGGGCAGCGCGCGACCTCTTTTTGACGCTGCACCCGGATCTGCTCGACCCGGTGTTCTGGCAGGCGGCGCAGCGGCGGGCGGGGCGCATGCAGCACCCGCCGCCCTACCCCCCACACTGCCGCTTCCGCCTGCGCCCCTGACCTTCGGCAGAGGCGCCGGTCAGGCCGTCTAGAAGTTGCCGGAGCCGCCGTCGCCGCAGTTCTTGCACTCGGGCGCGGTCGGGTCGGTGTTGCACGAGAGCGGGCAGTAGCTCACGCGGTTGAAGACCTTCTGCACCTTCTCGCACGTGACGGTGAGGCCGTCGACGCTCATCTCGCCGTAGCCGCCGGTCTTGGTGAACTGCTCGGCGCAGGTGGCCTGCGCCTGGGTGGTCGTGACCCACGCCGGCAAGGTCGGCAGCGGCGAGGTGGCGTTGGCGGTGGTGTAGTCGCCCTCGGTGCAGGTGGTGGCGATGGTGCAGTCGGCAGGCAGCGGGTTTTTGCCATCGCCGGCCTTGAGCGTGTAGCAGAGCTTCCAGTGCCCCACGCAGTCGACGTTGAGGGTGTTGGGCGACCAGGGCTGCGCCGGCAGGGTCAGGGGCGTCTTGGGCATCGACGGGCAGGTCGGCTTGCCCGCCTGGAGCACCGACGAAGCGGCGCCCACGAGCTTGCCGTCGATGCTGTAGAAGCAGGGCACCAGGTTGTCGAGCTTCCACTGACCGGCCGAGAAGCAGTTGCAGGCATCGGCGCCGCTGCTCGCCCCGGGCACCGGCAGCTGGTAGCCGACGCACGCACCCCAGACCGCGCCGAACTCGCCGTTCTGGCTGCACGTGGTCATGCCGTCGTGGCAGATGCCGAGCCCGCGGTTCTTGCGCAGCCCCGGCCAGCACGAGGCCGTCTCGCCGACCTTGGCGCAGGGGCAGCCCTGGCGGTTCTTGTCGTCGGGACACTCGGGCGTGCCGCCGGGAATCGGCGGCGGCGGCAGCATTCCGCCATCCAGGCCGCACGACATGGGCGGCGGATCCTGCGCCCAGAAGGCGTCGTTGTCGAAGCTCAGATCCCGCGGCGGCGGCGGTCCGCCCCCATCCCCCGTGCCGCCATCGCCACTGGGCTGATCGCCTCCAATGACCGTGTGGCAGCCCGAAGCAGTGAGCCCGGCGAGGCCGACGACAACAACCAAGAACAGCGACGGCAGATTGCGAGCTTTGGTGCGCATTTCGGGACTATAGCCTCGGCCCCCATTTTCGCAAGCGACCAGATGGGTGGGGCCGCGCGGTGATAAGCTGGTCGGGACTCATGTCTCGGAAGAGCGCTCATGTCCTGATCTTCCTGTGCGCCGTGCTGATGCTGGCCGGCGACGTGCTGTCCGAGACCTACGTCAGCCGCCTGCCAAACCACGCCGGCTACCACCTGGTTTCCGTCGACGATGCGCTTCCGGCGGCGCTGCGCGCGCCCAGCGTCCGGCCGCGCCACACGGTGCTGGTGGTCATCGACGGTCTGCGCCTGGATCTGGCCACGACCATGGCGTCGGTGCAGCGTCTGCGAGCCGAGGGACAGTGCCGGCGCACCGATGTGGGTCCGCTCAGCGTCTCGCGGCCGGTGTACGCGGTCATGTCCACGGGGCTGGAGCAGGATCGCACCGGCTCGCGCAACAACGACGACCAGAGCCCGCTGGCGGCCGAGTCGATCTGGCAGGTGGCGCGGCAGGCCGGTCTGCGGGTCGTGGGCACGAGCGAGCTGCCCTGGTTCCAGCAGCTCTTTCCCAGTGGCTTTGACAGCTATCAGCTGGTCCAGCGGGCCCAGGACCACTTCACCGCCGCCGAGTCCGAGCTCGGCGACCTCGCCCTCATCCATCCCATCTATGTCGACGAAGCGGGGCACGATTTCGGCGGCAGCAGCCCCAGCTACGCCGCCAACGTGGCGCGGGCCGATGCCGAGCTTGGGCGGCTGCTCGACCGGCTGGATCTGCGGCGCGATCTGGTGGTGCTGACCGCGGACCACGGCCACACGGATCGCGGCGGCCACGGCGCAGGCAGCGACGAGGTGGCGCAGGTCCTGACCTGCTTTGGCGGCCATGGCGTGCGCCGCAGCGCGGACACCAAAGGATTTGAGAGCCGCCTCATCGCACCGACGCTGGCCGTGCTGCTGCAGGTGCCCTTTCCGCGCAACCTGCGGGCGGGAGAGGACTCGCTCGACCTGCTGTGGGAGATCGCGGATCCCGGCGTCTATCCGGCGGCCTATCTTGCGGAGCGGCGCCTCGCGATCGAACACTTCCGAGCCGTCAACGGCGAGGCGCTGGGCCGCTGGCTGAGGCGCGCTGGCCCCGGCACCTGGAGCGAGCTCTACTCCTCGGCGCACGACGGTCAGCTGGAGCGGGGGCTGGTGGCGGTGACCGCACTGGTGGTGATCGGGGCGCTGCTGCGGCGGCGCTTCTGGCCGGCGCGACCGCTGTTTTTTGTCGCGTGGTTCATCGCCCTCTGCCTGGCGATGGCGGCGGTGTACAGCCTGCTCAGCGGCAGCTTTGATCTGAACTCGATAAACGCGCGCAATCAGTTCATAAAAAGGGGCGCGCTCGCTGCGCTACCCGTCGGAGCGCTGGGGATGTTGGTGCACTTTCTGATCTGGCGCAATCCGGTGGAGATGGTGGGCGATCAGGTGCGCTTCTGCCTGATCTTGTTCGGACTGAACCTTGTGCACATCGCCGCCTTTGGCTGGCCGCTGGGCTTTCCGCTGCCCGGTCGGGTGCCGATCTTTCTCCCGTTCATCGGCGGCCTGTTCCAGGTCAGCCAGTCCCTGCTGGCGATGCTCGCCGTGATGAGGCTGGGCTCGCGGAGACGCCTGTAGGAGCTGCTAGTCGTCGGGGCGGCGGCGCTGCTGCTTGCGCTCGGAGTTCTGGCGCTTGGCGGTGATGCGGCGCTCGCGCGAGGCCCGGGTCGGGCGCGTCGCCCGCCGCGGCGTCGGCCGCTCCAGCGCGCGCAGGATGAGCGCTCGCAGCTTCTCGCGCGCATCGTCCAGGTTGCGCCCCTGATCGCGCGTCAGCTGGCTGATGATGAGCAGCCAGCCGTCGGCATCGAGGCGGCTGGCGGCCAGGGCGCGCAGGCGCATCTTGGTGTCGATGCTGAGCACGCGCGTACCCGGCAGATCGAAGCGCAGCTCGATCTTGCTGGCCACTTTATTGACGTTCTGCCCGCCCGGTCCCGACGAGCGCGTCGCCTGCCAGGTGAGGTCCGCGGGCGGGATGGTGATGGCTTCGTTTATGAAAAGCGGATCGAGCATTGGCGTCGACGAAGACTCTAGCTGTCCAGGTGAAGCGGGCGGCCCAGCTCGGCGGCGATCCGACGGGCGGCGCCGCGACCGCCGCTCATCGCCCCGAGGATGCCGTGGCCGGCGCGCGTGGAGGCGCCGCACAGATACAGCCCGCCGACCGGACCGCGATGGCCGGGGCGCCTCTGTAGAAACTGGCCCGGCGTGGCGGCGAGTCCATAGCCAGTGCCGTCGGTGGCGCGCGTGTAGCGGATGTGCGAGAGCGGCGTCGCCGACTCGCGGAAGACGATGGTCTCGGCGGTCCCGGGAAACAGCGCCTCCAGCCGATCCACCAGCTGCTGCTCGATGGAGTGCTTCAGCGCCAGATAGCGCTCGGTCTTGCGGTAGCCCCAGCCCTCGGCCTCGGCCGGGGTCGCGCCCCAGCGGCTGGCAGCGCCGGGCACCACGGTCATGACCTCGATGTTGGTGACGCCGGCCGGCGCGTGGTGCAGCGCGTTTTCCGGATCCTTGAGCGACGCGCTGGTGATGTAGCAGCCGCGCGAAGCCAGCGAGCCGTCGGGCGCTGCGGTGCGCATGCCCTGATAGAAGCGCTCGACATCGTAGTCGTCAAACTGCCAGTAGTTCGTCGCTCCCATCCCCTTTTTGCGCATGTCCGCCTTGACGCCCAGGAAGGTGATGAAGATCGCGTCGGCCATGCGAAAGCCGGCCAGCCGCCCGGTCCACTCCGAGGACAGATGCTCGCGACCGACCAGGCGCTCCAGGGTCATGATCAGATCGGCGTTGGACAGCACGGCCCGCGCCTGCACCTCCACGGCCGGCTCGCCGTTGCGCGGCTCCAGCCGCACGCCGGTTGCCCGCCCGCCCGTCATCAGCACGCGCTCGACGGGATGGCGCAGGTGGACCGTGCCGCCGTGCGCTTCGATCGCATCGACCAGCCGGTCGGCGATCACCTGCCCGCCGCCCTTGGGGTAGTAGGCGCCCAGGAAGTAGTGGCCAGCCAGGCCCAGGTGCAAGAGCGCGCTGGCCTCGCTGGGCGGCACGCCGTAGTCGCCGCTCTGGCCCAGCATCACGGCGCGCAGCCGCGGATCGCGGGTGCAGGTGTCGAGGAACTCGGCGATGGTGCTGCCCCGGGTGCGCGCCAGCGTCAGCGCCTCCAGCCCCAGCGACATCAGCATGCGCACCGACGGTCGGCTGTCGGCATTCTGGCGGATGAGCTTCATGACCGCCCGCAACAGGCCGACGTAGCGGTCGATGCCGCGGCGCTCGCCGGGAAAGAGGTCGAGGAGTCGCTGCCGATAGACCTCGACACTGGCCGGGATGCGGAAGCGCAGCTCGGGGAAGATCAGGGTGTCAAAGCCATCCTGATCCATGGGCAGGTAGTCGATCGCGATGCCCACCTCGCGCAGGATGGTGGGGATGCGGCCACTCGGCCCGCAGTCGCCGATGTAGTGGAGGCCGACGTCGAAGTGGTAGATGCCGTCGGCGCCGCGGCGGCGAAACTGCGTCGCGCAGCCGCCAGCGACGTAGTGCGACTCGAAGACAGCGACCTTGAGCCCCTGCCGGGCCAGGTAGGCGGCGGCGGTGAGCCCGCCAAGTCCGCTGCCGATGACCGCGACATCCACGCTGCCGGGGACCGGTGCGCGCACGCGACGCCGCGATGGCAGCGCCCGCTGCGCCTCGGGATCGCGGGCAGAGTCGGCATCGAGCACGGGCTCGGAAGAAATCGGCTGCGGGGTGACCACGTCTGCTCCTCGGCTTTTACCGCAGTCTACTTCACCCCACCCTGCACCTCAGCGACAAAGCGCAGCCGGGCGGCCGGCGCGCGGCACACAGCGCCGGAGCGCAGAGTGCGACCATCAAAGTTAGGGCACCTGCGCCCCCCCCCCACTCCTGAGCGCTGCTACTTTCCCAGCTGGTCGGTGAGCGCCTTGATGTAGGCCCGCTCACCGGCGCTGAGCACGCCGTCCTGGAGGCTGCGCCCCTCGGGCATGGCGGCGATGGCGAACGTGCTCTCGTCGGCCCACTCGGGCAGCTTCGGCCCGGTGCCGTAGTAGCTGGCGTGCGCCAGGGGATCTTTTATCGGAAAGCCGTGCAGGGCGTAGACCAGATCGCGACAGCCGCGCAGCCGCGCACCGTCGAAGCCGCGCACGGTCTGGGCCAGCTCGGCGTCGCTCTGATCGCCGCGGAAGCCGGTGCAGAACCCGGCGGCCGCCTGACCAGCGACGACATCGACCGGAAAGGCGGCCAGAAAATCGGCGCGCGCGGCAACCTTTTCGGCCGTGAAGACCAGGCGGGTCAGCGCGGACTTGCCCGCTCCCGCCGCCTGCTCGGAAAACGAGCGCAGCGTGTATTCGCGCGGGTAGACCACCCACAGCGGCGGCTGCTTGAGCTCGACGGTGAAGCGCACCTTTTCGACGGGAGCCCCCCAGCGCCCGGCGGACGAGACGTAGTGCACGCCCCACCACTCGCGCCCCGTCGAGGCGTCGAAGCGATACTCGTGCGACAGGTGCGTCGGCCCCTTGGGCGGCACCTTCACCTGGTACTGATACGCCTGACCCGGCGACGACGTCCACGGCCGCAGATCCGGGGCCGCTGCTGGACCTTGGCCCGGGCCCGGGCCTGGCGCCTGGAGCGGCTCGATGAGCTGGCTGCCCAGGCGCGTCCCCAGGTCCTGAAACATGCCCCGCAGCGGCGAGCAGTCGGCCCCCGTCTGGCAGAGCTCCTCGGGAAACAGCAGCGTCAGCGCGGCCGGGGCGCTGCTGGGGTTCATCAGGTCGTAGCCGGCCGAGACCTGCCAGCCATCCTGGAGCGGCACGTAGGTGAGCACCACATCGGCCGAGCGCAGCCGCACCGGCGTCGGCACCAGCGGCAGCAGATCCGCGCCGCGACCGCCATGGCGGGCACTGCTGACCGCGCGCAGCGCCCCGGCCAGCGGCGACACCGGCAGCTGCGACACCGACGGCGGCGGGGGCGAGGCAAGCTGCGATCGGCCCACCGCCGACCCGAGCAGCAAGAGCGCACCCACCCCCAGGCGAGCCAGGCGTGTCGACGAAGCTGACAGAGTGCTGTGCCGATACATGAACGATCTCCGCCCATCCGAATGGAACAGGCGCCAGCAAAGCATAGGCGAACGCTACCGGGTTCCGGCAAGGCCAAACTGAGCAGCGCCTTCAGCTGCCCTTTGTCAGACGGCGGCCACTTCTGCTAATGATGGGCTCAGCCAGCATGCCTCGGAACGCCTCCCAGACCCAACCCGCGCCAGCTTCCCCGGCGGACACGCTCACGGTCGAGCTGCCCACTGCCGCGGCCACCAGCCGGCTCGGCGCGCAGCTGGGCAGGCTCCTTCAGCCCGGCGATGTGCTGGGTCTCGACGGGCCGCTGGGCGCGGGCAAGACCTGTCTGGTGGGTGGGCTGGCGCGCGGGCTGGGCGTGCAGGGCCCCGTCACCAGCCCGACGTTCACGCTGGTCAATCAGCATGCCGGGCGGCTGACCCTGTATCACGTGGATCTGTACCGTCTGAACAGCGCCCAGGAGGTGGACGAGCTGGGGCTGTGGGAGAGCGCCGAGGCGGGCGGCGTCATGGCGGTGGAGTGGCTGTCGCGCTTTCCGGACACGCTGCCGCCAGATCGCCTGCAGCTGGAGCTGCGGCTGCACCCCGTGCGCGGCCGGATCCTGACGCTGACGGCCTCGGGCGAGCGCTCGCGGCAGCGGCTGGCGGAGCTGGCCAAGGCGCGTCGCACCTGAACCTACCCGCCGTCAACCTCGCCGACCTGCGCCGGCCTGCGCCAGCGAGCTTTTCCTGCCCCGGCGATTGGGATAGGCTGGTCTTCATGATCCCCTTCGATGAACTGGTTGCCGCTCTGGAGCGCTACAAGCAACGCCGGCTGGCCGCCGCCGCCGCCGCCGCCACTTCTGGCCCCAACAAGCCGGTCTCGGGCAAGGCGGCGCAAGCGCAGCAGCGCCAGCAGATCACCGAGCTGGGCGACGACCTGCTGCCCGACTAGCCCGCTGGTTGGCTGGCGGGGCGGCTGGGACGAGCGCCAAAGATCGCGGTGCCGACGCGCACCAGGGTTGCGCCCTCGGCGATGGCGACGGCATAGTCGTGACTCATGCCCATGGACAGCTCGCGCAGGTCGACGTGCGGGCGCGCTCTTTGGCCCAGCTCGCCGAGGAGCTCACGCAGGCGCCGGAAGTGGGGCCGCGACGCTTCGGCATCGTCGCTGAGCGGCGGCATGCACATCAGGCCCAGGCAGCGCACCGCGCCTCCCAGGCCCGCAATCGCATCCAGCAAGGCGGGCAGCTCGTGCGGGTCGCAGCCGGCCTTCTGGCTCTCGCCGGCCAGGCTGACCTCGATCAGGCACGGCTGCACCAGCTCCGCCTGACCCTCTTTTTCGCGCAGCCGCAGCACCCGCGCCGCCAGCGCCTCCAGCAGCGCGACGCTGTCGACGCTGTGGATGAGCGCCGCCCGTCCCACGACCAGCGGCACCTTGTTGCGCTGAAGTGGTCCGATGAAGTGCCAGCGCAGGCGGGCGCTGTCTGCCTGTAGCAGCGCGCTCTTGTCGCGCAGCTCCTGGGCGTAGTTCTCGCCGAAGTCGAGCTGGCCCAGGCGCAGCGCGGCGGCCACCGCAGCGGCGGGCTGGATCTTGCTCACGGCCACCAGGCGCACGCTCGCCGGGTCGCGCCCCGCGGCGGCGCAGGCGCGATTCAGGCCGTCGCGCACGCCGGCCAGGCGACTCGCCAGCTCGGACTCGTTGACGGTGCCGGCCTCGGCATCGGGATTTACTGGGGCTGCCACGTGGGCCACTCCGCGGGCAGCAGCCCGCCCAGTCGCAGATCGCTGAGCACCGCGCACAGCGGTAGACCCACGACGTTGTCAAAGCTGCCGCGCACCGCCTGGACGAAGCAGGCAAAGCGGCCCTGGATGGCGTAGCCGCCGGCCTTGCCGCGCCACTCCTCGCTGTGCAGGTAGCCGGCGAGCTCGCTCTCGCTGAGGGGGCGCACGTCGACCTCGGTGATCTCGGCGCGGCTCACCCGGCGCAGCGTGCCATCCTGCGGGTCGCGGTAGCGCAGGTGGTAGCCGGTCATGACATGGTGGGTGGTGCCCGACAGCAGGCTCAGCATCTGCCGGGCGGCCCCTTCGTGCGGCGGCTTGCCGAGCAGCGCCGGCTGGGTCTGGGGCGTGGCGATGACGATGGTGTCGGCGCCCAGGATCGGTGCGTCTCCACCAGATCGGGCGGCGGCGGCATCGGCCTTGAGCTGGCTGAGGCGCAGGACCAGCGACTCGCCGCTCTCACCGACCAGCGGAGTCTCGTCGACATCCACGGGATAGACGGCATGGGGAACCGCCGCCCGACGCAGCATATCGATGCGGCGCGGCGACGCTGACGCAAGCACAAGCAGGGACGACATGGGCGCAATCTAGCACTGCCGGCACCAGCATCGTTAGGCCCTCGAAAGAGACTGATACACTGGGCAGATGGCTGAATATGACTTTGACCTGATCACCATCGGTGCCGGCTCGGGCGGTGTGGCTGCGAGCCGGCGGGCGGGAATGCTGGGGGCGCGCGTCGCCCTCTGCGAGCTGGATCGCATCGGCGGCACCTGCGTGCTGCGCGGCTGCGTGCCCAAGAAGCTGCTGGTCTACGGGGCGACGTTCGCGCAGGACTTCGTCGACGCCGCGGGCTTTGGCTGGGAGCTGGGCAGCACGCGCTGCGACTGGGCGATGCTGCAGGCGGCCAAGGAGCGGGAGCTCGATCGGCTGAACGGCGCCTACAAGCGCATGCTGGCCGACGCCAAGGTCACAACCTTCAGCGGTCGGGCGGAGCTGGTCGACGCCCACACCGTGGCCATCGGCGAGCAGCGAATCACCGCCGAGCGGATCCTGCTGGCGACGGGCGGTTGGCCGCTGCGGCCCGAGGTGCCGGGCAGTGAGCTTGGGATCACGTCCAACGAAGCCCTGAGCCTGCCGGCTGTGCCCAGGCGGCTGATTGTCGTCGGTGGCGGCTACATCGGGGTCGAGTTTGCGGGCATCTATGCGGCGCTGGGCACCGAGGTGACGATGGTCGTTCGCGGGCCGCTGCCGCTGCGCGGCTTTGACGAGGAGGCGCGCGAGCATCTGGCCGCGCTGCTGGTCAAGCGGGGCATTGCGCTGCGTCCGCACAGCCAGCTGGCGGCAATCGAGCGCAGCGACGACGGCAGCCTGGTCGTGCGGCTTCAGTCGGGCGATGTGCTGCTGGGCGATCAGGTGCTGCTGGCGACGGGGCGCGGCCCCAACACCCGGGGGCTGGGGCTGGAGCGGGTCGGCGTCGAGTGCCGGCCGAGCGGAGCGATCGCGGTCAATGAGTTTTCGCAGAGCAGCGTTGCGAGCATCTACGCCATCGGCGACTGCACCGATCGGATCAACCTGACCCCGGTGGCCATCGCCGAGGGGCGGGCGTTCGTCGAGACCGTGTACCGCAACAATCCCACCCCGGTCCGGCACGAGCTGGTGCCAACCGCGGTGTTCAGCATGCCGCCGCTGGCGGCCGTCGGGCTCAGCGAGTCCGAAGCGCGCGCCCGCCATGGCGAGGACGCGATCGATATCTACGCGACGATGTTCCGCCCCATGAAGAACACGCTGGCGGGCCGCGAAGAGCGCACGTTCATGAAGCTGGTCGTGGACCGGGGCTCGCAGCGCGTGCTCGGCTGCCACATGGTCGGTGCCGACGCGCCCGAGATCATCCAGGGGCTGGCGGTGGCGCTGACCGCAGGCGCGACCAAGGCCGACTTCGATCGCACCCTGGCGCTGCATCCCACCGCCGCCGAGGAGTTCGTGCTGATGCGCGAGCCGCGCCGCCCGCCCGCTGCGGTCTGACGGCCCCGGCGACATCGCCCTCCCCGTCCCCACATATCCCCCCACCATCGCATTGCAGATGCCCGTGGCCCAGAAGTTCGGCTATCCTGATCCGATAGTTCCCATGTCGGGCTCGCGCGAATTTTCATCAATCTGGCTCAGACTCGGGCTCAGATTCAGCGCCGCTCACAACAAGGAGTAGCAGTGGCCCTTCTTCGGTCTGTCTGGAATGCCCTGGGCAAGGTTGGAGGTTTCTTTCGTCGTCTGCTGCGGACTCTGTTCGGCAGCGTCAGCTATGACCCACCGGGGTGGCTGCGCTGGATCGGTCGCACGCTGGCGAGCGCCTTTGGCTGGCTGCGCGGACATCCGCGACACGTGGCCGCCGGCGTGGTCATGCTGGCGGTGCTCGGCTTTGCGGGCTTCAAGGGCTACAAGTGGTACGAGAGCCGGCCAAAGCCGACGGAGATGTCGGTGCGCCTGTACGCGCCGGAGCCGACCAAGATCGAGGACAACTCCAAGCCCGATCCGCTGCGTCTGATCTTTGGTGGATCGGCGGCGCCGCTGGAAAAGATCAAGAAGCAGATCCAGACCGGAATCGAGATCGAGCCCGCAGTGCCCGGCAGCTGGGAGTGGTCGAGCGACAAGGTCCTGGTGTTCACACCCAAGCAGGACTGGCCCGTCGGTGAAGACTTCGTGGTGACGCTCAGCAAGAAGGGGCTTCTGCGCGAAGGAATCCTGCTCAAGGAATACGAGCTCAAGTTCCAGAGCACGCCGTTTTCCGCCACGTTTTCGCACATCGAGTTTCATCAGGATCCGCAGGATCAGAACCTGAAAAAAGTGGTCGCCACCGTCAGCTTCACGCATCCGGTTGAGGCCGCGGAGTTCGAGCGCCACCTGGCCGTTGAGCTGCTCACTAAAAAGGACGGCAAGCAGTCGATGCAGCCGTACCGCTTCCAGGTGAGCTACGACAAGCTGCGCGGCAATGCGTTCGTGCACTCGGATCCGGTCCAGATTCCCGAGCACGACTCCAAGATGATGGTGCGCGTCGGCGCTGGTCTGCGGGCGGCGCGCGGCGGCAAGGGAATGAAGGAGCAGATTCAGCAGGAGGTCACGATCCCGGGTCTGTACGACTTCCTGCGCGTGGGCGAGACGACGCTGACCCTGGTCAACAACGCGCAGTACGAGCCCGAGCAGGTGCTGCTCATCGAGATGAACACCGGCGTCACCGAGCAGGAGATGCGCAACGCGGTGGTCGCGTACCTTCTGCCGCTGCGTCCGCTCGCCGAAAACTCCAAGAGCACCGAGCCGTATGCCTGGAGCAGCTACGAGGTCAGCCAGGAAGTGCTGAAAAAATCGCAGCAGCTCAAGCTGGAGCAGATCGCCAACGAGAAGGACTATGCGACGCTGCACAGCTTCCGTTATCAGGCGGAGGTGGGGCGCTCGCTGTACATCCAGGTCAAGCACGGGCTGCGCAGCTGGGGCGGCTATCTGCTCGACAAGACGCACGATACGGTGCAGCGCGTTCCTGAGTTCCCAAAGGAGCTCAAGATCATGCAGACCGGCGGAATTCTGTCGCTCTCGGGCGAAAAGAAGGTGTCGCTGTATGCGCGCGACGTCGAGGCGATTCGCTACGAGCTCGGCCGGGTGCTGCCCGGTCAGCTGCACCACCTCGTCGCGCAGAACAACGGCAACTTCCAGAATCCGGAGTTTTATAACTACCGCTTCAACAGCGAAAACATCACCGAGATGTTTTCCGAAGTGCAGAAGCTGCCCAAGCTGGCGCACGGCAAGCCGCAGTATGCCGCCGTGGATCTGGGCGACTATCTGGAGGGCAAGCGCGACGAGAAGCGCGGCCTCTTCTTCCTCAAGGTCGAGAGCTGGGATGCCGAGCGCAAGATCAACACCGGCAAGGTCGACAACCGCCTGATCCTGGTCACGGATCTGGGGCTGCTGGTCAAGGACAACTCCGACGGCAGCCACGACGTGTTCGTGCAGTCGCTGGGCACCGGCGAGCCGGTCAAGGGCGCGCAGGTCGAGGTCGTGGGCAAAAACGGACTGCCTGTGCTCACCGAGAGCACCGACGCCAACGGCCACACCTACCTGCCCAAGCTCAGCAACTTCCAGCGCGAAAAAGCGCCGCTCCTGTACCTGGTCAAGAAGGGCTCGGATCTGTCGTTTTTGCCGTATGACCGAAACGACCGCTACCTGAACCTGTCGCGCTTCCCGATCGAGGGTGTGCACGACAGCGACAAGCCGCAGGGGCTTTCGGCCTACATGTTCTCGGACCGCGGCATCTACCGTCCGGGCGACGAGATCCGCGTGGGTCTCATCGTCAAGCCGCGCGACTGGAAGCAGAGCCTGTCCGGCGTGCCGCTGGAGGCCACCGTCGAGGATGCGCGCGGCCTGGTGGTCAAAAAAGAGAAGATCAAGCTGAGCGATGCCGGATTTGAAGAGATCCGCCACCTGACGCAGGACGGCTCGCCGACGGGAACCTGGAACGTCAACGTCTACGTGGTAAAGGATGGCCGCCAGGGGGCGCTGCTCGGCTCGACGGCGGTGCGGGTGCAGGAGTTCCTGCCGGATCGCCTGAAGATAAGCGCCCGCCTCTCGGCCGACAGCGTCGAGGGCTGGGTCTCGCCCAAGGATCTGAAGGCGCGCGTCACGCTGCTGAACCTGTTCGGAACGCCGGCCACGCAGCGCCGGGTCAAGGCGATTCTGGAGCTCTCGCCGACGCTGCCCACGTTCAGCAAGTTCCGCGACTACCGCTTCTCGGACCCGATGCGCGCCAAGGAGTCGGTAAGCGACACCCTGGCCGAGGGCGAGACCAACGATCAGGGCGAGGCGGAGTTTGACCTGAACCTGAGCCGCTTTGCCGCCGCCACCTACCGCCTGCGCTTCCTCGCCAACGGCTACGAGTCCGAGGGCGGACGCAGCGTCGCCGCCGAGACGCAGGTCACGGTCTCGCCGATGGCCTATCTGGTGGGCTGGAAGCCCGATGGCGATCTGCACTACGTGAACAAGGGCGCGGAGCGCAGCGTGCAGCTGGTGGCCGTCGGGCCACAGGCGAGCCGAATCGCCGCCCCGGGCGTGCGCTCGCTGGTGCTGGAGCGCAAGTATCTGTCGGTGCTGACCAAGCAGTGGAACGGCACCTACAAGTACGTCTCGGTGAAAAAGGAGCTGCCGGTCAGCGACAAGCCGCTCACCATTCCCGAGGCTGGCCTCAAGTACGCGCTGCCCACGGACCGCCCCGGCGACTTTGTGCTGGTGCTGAAAAACGACAAGGATCAGGAGCTCAACCGCATCGAGTGGAGCGTCGCTGGCACCGGCAACCTCTCGCGCTCGCTGGAGAAGAACGCCGAGCTGCAGCTGGTCTTGAAGAAGACCGATGTCGACGCTGGCGAGGAGCTGGAGCTCCAGATCAAGGCGCCCTACACCGGCGCTGGCCTCATCACGATCGAGCGCGACAAGGTGCTGAGCTACAAGTGGTTCAAGACCGACACCACGGCCAGCGTGCAGCACATCGCAGTGCCCGAGGATCTGGAGGGCAACGGCTACGTCACCGTCGCGTTCATCCGCGGCCTCGACTCGCCCGAAGTGTTCATGAGCCCGCTCAGCTACGGCGTCGCGCCCTTCACGCTGAGCCGCGCCCGCCGCACCGCCAAGGTCTCGGTCACGACCCCGGATCTCATCAAGCCGGGGGAGACCCTGCGCATGAAGTACTCGACCGATCGGCCGAGCAAGATCGTGGTCTTTGCCGTCGACGAAGGCATCCTCCAGGTCGCCAAGTACAAGACCCCGGATCCGCTGGCGTACTTTTTCCAGAAGCGCGCGCTGGAGGTCAAGACCGCGCAGATCCTGGACCTGCTGCTGCCCGAGTTCTCGCGGCTGATGGCGTCGGCCCCGGGCGGCGACGGCGAGGGCGGCGGCATGCGCAACCTGAATCCGTTCAAGCGGCGCCGCGACAAGCCCGTTGCCTACTGGTCGGGAATCATCGACTCGGGCCCCAAGGAAAAGGAGCTCGCGTACCTGATTCCCGATTCGTTCAACGGCAAGCTGCGCGTGATGGCGGTCGCGGTCGCTCCCGACGCGGTGGGCGTGTTCAGCAAGGGCGCCCTGGTGCGCGGCGACTT
>Ga0075163_10002414_pt1 | contig 25137 bp, 12 predicted proteins | sample JI1023141ADNA_FD_71478 | JGI IMG/M metagenome (GOLD analysis project Ga0075163, IMG submission 71478) | Wastewater effluent complex algal communities from Wisconsin, to seasonally profile nutrient transformation and Carbon sequestration -... | ecosystem: Engineered > WWTP > Effluent > Algae... | reverse complement strand
AACCAGGATGCCTGCCGGCCGGTGCTGTGAGTCAACACCGTGGCCGTGAACCAGGCCTGTGTCCGATCCGGGCTGACGGCAAAGACGAGGGTGCCGGGTCGTTCGGGAGGCGTACCGAGTGTCGGCCCGGTCGCATCGGGCACACAGTGGATCACATAGGAAAGCGCCTGACCTTGTCGAGCAAACAGAGACGAGGCGGAGAGCGTTGCGGATCTGTCACAGACAAATTCTCCCTGTTCCCGGGCGAGTTGAGTCGCTGAACCGGCGAACGCGCTCAACCTTTGCAGCGCGCTGAACGACGCCCGCTCCACCGGTGTTCCATGTGGCCAGCGTTCCATATTTGGAAAGACCACAGCAAAGATCATCACCGCCGCTGGCACGAGAACCCACCTCCAGCTCCCATTAGCCCGCCACAGTCGATGGCAGCCGAACAGTCCGATGCAGCCCGCACCAGCGAACATGAATGCGTGGGCAAGGTGCTTCTCACCCTGAACCGAGAACATCGACGGATCATGAGCCTGCACTTCCCATAGGACCGATGCCACCCCCACCGCGATGAGTACGAGGGGAACGAATCCAAACAGAATGGAAGCGATTCGTCTGACGAGCAACATAGGCTGCTGCCAGCATATCGCGTTTTGGAATGTCCGCCAGGAAATAGGGAGATAGGACGGAGCGAGCCACGTGGCCACTGCGATGCGAATGGTCATGGACAGATCGCGAGAGCAAATTAAGGAAGAACTACGCAAGCGAGGGGGATGGCACTGGGTATGCTCCGCACCTTCACAACAATCCTGGTTCCGGGCTGCTGAGAAGGCAGGTTATGACCTCACAAAGCACCCTCAAGGCGTCGCAGCCACAAGGTCTCCAGTTGATCGAACGCCTGTGTGTCTGCGGCCCGAAGAGCATCCAAGTACTGCCTCCGCGCGTGCGGGTCTGAGGGAGCGGTTTCGACGTGAGGCAGGGCGAGCTTGTAGAGTAGTGCGGCGAGCAACACGCGGCCGATGCGGCCATTGAAATCCTTGAAGGGGTGAATCCACTGGAAGCGCCAGTCGGCCCAGGCCAGGAGCCCTGCGCATCCACCAAGCGTTGCCCCCGGCTCATGGCGCAACCGTTCGGCCAGATCGTCACAGAACTGCCGCATGTGGATCGGGACTTCATAGAACGGCGGCGGCGTATGAACGCCGACTTGCACATTCACATCCCGGAAGCGCCCGGCCCAATCCGGAAACAAATGACTAGCCAGCCGTTGATGACGCACACACAGCCATTCCGGCGAGATGACGATCTGATCGGGCTTGGTTTGCAGAATTTCGTCGTAGATCGCAACGAGCGGCACGGCAAGACGTTCGGAGAGTTCCGAATAGGAGAGGCGGCCTTCGGCTGTATCGAAATGACGCGTCGAGCCTAACTCGCTTTGGCGTTCGGAATCCCCATCAGGGTCTTGAGGCGCTCCGTACTGACCGGCTGGTTCTCGAACGCCATGGATTGGCTCACCCGCTCCAGCAGGACTTTCCGGTGAGCCCCCGCCACTTTCGCCGGAGTATTGTGCTGCGCCCGCCACTGTTGCAGACGCTCCTCGGCCTGTACCAGGTCGATCGGTTGGTTCGACTTCTGATTCATGGCCGTCATTCTCCTGCACTTTGGATGAAGATGCAACCGAGGCCGATTCCACGATCTTGATCTCTTCTTCCGTTAAGCCGTAGAGGTCATAGACTAGCCGGTCGATCTCCTGATCCGCCGCGTCGATCTGACGCTGCAGCCGGCCCTTGTCCGTAGGTGTCTTGGCGTCGTAGAGGCGCTGATGAAGTTCCAGCATGCGCTGGACGAGCGCGACTAGATAATCATGTGAAGCTTTGTCGTTCGAGTCCTTAAAATCTATAGGCCGAATCGGAATAGGCTCAATGTACTGACGGTTAAAGGAGTAATATCCGCCTCCAAATCGTGAGTTTGCCACCTTCGCGAACCAATCCCCTAGTTTGCTGTTGAGAGCTCCAAGAATGTAGAGGAGTGAATAGCCCGTGTGCGATTTGGCAACGAGCCCGTAAGAACCGCCTCCTCCACCACCGCTTCCCACAAAATGAAAATGTCCTTTCGAATCAAGTGCCGCTGACAGGCGCCTTCCTATGGACGGAACGAATATGCGCGCCACACCGTCACGAAGGTCGTAGTTCCGCCTCCTGAACGCATACCACTCACTTTTCCCTCTTCCCTTCAAGCGGGTTGAATTTTCATTCAAGTACTTCCAGGCAAGGGGGAAACCTTTTGCAAACGATGCGGGCTCAATAAGTACAGGCCTCTCTTCCTTCCAACTATAAGGGAAAACCAGCGCTCGCCCTTCATCCTCAATAATGTATCGTCGTATGTCTGCTGAGCCTTTTACCAATGCGCGAACCATTGCCTTTTCGATACTGAATGGTCGAGTGGTTGCCTTCGATGTTACGAGCAAGCAGTCCTTGGCTTCATCGCAGGAAGAGACTTGCAGGAAGAAAACCTCATCACATCCGGTTTCTAGCCCCCTCTCGATCTCACACAACTCATCAAGCGAAGGAAACGCCTTGAACCTTTCTAAAAGCTTTGATGAGGACGAAGTTAAGAATGACCAGGAATCTTCACCGAGTTTTGCTTGATCAACTACAACGCCTCCGACCTCTCCATTTTCTGAAGCAAGGGAGCCAGCTTGGGCAGTCAAATACCTAACAGAGCCATGTGATTCTCGCCCAAGGAATAGGAGACACGTATAGGTTGAAGCACCTGCAAACACCTGAGAATCCCCAAAGTCAACCACAGTCTCAAGAGCTTTTCGGGAGGCGAGAAATGCCCGGAGACTTTTCCCATAATCCGCAGTGAAAAACTTATTTGGCAAAATAAATCCTAGCCGGCCCTTGGCAGACAGCAGTTCATAGGCCTTCAGAACAAAGACAATGTAGATATCAAATCGGTGCGCAACTTCGTACTTCTTGTAAAGGTAGGGGAGTAGAAGTTTGTCAATATTGCCAACACGCACATACGGCGGATTCCCAATCACGGCATCGAATCCGCCGACCTTCATGATCGATGAAAACTCGGCTTTCCAGTCGAACGGATTCACGCGCCGCATTTCTTCATCGTCCGGCATGAGCTGGCCCGCGAAATAATCCGGCCCGATGAGGCTGTTGCCGCACTTGATGTTCTGCCCCAGGTCCGGCAACGCACGATCGTGGACGAAGGATAGCTGCCGTTTCAGTGTCTCGTCGCTTTCACCTTCCAACACCTTCAGCGACAAACTGAGTTTCGTCACTTCCACGGCCTGACTGTCGATGTCCACGCCGTAGATGTTGTTCAGGAGAATCCGCTTCTTTTCCTGCGTGGTCAGCCGCCACTCACCGCTGGACGCCTGAAAGAGTTCTTTGCGGTGCTTCTCCGGGCCGTCTTTCACATACCAATCACGGTGATAATTGAGCAGAAACCGATAGGCACCGAGCAGGAACGATCCCGAACCGCAGGCCGGATCGAGGACGGTGAGTTTGGCGATCTGCTTGGGCGTCTTGCCGTCGCACAACACTCCGACCGTCTGCTTCACGATGTAGTCGACAATGTACGCGGGCGTGTAGTAGACGCCGCCGGCCTTCTTGACCTCGGGCTTCTCTTCGATCTTGGCCTGATGCCCGGACGTGAGACGAATGACCTTCCCTAGAAACTGCTCATAGACCTGGCCCAGGATTTCGGTGGGGAACACGGAGAATTCATAGGGACTGTTGGGATAGTAGAGCCGCCCGATGATGTCTTTGAGGGTTTTGTCGTCGATCTTCAGGCTGGGAGTCAGCTTGTCTGGCGCTTCGGCCCGGCCTTTCTCGGACTGGAAGTGAAAGAGGCCGGAGTTGTACCGATCGTCGGCCTGCTCATAGAGGTAGCGTAGCCGTCCGTAGATGTCCTGGCCGTTGAGCAAAGCCTGGAGTTGGGCATAGGGTTCGATGCCTCGGTCTTCGGCGATACGGAGGAAGATGAGCCGATCGATGGTGCGCTGCACCGAAAAATTCAGCTCGTACACGGAGAGCGTCGGATTGCGGAGCGCGAGGTTCTTGGCGAGCGCCTCCCGCCAGGTCTCGATCTCCTTCAGAAACTCGGCATCGACGGTGGCAGTGCCCCGTTTGCGATCAGTGACGGCATATTTGTCGAAGGAGCCTTTAAGGACGGCCTCCTTACTGAAGATTGAAGCGATCGCATCCCACTTGGTCAGGTAGTCCCGATAGGTAAGGTACAGAATGCGTCCCGCACTGGGCTTGTCGGACGGATTGGGGCGTGTGCGGCAATCGTAGACGGCGAATTCTTCGAAATCGGTCAGGATCGAGAGCGGCAGTTTGGCCGACCAGGCGTAGCGCCTGATCTGATAGGCCGGAGGAATTTCCTCTTTGACATTCACGGCCGGTTTTTTAGCTTCCAGGAAAAACTTACGCGCGCCGCCGATGCGGAAGCAGTAGTCGGGCGCTTTGGTGTTGCCGCCGATCTTGATGGCATCTTCATGGATGACATCTTTGTAGGCCTCGGCATGACCCTGCTTGTTGGCGACATCCCAGCCCAGCGCTTCGAACAATGGGTCGAGAAATTCTCGACGCACTTGGGTTTCGTTGTAGCTCTGGCTCTTGTAGGACTCGCGATTCTGGTCGAACCGGTCGATGAGGGTGGCAATGATGAGAGGCGCCTGGCTCATAGAGAGGGATTCACGCTGTGTGATGGATAAAAAGTTGTCGAAGAATACCCGTTTCCTCGTGGGAAATCATCCAATCTTCAGGCCCGATCTTTTCTACCCGGCAAAAGAGACAGGCCATGCCTCGCCGATATGTCGAGCCTATGGGAGACGACAAAACCCTCCCCTTCTGCCGCCAACTTATCAAAGCCCCTCCTTGCGGAATCCCGATCTGATGCTGTGTTATCCTGAATTCGTAACTAGACGGGGGATCACCATGTCTCTCTCCCACAGTGGGCTGACACTGTCGGTTCTCTTTCTTCTCGGGGTCTCCACCCACGTCATTACCGCACCAGACAGCCGGGCCTCGATTTATACCTACACCGACGAGGCCGGTGTTCAAACCTTTACGAACCAACTCGAGTCCGTCCCCGAACAATATCGAAACAGGCTGACATCACAGGAGCTCGACAGGCCTCCAGCCGCTTCCTCTGCTCCGCCTCGCGCCGTTGCCGAATCACCGACGCGCTCCGCCGATTCCCGCATCGTCACAGCCAGCGGCGAATATCGCTTGGGCGATCACGACACCCGCACGGATGGCGCGCGTCTGGCGGTCGAAGCCGCCAAGAGAGACGCGCTCGAACAGGTGGCCACGTATCTGGAACGTGTCACGGAAGTGCGCGACATGAACCTCACACGTGATGACATCCGGAGTTACACGGCAGGCATCGTCACGGTGTTGGAGGAAACCATCACGACCAGGGTCGAGAACGAGAGTATCGTGATCCGCGCTGAGTTGACGGCAGAGATCGACCCGCATGAAGTCGCACAGGCCATTGCGGCCTTGCGGGAAAACGACAGCGCCATGTTGGAACTCACGGTCCTCCGGGCCGAAACCGACCGACTACAGGAACAGCTCGATGCCACCAACCGCGCCCTCGCCGCCGCCCCATCGGCGGAGGAAGTCCAGCAACTCAGCCGCCAACGTGACGACATGCTGAACGACCTGCAGGCCAATGCCCTTGTCTCACAGGCCTGGACCAGCTGGGCATACCCAACACTCGGCTTCTATTCCTATCCCTGGATCGCAGGACCTGGGATCAACGGCTTACTACTCCAGGCACAGCGCCTCTCTCCCCGGCATCGCCACCTCGCGCAGGCACAACAGACCATTGCGGCGCAAAACGGCGCGCTCGTACCGGCCCCGGCTCACGCCTTCAATCCCACGCTGCGCCGCTCGTTGCTCGTGCCATCACCATCGATGCAGAGTCGTCACGCGCCACCGTTGCTCAACCAGCAGGGCCTACCAGCCAAAGTGGGAGACATCGTGACCATTCCCACACCGCGCTCCATTCCACCGGTGATGCACCGGTCTGCACCGCAGCCGCAGCCCTACCAGTTGCACCCGTCCCATTTCTGGCGCCCCAGCCCTTCGAACATTCATACCGCGCCTTCGATCCCGCAACAGAGTCCATCGGTGAGCTCACGCCCTTCCGGCAAATACCCTGGACCTGGCAGCGGATACTCCCACAGTGGCGGGGGGCACCGCAGCCGATAAACAGAGTGTCCCTGTCAGTGCCCATGTCCATTCCCGTGGTGGCAGCCCGGACGTTCGCCATCTTCCGTCGGCCCATCTTTATCCGGACAGGGCAAGTCGTTTTTGTCCTGTATCTCGAACATGGCCATCATGGCATGGTCTTCATGCAAGACGTTATGGCAGTGGATGGGGTACTGCCCTACAAAATCACGGAACCGCATCAGCAATTCGACCTCGCCCCCCGGATCCAACCGCACGACATCTTTCCGCCCCGCTTCGATATCCGCCACGGGCAGCCCGTTTCGTTTCAGCAACAGAAACTCGTTGTGGTGAACATGGATCGGATGATCCCACCCGCCTCCGCCGTTCTTGAAGGTCCAGATTTCGGCAGAGTTGCGCTGCACATGTGCGACCACTTGCCCGTCCTTGTAGGGACGCCCGTTGACCGTCCACATGCTATTCCCGCGATTAAAGATGAACTCCCGCTTGCCCTGGCAACGCAGCACTTCGTGCGACACATCCGGCCGTTTGCGCAACACCTCGGGCACACGGCTGGGGTCTGGAGCATCGCGCACCACGTCGAAGCGCAGCAACGGTACGCCATTGCTTTCGACATCAGCCGGCTTCGCCCCATTGATGTGGCGCAATCGATTCTCAAGACAAATCTGGTCGCCCATCTTAGCTTTGGAAAAATCGATGATGACATCGATCCGTTCGGCCGCCCCCAAGCGTGTCGGCGTCTGCCGTTCGACCGGACGCTCCAACAAATTCCCGTCATTGGAAATCTGCGTGAAGGTCATGCCGTGACTGAGAAAGAGCTGGTAAAACCGTGAGGGACCGGCGTTGAGGAACCGGAACCGATATTTGCGCCTGGCAACCTGGAAATAGGGCTGAATCACGCCGTTCACCAACACCTTGTCGCCTACGACGCCGGCCGTATTGGTGGTGTCGAGGTAGAGCAGGCCGTCGGCCGGATCGAACACTTTGTCCGTCAGCAGAATTGGCACATCATATTCCCCACTCGGCAACCGTAGCGCCATAGGACTCGGGTCAAGTTCGTTGCCGGAATCCAGTTCGTCGAATAGGAGGAACATACCCGTGAGGCCCTTATACACATTGGCCGCCGTCGCATCGTGCATATGGTCGTGATACCACAGGGTCCCTAACGCCTCGCTGGGATCGCCCGCGGCAGAGAAGCCGTCGCGGACACGCGGGTCCAGATCGTAGCCCGCATACTGGTTCGCGTAACACTGGTCGTAGAACGACCTGTTCTTCCAAAAGTTGCGCGGATTCCCGTCGCTCTCGGGTGCGGTGTGGCCGTTGTGCAGATGGGTCGAGACGAAATGGCAGCCGAACTCATGCGCCTTCGCCTTTGCGGGGTCTTTGGGGGCCTTGTCCGACACTTCCGGAAGCAGATTCCAATTCCGCAGGATGACCGGCCGGCCGTAGCGTGCGTGGTAGGCAGGACCCGGCGAATGACCGTTGAAACCCCAGACCGGTTGCAACGGGAGGTCCGGATGGAAGGAATGGAGAAACTCCTGCTGGCGAACCTCATACATGGTCACCGGTCGCTGAGGGTCTTGAAAAAGGGCTTCGAATTGCTGGTGCGAGAGCGTTCGGCCCTCCCGAGGATCGGAACTCGGATCTTTGGCCGGGCTGGGATTCAAGATTGCCACCGGCTCCTGAACGGGCGGAACCGGCATCGGAACTGCAAAGGGTCTAGTGCAGGGACTCTTAAAATCGCCCAGAATCCGATCTGCAATCTCCCTGGCTTCATCCGAAATCGGGCAGCTGGAACTCGGATGGCTCCAGGCACGGCCGCCTGCTCCCGGCACCCACAACCCGGCGGCCGTCAGCACGCTCCACTTCATCAAATCACGTCGCGAGAGTGCCATTAGGATTTCCCTCCTTTTCCGGCGCTGAGCTGCAACTCTTCTTCAAAGGACTTCAAGCACCCGAGTTTCGTCCGTCCACCCTTCCCGACCGCGGGCAATTCCCGCGTCATCTCCCGGTACGTCCCATCGCTGTTTCGGCTGTAGCCGTCGGAAATCGTCAACGAAGGATGGTCGAACGGCGCCTGTTCGCACCGTACCCGCTCATCGGTCAAACTCTTCAGAAACGCAACCAAGGCATTCTTGTCCGCTTCGTTGAGCCACAGCGGTTCGATCTCCGGCGCCTGCTCCGCGTTCAGAAAATCGCCACCCCGATCATAGAATTCCACGACCTGCCTCAACGTGCTCATTCCACCGGTGTGCATATACGGCCCCGTCAATTCGACGTTGCGAAGGCTCGGCGTTTTAAACGACCCGTCGACGGCCGCTCGCACGAGGTCGGGACGTTCGATCGGCTCACACGGCTGAATCGAAAACCCGCAGGGATCGACGGTGAACACATCCACGGTCCCTTGCCCGGTCTTGAGGTGCGGCAGATATTGCTTGGTGAACGACAGCGGATGACCGAAGGGATCACTGAAGCCAATGCCGAGATCCTCTGCCGTCGGACGCACGCCGAGGTTGTAGAACCCGCTGTCGTACATGGCCGTCTCACCCTGCTGCGTCTCGTGCACCCGCATTAATTCGACCTGCTCGCGATGCTCTCGATCGGCCTTGAAGGACTCGAGTCCTGACGCCGTGAGCTCAGGACCACGATGGCAATCCACGCACTTGCCGCGATCCATGAAGACCGAGAACCCGAACGCGGCCAACCCCTCGAGCGGCTTGCCGCCGGGTTTGTTCTTGAGAGCGGCGATGTGCTTGTCGAAGGGGCTTTGATCCGAGATCAATGTGGCCTCGTAGAGCATGACCGCAATCCCGAAGAACATCGAAAAATTATTTTCAATCAAGGAGAACTCGCCCGATTTGAGCGCCTTCGGATCACGGGGATCACGCCACCAGTGATCACGAAACACGCGTTGAATCAACTCGCGGTAATTGACTCTGAGCCCGTCCGTCGGATGACGAAACTCACCGAGTACGCTGTCACGCCGGTCCACATGTTGTGCGTAGAGCGGCCGCGGGATCCGCGAGATCATCTTGCGCCCCAACTCCGGCCAGCTCTGGCAACTCATCTCAACGGAGTTCACAGGGGGGCCAACGGCCTGGGACGCCAGCGCCGCAGAGGGCAGATCCAACGACACCGTCCGCAACGTGACAGTGGGTGGGCCTGTTTTCCCGTTCTTTTCGGTGGAGACCCGCATCAGCTGATGCCGTGGCCGGACCGTTCCGTCCGGATTCGACTCGGGGTCTGCATTCGGATCGGTGTGCTCGCGCCGGCCGAATGGATTGACCCCGTTGAAATGATTGTTGGCGCGGCCATCCCAAAAGGATCGAAACTGAAAGACGGCATTGATCACCGTCGGGGCGTTCCGCCCGGTTGTCGCGCGCGGGTGGCCTACGTTCAGGCACGCCGTTCCCTGTGATCCAACCACGTCGTTCGTATCGAAGAGGAGCTCCGAATCCGTCCGCGTCGGATCTTTCACGACATGGAACGGAAAATCCCCCGCCTTGAGCACATAGCCAGGTCCACCAAGGCCGCCGCTTCTCGTCGGGTCCAGCGATCCAGGCTTCGAGCCATTACCGCCTCCCCCGTTTAATTGTCCTCGCGCGCGGGTATCGGAACCCGCATGAAAATGACAACTCGCACAGGCCTGACCGTCGGAACCCAGTTGGCGATCCCAGAATAGTGCCTTGCCGAGCGCGATCGCTGTCTGTCGTTGCCCGGGCTTCAGGAGGTCCGCAAGTTGCCTGTCAGTCGGTTGAACCTGGGGCAACTGTTTGCGGACCTCTGCAAAATCCATTTGCCTCGCGAGATCAAGAATCTCCATCGCGGTAGGCGGCAGTTCCTCCTCATGCACCGTAGGCACAACCCGCGTCAGGGCAGCTGCGGGCGCGCGCTCCAAACGCAGGCCGGTCACAGCGAGTAGCACCGCTCCCAGGAGTACACCCACGCTGATGGTCGTTCGCGATGCCATATCTTTCCTCCTTCTCCAGGCAGCACTGCTGTTCCACCTTAGAATAACAACTGACAATCACTTGCCCGTCGCACTAGCAGGATCCTTGCCAGTCATGGTCAAGAGTCAGCGCGCATGAGCATCGGGTGAATTGGTTGCATTTCGTGACCAATAATCGACGCGCCTTTTCGTCGTCGAACGTCATGCGATCGGATATCGCCGTCTTGGGTTCGGTGCCAGGACACAATGGTTGTTCGGATGTGTGTCACGACTCGACCGTATCAAAACCGATACGTGTCCTAGCGAATCAGATACACGTGACTACGCAGTTATTCGCAGCGCCCGTTTGACACGCGCTGATTTCGAATTTCTCAGAAGCAGCGCGAAGCAGACGCAATAGTTGGTTGGATGTAACAGGAGGAGGGGCGTCCGCGGGAGATACCTCGCGGACGACGAGAGACGAGCTACGACAAGCCGTGCTGGGCGCGGCCGATCCCCCCGTCGTAGCGATTGGTGGATTTGAAGAGTTCGTATCGGCCATCCATGGCGTACTGCGCGACTCTGGTGCGCAGGCCATCCATCTCGGCGACGGTCATAGGCGTAAAGCGGCGCGCGATGTCGAGGTTCTGCTTGAGAACTTGCGGCGAATCGATACCGCTGACGAGCGAAGCAATCGGCAGGCTCAACACATACCGGATCGCTTCCTCCGGTGTCACGATCCCTTGTTTGATCGGCTCCGCGTTCCCGCTCAGGCTCTTCATGCCGAGGGCGGCGATCCCGCGTTGGTTCAGAATCGGCAGCACCTCCCGCTCAAAACTCCGATATGTGCCGTCGAAGACATTCAGCGGCATCTGGCAGGCATCGAACGGAAAGTCGTGTCCCAACATTTTGAGATGGATCTGCGGATGTTTGTGGCCGGTGAAGCCGATGAATCGCACCTTCCCCTGCTGTTTGGCTTCGAGCAAAGCCTCAGTGGCCCCGTTCGGCGCGAAGTGCAGATCGGGATCGTCTTCGTAGACGACTTCGTGAATCTGCCAGAGATCCAGATAGTCGGTCTTCAACCGGCGCAATGACTCGTCAAGTTGCTGCAGGGCCACCTTCTTATCGCGACCGTGCGAGCAGACCTTGGTCATGAGCACAACCTGTTGCCGCTTTCCCTGCAACGCCTTGCCCATGAGTTCTTCCGATCGCCCGCCGTGATACTCCCAAGCGTTGTCGAGAAAATTGACGCCTGCGTCGATGGCCTCGTGGATGATGCGGAAGGCCTCTGATTCGTCCTTGAGTCGGCCCCAATGGGCTCCGCCGAAACAGAGCGCCGACACCTGCACGCCGGTTTTGCCCAACGCGCGGCGGGGGATATCGCCCGTCGAGGTACCCGAGGACGGAGTGTCTGCGGCCAGTAGCTCAGCCAAGCGACCGGGCCCGCCAAGCGCCATGACCGATCCCGCCACGCCGAGCCCTTTCAACAGCTGGCGACGATCGAGGGAAGTGGACCAGATCGATGTGTCAGGTTTCTTGGGCGTCATCGATGACCTGCCCTGTTGGAGGTAGAGTCTGTAGGCTACGACCAGCCCCTGGCATTGTCAATCCTGCCGCCACGCGCCGGCATCACCGATGGCCTGCGGCGGGGAAGAGTCGCGACTGATCGATCGTCAACAGATCGCCGATGCAGTCGATGCTGAGATCGGGCGACGGAAATGTCCGTAGCGCATCAGGATCATTGGCATAGTGCCCCTGACGCGGAAACACCGTGGTGACACGCGCCCCCCACTGGGCTTTCACCGCGCTCAGGATGCGTAACTTGTCGTCGATCAGCACATAGTGGTCGGCAGGGTAACGCTGCCTGACGTCCTCCAGCTCCTGTTCCTTATGCACATAGACGAGCACCTGTTCTTCGACGACGGACAGGATGCCCGATTGTTCGATCTTGCGCGGCTGAAAGACCGCGTCGCCGTCGGTGAGGATCACCGTTCGGCCCCATTGCCTGGCGTGCCGCACGACGTCCAACGCCTGCGGAAACAGCCGGTCGGCAAACGGATAATTCACCAGAAAATGCGACACCGCCAGGAGGTGCGAGTCGTGCGGATAGGCCAGGCGATACCGCTGCAATGCACCGAGATAGTCCGCATACCCCAACTCTTCACGCAAGTCGTCGAAGATGCGCCAATATTCCCGCTCGTGCGCCGGGCCGACTTCCCGGTCCAAATACTGCGTGAGGTCGGCCGTGATCCGATCGTTGTCCAGCAGCGTATTGTCGACATCGAACAGCACGACCATCGTAGGAAAAGACATGGCTTACCGCTTCCCGCTCCACTTCCAGTTTCTGATCTCCGGCATATCGGTTCCATAGGCCTCGATGTACTGCTTGTGCTGCATGCGTTTGTCGCGCATCTCCTGTTTGAGATAGGCAGCACGCGCCCCGAGCTGCGGCACGCGGTCCACCACATCGGACACCAGGTGGAACCGGTCCAGATCGTTCAACACGACCATGTCGAACGGCGTGGTCGTCGTGCCTTCCTCTTTGTAACCACGCACGTGCAGGTTGTCATGGTTGGTCCGGCGGTAGGTGAGCCGGTGGATCAGCCACGGATACCCGTGGAAAGCAAAGATGATCGGTTTGTCGGTCGTAAACAACGCATCGAATTCCTTGTCGGACATCCCGTGCGGATGTTCGCTCACAGGCTGCAGCTTCATGAGATCGACCACATTGACCACGCGCACCTTCAAATCAGGCTGGGCGATGCGCAGGATTTCCACCGCGGCCAGGGTCTCCATCGTCGGCACATCGCCGCAACAGGCCATCACGACGTCGGGCTCACTGCCGCGGTCGTTGCTCGCCCATTCCCAAATGCCGATCCCGGCAGTGCAGTGCAGCACGGCGGCGTCCATATCCAGCCATTGCGGAGCCGGCTGTTTTCCCGCCACCACCACGTTCACATAATCGCGACTGCGCAGACAGTGATCCGTCACCGACAGGAGCGTGTTCGCATCGGGCGGCAGATAGACACGGATCACCTGCGCATTCTTATTCACCACATGATCGATGAAGCCGGGATCCTGATGGCTGAAACCATTGTGATCCTGGCGCCACACATGCGACGTCAGCAGATAATTGAGCGAAGCGATCGGCCTGCGCCAGGGAATCTCGCGCGAGGTCTTGAGCCACTTCGCGTGCTGATTGAACATCGAATCGACAATGTGAATGAACGCTTCATAACAATTCAGAAACCCGTGCCGTCCCGTCAGCAGGTACCCTTCAAGCCAACCCTGGCACAGGTGCTCGCTCAAGATTTCCATGACACGCCCGTCGTGCGCCACATGTTCGTCGGTCGGGAGGATTTGCTCGGTCGAGCAGCGATCGGTCACTTCGAACACCCCGCCCCAACGGTTTGAGGCCGTCTCATCCGGCCCGAACAACCGGAAGTTATGCGGGTTCATCTTGAGGATATCGCGCAGAAACAGTCCCTGCACCCGGGTCGCTTCGGCATCCTCGACGCCGGGCTTCACCACCGGCACCGCGTACTGTCGGAAATCCGGCATCTGAAGATCGCGGAGAAGGCCGCCCCCGTTCGCGCAGGTAATAGCCCCCATGCGACGCTCCCCGGTCGGCGCCAGTTCGGCTAGCTCCGGCATCAACCTCCCCGTTTCGTCGAACAACTCCTCCGGCCGGTAACTCTTCAGCCACGCTTCCAGCAACTCGACATGTCCGGGCTTGTCCATCTCGCCCATCGGCACCTGATGGGAGCGGAACGTGCCCTCCGTCGGTTTGCCGTCCACTTCCTTCGGCCCGGTCCAGCCCTTTGGTGTTCGCAGGACGATCATGGGCCAGCGCGGACGGCCGGTAAATCCCTTGGAGCGGGCCTCCTGCTGAATACCCCGGATCGTCGTGACGATTTCGTCCAGCGTGGACGCCATCAGCTGATGCATCGTCGCAGGATCATCACCTTCGACGAAAAACGGCTGATGACCATACCCGACTAACAGAGATTCAAGCTCATCCGGCGGCATACGTGCCAGCACGGTCGGGCCGGCGATCTTGTACCCGTTCAAATGCAGAATCGGCAGCACCGCCCCGTCCCGCACGGGATTCAAAAACTTATTCCCATGCCAGCTCCCCGCAAGCGGACCGGTTTCGGCTTCCCCGTCTCCGATGACACAAGCCACCAGCAACTCGGGATGGTCGAAGGCCGCCCCATAGGCATGGGCCAGGGAATAGCCCAGTTCACCGCCCTCGTGGATAGAACCGGGCGTTTCCGGCGCGACATGGCTCGGAATACCGCCCGGGAAAGAAAACTGTTTGAACAGGCGCTGTAAGCCTGCTTCGTCCTGCGAGATGTTCGGATAGACCTCGCTGTAGGTTCCTTCGAGGTACACGTTGGCAACCAGGCCGGGACCACCGTGTCCGGGACCTGCGATGTACAGCACCGGGAGATCCTGGGCTTTAATGATGCGGTTGAGATGAGCGTAGATAAAATTCAGCCCCGGCGTCGTCCCCCAATGGCCGAGCAGGCGCGGCTTGATATGCTCCCGTTTCAACGGCTGTTTCAGCAGTGGATTGTCGAACAAATAAATCTGTCCGACGGAGAGATAGTTTGCCGCTCGCCAGTAGGCATGGATCCGTTGTGCCATCTCGGGGCTCAGCGACTGATTCGCCTGCGTCGTCAGATTCATGGGTTCCCTTTCTCAGGTTTCGATTATCCGTGACATCGCGCCCGCGACGGGCATGGGCGACCGTCCTGCATCGTCAACGGCCCACAGCCAATGCCAGCAACCGGCAGACCGATTGAGCAATCTGATTTTCTTCATCGGTGCGGATTACCCGTACCGTCACGCGGCTCTCCGGGCTGGAAATAACATCGGCATTGGCCTGGTTGCGCCCTTCGTCCAAGCGGATGCCGAGAAAATCCAGGCCCTCGCACATCCGTGCGCGCACGACCGCCGCATGTTCACCGATGCCGCCGCTGAAGACCAACTGTTCCACCCCGCCCAGCGCCGCCGCATAGGCACCGATCCACTTTTTCCCCTGGTAGCAGAACAGGGCCACTGCCTCAGCGGCGCGGGCATCGCGGCCCTCCTGCGCCAACAGATCGCGAAGGTCCGGGCTGATCTCCGACAGGCCCAGTAAACCGGATTGTGCATTCACCATGTGGTGAAACTGATCTGCCGTCATGCCTTCGGTCCTGGCCAGATAGGAAACCAGGCCCGGGTCCAGATCGCCGGACCTGGTGCTCATCGGCAGACCGGAAGCCGGAGTAAAGCCCATGCTCGTATCGATACTGACACCGTCCCGCACCGCTGCCAGACTGGCCCCATTTCCCAGATGGGCGAGAATCACCTTGCCGCGCGCGGCGTCACGACCGGCCACCCGTTCCAATTCCTCCATCAGGTAAGCGTAGGACAGGCCATGAAACCCATACCGCCTGATACCCAGTGTTTCATACCGGCGGGGGATGGCGAGGAGACGCGCCACCGGCGGCAGATGTTGATGGAACCCGGTATCAAAGCAGGCCACTTGCGGCACCAGCGGATATTCAGCGCCGAATGCCTCGATGAAAGTGATTTCGGCCGGAAGATGTTCCGGGTCGTACGGGCTCAGCCGCCGCAACTCATCCATCACCTCAGTGGAGACCACCTGCGGGGCTGCGTAACGGCTCCCTCCATGCACGACTCGATGACCGATTGCCTGAACGGACAATCCCTTCCCGCTCTGCGCAAGTTGATCGATGAGCAACCGCACCGAGGCCGCATGATCCGGCACCTGCTCGATTCGCCGCTCGTTGTGCCCTGTGGCGACATCCGTAACGGTGACGATGCCATCCGCAAGCCCGATCCGCTCGATCTTTCCGGTCGCCGTGCGGACCGGAAGCGAATCCATGCGGAACAAGGCCCACTTTACGCTCGACGATCCCGCGTTGAGGGTGAGGACTGCAGGTGATCCGTTTCCGCTTTCAGACATCCCTGGCCTTTCTTCTACGCTTCAAGATAGTGCGGCTAGGGAATCAGCGCAACCGTAAAATCCTCAGTATCCCTCACCGGCGTCCTAGCCGGGATTATTCATGAATGCCGTCGCGAGGCATTTGAGACTGAAGCCCACCGGGGTTTCTCGCCCGTAAGGCCGACGCAGGCGCACTGGTAGTCCGACGAGGAGGCCGAACGAGAATAATCCCGCCGGGCGAGAGGATCGGACGCCGGAGCAGGGATGCATGAATAGTCCGGGCAAGCCCGCCGACCGAAGGCTCGTCACAGCAGCGGATCGACGGTTGCAGTAGAATCGCTCATGAATAATGTGGGCTAGGTCTTCTGTCCATGCACGCCAGGGAAGAGTGCTAGTTCCGAACAGGCATTGGCATCGGCTATCATAGGGCATGGGCCTGCACATCCTGGCCATACTCATGCTGCTTCTCAGTTCTCCGGTCGTTTCCGGTTTCGCCGCCGCTCCGACGACGGAGGTCGCCCTACTGGGCGGCACGATTCTTTCGATCGATCAGGACACCCTGACCCTCACCATCCGAATGCCATCCGGGGAATCACAGGTCCTCCCGGTCATCAACCGTCGTCTTCTGCAAGGCCTCAGCATCGGCGAACACGTGAGCTTCGAACTGGATGAGGAGAACCGGTTGATCAAGATCACCAAATTGCCGGTCGACCCGGCCAACTGACCGGATACAGCCCCTGCGGCCTCTCAACGTGAAATGCCCCTCAAGTATCCCCCGCCCTGCCTCGGTTCCTCAGCTAGAAGATTCTTGTATAATGCCGCACATTCTCTCATCGTACAAAGCACCTTCACCCTCATCTGAAACGGAGGCCGAATGAACCCGGGCACCGATCGCCTTCTCCTTTCCCTCCTCTTCGCACTCACCGCTTCCAACCAGCACCTGCCCCTCGTCGCCTGGTCGGCTGAACCGACCGGCGAACCAGTCAGCAGGCAAGTTCTGGAACAGATGATCGAGCAGTATATTCGGAGCCATCCGGAAGTCATCGAACAATCGTTGCAGTCACTGGAGAACAAGCGGGCAGCGGAGGAGCAGCAACGGCAGAGGGCTGCCCTCGCAGTACATCAGCAGGAGCTGCTCAACGATCCGGACTCCCCGGTAAGCGGGAATCCAGCCGGCGACGTGACCGTGGTCGAGTTCTTTGACTATCGCTGCGGGTATTGCAAGCGCGCGGCCCCGGCCCTGACCCAACTGCAACAGAGCGACGCCCGAGTGCGTGTTGTGTACAAAGACTTTCCGATCCTTGGAGAGACATCAGAATTGGCGGCCAAGGCGGCACTCGCCTCAAACCTGCAGGGCAAACACCGGGCATTTCATGAGGCCCTGCTGGCGACGAAAGACGATCTCACCAAAGAGCAACTCTTCCACATTGCGCAAGATACCGGATTGGATGTGACGCGGCTCGATCGGGACTTGAGCAGGCCAGAGTGGCAATCGACCATCGAGCGCAACCGTATCCTGGCAAAAACCCTCGGCATCAGCGGCACACCGGCGTTCATCGTCGGCAACGATCTCGTGCCGGGCGCCGTGGATCTCAAAACGCTCCAGGAATTGGTCGCACACACGCGCGTGAAGTAGCGCTTTCCGCTCGGCTGAACGGAGCCAGACCGGATCCTCCTGCCGTGCCTCCCCACACGCAACTGCGGGAAAACATCCGGGCCCTCCCGTAGGCTTGCGGACATGGAGTTCGTCCAGCTTCGTCACAACTAGCCGGAACCGGTGCAAGAATCGCCTTCGCTGGCCCTGGTGGAACGGAGGGGAACAGAGCCCCGCCAATCCTCCTACCGAGGGCGTTCGGCCAATCCAAACAAGTCGCACAGGAACAGGCACAGGAGCCTACGGCTGCGCCGATGGGATCAGGCGCGGGTGGTTTCCTCCGGCGTCGCCGGCAATCGTGACGGCAGAGCGGCCGCCCGGGCTCGTACCCATCGAAGCCTCAGGCGATCGAGGAAGAGGTAGACGACGGGAGTCGTATAGAGGGTGAGGACCTGGCTCACGAGCAGGCCGCCGACGATCGCAATGCCGAGCGGCCGCCGCAACTCCGATCCCACCCCCATGCCCACCGCCAGCGGAAGCGCGCCCAACAAGGCCGCCGCCGTGGTCATCATGATCGGACGGAACCGCAACAGACAGGCTTCGTAGATCGCTTCCTGCGGAGTCTTCCCTTCCGCCATCCGTTCGCTGTGCAACGCGAAGTCGATCATCATGATGGCGTTTTTTTTCACGATGCCGATCAGCAACATGATCCCGATCAACGCGATCATGCTCAGCTCCGTCTTGAACAGGAGCAGGGCCAGCAACGCGCCGACGCCGGCTGAAGGCAGCGTCGAGAGAATCGTGATCGGGTGGATGTAGCTTTCATAGAGAATCCCCAGCACGATATACACCGTGACCAATGCCGCCAGGATCAGCCAGGGCTGATTCTCGACGGACGACTGAAAGGCCTTCGCCGTGCCTTGAAAGGTGCCGCGCACAGTCGCGGGCAGGCCGATGTCATGCATCGCCTGATCGACAGCGAACACAGCCTGCCCGAGCGATGCGCCCGGCGCCATATTGAACGACAACGTCACGGCAGGAAACTGCCCCTGGTGATTCACCGAGAGGATGGTGTTGGCCGGCTCGTATCGCGTCACGGCACTCAACGGCACTTGCGCGCCGTTCGGCGAGCGGACGTAAATATCGTGGAGCGCAGAGGGGTTCTGCCAATATTGCGGCGCCACCTCCATCACCACATGGTACTGATTGAGCGGCGTATACATAATCGAGACCTGCCGCTGGCCGAAGGCATCGTACAGCGTGTCGTCGATCAATTGAGGACTCAAGCCGAGCCGTGACGCCGTGACGCGATCGAACACCACCAGCGATTGCTGTCCCCGATCCTGCTGATCGCTGTTCACATCCACGATCTCCTGGATAGTGCGCAACTTGGCCTCGACCTTCGGAGCCCAGGCGTTGAGTTCGGCCAGATCCACACTCTGCAGGGTATATTGATATTGTGCGCTGCTCGCCCGACCGCCGATGCGCAAATCCTGAATCGCCTGTAAATAGGTCGGCGCGCCCGGCACCTTGGCCAGCTTGGGGCGCAACCGGGCAATCACCTCGTCCGAACTGAGGCCCCGTTCTTCCTGCGGCTTCAGCGCAATGAACATCCGGCCCGTATTGGTGGTACCCGCATGGCCGCCTCCTCCGGTAAACCCGGTGATACTCGCGACGGCCGGATCGCTCTTGATGATCTCCACCACATCGGTGAGTTTCTGACGCATCGCCTGAAACGAGATGTCCTGCGCGGCCTGAATATTTCCGAAGAGTCGTCCCGTATCTTGCTGAGGGAAAAAGCCTTTCGGCACGAGGATGTACAGATACACCGTGAGCGCCATGGTGCCCAATGTCACCACCAACATTGTGCGCGGGTGGCGGAGAACCCAGCGTAGGCTGGTCGCGTATCCGCCGGCCAACAGGCCGAACCCCCGCTCACTGGTGCAATACCACCAGCCATGGGCCTCCGCCGGTTCTGATTTCAACACACGCGCGCAGAGCATCGGGATGGTCGTGAGCGACACCACCAACGACACCAGAATGGCGGTCGAGAGCGTCACCGCAAATTCACGAAACAGCCGGCCGAGCATGCCGCCCATCAAAAAGATCGGAATGAACACCGCCACCAACGAGAGAGTCATCGACACGACCGTAAACGCAATCTCCTTGGCGCCGCGGAGGGCCGCATCCATCGGCGACAGCCCCTGCTCACGATACCGCGTGATGTTTTCCAGCACCACGATGGCATCGTCCACCACAAAGCCGGTGGCGATGGTAAGCGCCATCAGGGAAAGATTGTCGAGGCTATACCCGAACAGGTACATCACCCCGAACGTGGAGATCAGCGACACGGGCACCGCCACCGCCGGGATCAAGGTGGCGCGCAGATTCCGGAGAAACACAAACACCACCAGAATCACCAGCCCGACGGAAATGGCGAGCGTTCGTTCGACGTCGTGCAACGACGCGCGGATGACGGGCGTCCGGTCCATCACGATCGACAGTGACATACTGCCGGGCAGCGAGGCTTCCAATTGGGGCAAGCGCGCACGAAGCCGGTCGACCGTTTCAATGATGTTGGCCCCGGCCTGCCGATAAATGATCACCAGGACTGCCGGGGTCCCGTTTGCCACCCCCATGGTCCGGAGATCTTCGACGGACGTTTCCACCGAGGCCACATCGGACAGCTGCACGGCCCGCCCGTTTCGATAGGCCACGATCAAGGGCAAGTACTCCTCCGCCTGTTGGAGTTGATCGTTGGTACGGATTTCCCAGGTGCGGTCGTCGCCGGTCAGTTGCCCTTTCGGACGATTCACATTCGTACTGGTCAGGACCTGGCGCACGTCTCCCAGTCCAATGCCGTACTTATTCAAGGCAGTCGGGTTGAGATCCACCCGGATCGCCGGCAGGGACCCGCCTCCCACGACGACCTGACCGACGCCTTCGACCTGCGAGAGCTTCTGTTGCAGGATGCTCGACGCCGCATCGTACATCTGCCCGCGACTCACGAGTTCGGAGGTCAAGGCGAGGATGAGAATGGGCCCGTCGGCCGGATTCACCTTGCCGTATCGTGGAACGGTCGGCAGATTCGGCGGCAGATCGGCACGAGCCGCGTTGATCGCCGCCTGCACGTCCCGCGCGGCACCGTCGATATCCCGGTTGAGCTCGAACTGCAGCGTCACGTTCGTGCCGCCGATCGTGCTGGAGGAGGTCATCTCCGTGACGCCGGCGATGCGGGTAAACTGACGTTCCAACGGCGCGGCGACGGACGAGGCCATCGTCTCGGGGCTCGCCCCCGGCAACGAGGCCGAGACGTTGATCGTGGGAAATTCGACTTGCGGGAGAGAAGCCACAGGCAGGAATTGAAACGCCACGATCCCCACCAGCGTCGCACCGATGGTGAGCAACGTCGTGGCGACCGGCCGCCGCACGAAGGGCGCTGACAGATTCATCGCTGACCTACCGGAACCGCCTCAGGCACCGGCTCCTGCCCAAGGTCGCGTCGAAACCGAGCGGCCAATCGATCCAGGGCAAGATACACGACCGGGGTCGTGTAGAGAGTCAGCAACTGGCTCACCACCAGTCCACCGACAATGGCGATCCCGAGGGGGCGCCGCAACTCCGATCCGACCCCTGAGCCCATCGCCAGGGGCAATGCCCCGAAAAGAGCCGCCATGGTCGTCATCATGATCGGGCGAAAACGCAGGAGTCCGGCTTCGTAAATGGCCTGCTCCGGCGGCTTGCCCTCGTTGCGTTCTGCCTCCAGGGCGAAATCGATCATCATGATGGCGTTCTTCTTCACGATGCCGATCAGGAGAATGATGCCGATCAGCGCGATGATGCTGAACTCCATACGGAACAACATCAGGGCCAGCAGCGCGCCGACTCCCGCAGAGGGCAAGGTGGACAGGATCGTGAGCGGATGAATGTAACTCTCATACAAAATCCCGAGCACGATATAGACTGTGATCAGGGCGGCCAGGATCAGCAGGGGTTCATGTTCCAAGGAGCTTTGAAAGGCTTGGGCGGCGCCCTGGAAACTCCCGCGGATGCTCGGGGGCAGGCCGAGCTCATGCGTCACCTGCCGGATCGCCGTCACCGCTTCACCGAGGGACCCTCCCGGCGCAAGGTTGAACGAGATCGTCACAGCAGGAAACTGGCCCTGTCGGCTGATGACCAACGGCACCATGGTTTCGGTGACCCTCGTGAAGACGTTTAACGGCACCGACCCGCCGCTCCCGCGCACTTCCAACTGCTGCAGCGCCTCCGGCCCCTTCTGAAATTCCGGCATCACCTCAAGAATGACGCGGTACTGGTTCAGTTGCGTGAACATGGTGGAGACCTGCCGCTGACCGAAAGCATCGTAGAGTGTATCGGTGATGAGTTGCGGCGTGATACCCATACGGGAGGCGGTATTGCGGTCGATCTCCACCAGCGACGCCAGCCCCTGATTCAGTTGATCGCTGCTGACATCCCGAAGCTCCGGCCGTACCTGCAGGCTCTCCAGCAGTTTCGGAGCCCAGCGATTCAGTTCCTCAGGATCGGCGTCTTCCAGCGTATATTGAAACTGGGTGCGGCTGACCCGATCTTCCACGGTGAGATCCTGCACCGGCTGCAAGTGCAAGGTGATCCCATCCACCTCCGCCACGCGTGCCTCGATCCGCCGAATGATCTCGCCCGCCCCGGCCATCCGTTCTCCCAGCGGCTTCAGATTGATATACATCCGCCCGCTGTTGAGGGTGCTGTTCGTCCCATCGACCCCGATGAAGGAGGACAGGCTTTCCACGGCCGGCTCTTCGAGAATCACACGCGCCAACGCCTGTTGCCGCTCTCCCATGGTGCCGAAAGACACCGCTTGCGGTCCTTCCGTGATCCCCAGAATGACACCGGTGTCCTGAAGCGGAAAGAAGCCCTTGGGAATAAGCAGGAAGAGCAGCAGGGTAAGCGCCAGAGTGCCGCCCGTCACGACCAACGTGGCGCGCTGACGACGGAGCACCCACTGCAAACTTCGCCCATACCCGGCAATGATGCGATCCAACACCCGTTGCGACGCCTGCGAAAACCGGCCCGGCTGTTCGTTCCGCCGCTCGCGCAACAGCCGGGCGCACATCATCGGCGTCAGAGTCAAAGACACGACCGCGGAGATGAGGATGGTGATGCTCAGCGTGACGGCAAATTCACGGAACAGGCGCCCGACCACATCGCCCATGAACAACAAGGGAATGAGCACGGCGATCAGAGACACCGTCAACGACAGGATCGTAAAGGCAATCTGTTTCGATCCTTTGAGCGCCGCCTGAAGCGGCGACTCCCCCTGTTCGATGTACCGCGCGATGTTCTCGATCATCACGATGGCATCGTCCACCACGAAGCCCGTCGAAATCGTCAACGCCATCAGCGTCAGGTTGTTCAAGCTGAAACCCATCAGGTACATGACACCGAACGTGCCGATCAGCGACAGGGGCACCGCCACCGCCGGAATCACCGTGGCGGGTAACGTCCGGAGAAACAGAAAGATCACGAGAATGACGAGCGCCACCGCAAGCACCAGCTCGAACTGCACATCGCGGACGGTCGCGCGGATCGAGGTGGTGCGGTCGGTCAACACCGAGACCTGCACGGAGGAAGGCAAGGTCCCTTGCAATTGCGGCAACAGTCGCTTAACCCGATCGACGACTTCGATGACATTCGTCCCCGGCTGGCGCTGGATGTTGACGATCACGGCCGGCGTCTCATTCATCCATGCCGCCTGCTTGGTATTCTCGACATCGTCGATCACCTCGGCGACCTCGGATAACCGGACCGGAGCTCCGTTGCGATAGGCGACGATCAACGCTTTGTAATCTTTGCCGGCAAACAGTTGGTCGGTGGCATTGATGATCGAGGCGCGCCGGGGTCCGTCGAATCCGCCTTTGGCTTGATTGACGTTCGCGGCGGCCACGACGGTTCGAAGATCCTCCAACGTCAATCCATAGGCAGCCAAGGCGCGGGGATTGGCTTGAATGCGCACGGCGGGCCGCTGTCCGCCGCTAATACTGACCAGGCCGACGCCGGACAATTGTGAAATTTTTTGCGCGAACCGGGTTTCCGCAAAATCACGCACCTGAGGAAGGGGCAGCGTGGCCGAGGTCAATGCCAGGGTGAGGATCGGCGCATCGGCCGGGTTGACCTTGCTGTAGACCGGAGGAGCCGGCAGATCGCGCGGCAGGAAAGTCGCCGCCGCATTCATCGCCGCCTGAACTTCCTGCTCGGCCACATCCAGATCGATATCGAGGCTGAATTGCAGGGTGACGACCGAACTGCCGCCTGAGCTCGTGGAGGTCATCTGGTTCAGCCCGGGCATTTGCCCGAACTGCCGTTCCAGCGGCGCGGTGATCGACGAGGTCATGACATCCGGTCCGGCGCCGGGATAAAACGTCATCACCTGAATGGTCGGGTAATCGACTTGCGGAAGGGCGGAGACAGGCAACTGGCGGTAGGCCAGCGCCCCGGCCAGAAGAATGGCGATCATCGTCAGGACCGTCGCCACAGGCCGGACGATGAACAGCCGCGACGGGTTCACGTCCGCTTCCCTCGTGTGCGCCCCTCACCGCCGGGCGCCGGCGCCTCCTGACTGGCCGGGACCGCTCCGGCTGCCGGACGCAGCTCGACCTTGCTGCCTTCGCGCAACTTTTCGGTCCCGTCCACGACCACCACCTCGCCTGAGGTCAAACCCGTGTCGATGGCGGCTTCTTCTCCCTGCGCGACGCCCACCGTCACGGCTCGCACGCTGACCGTTTGCTCCGCCTCGTTCACCACATAGACGAACGTGCCCTTCGGCCCGCGCTGAACGGCCGCGGACGGCACCACCGTCACACCCTGCTTGATATCCAGGAGCAACCGGGCATTCACAAACTGATTGGGAAACAGCGAGCTGTCATCGTTCGGAAACACCGCTTTCAGGCGGACGGTGCCGGTGGTCGGATCGATCTGATTATCGACGGTGAGCAGCGTTCCCGTGGCCAACTTCCGTTTTTGCTCCCGGTCGAAGGCCTCCACGACCAGCTGCTTCCCGGCCTTGAGCCGCTCGAAGACAGCCGGCAGATGGTCCTCCGCCAGGGCGAACACGACCGTGATAGGCTGCAATTGCGTAATCACCAACAACCCGTTGGGATCGTTGGCATGGACGATATTGCCGGCATCCACCAGGCGCAACCCCACCCGCCCGTTGATCGGCGCGGCAATGCTGGAATAGGTCAATTGCAGCTTGGCATTATCGATCTGGCCCTGATCGGCCTTGACGATGCCCTCGTACTGCCGCACCAGCGCTTCCTGCGTGTCGAGCTGCTGCTTGGGAATGAAGTTTTGTTTGTAGAGATCCCGGTAGCGCTCCAGATCCAGCTGCGCATTTTTCATTTGCGCCTGATCGCGAGCCATTTGTCCTTCGGCCTGAATCAGCTGCACCTCGAACGGCCGC
>Ga0075163_10002413_pt1 | contig 25147 bp, 22 predicted proteins | sample JI1023141ADNA_FD_71478 | JGI IMG/M metagenome (GOLD analysis project Ga0075163, IMG submission 71478) | Wastewater effluent complex algal communities from Wisconsin, to seasonally profile nutrient transformation and Carbon sequestration -... | ecosystem: Engineered > WWTP > Effluent > Algae... | reverse complement strand
ATCGCGCCAAATATGATAGCACTTGCCAAAAAGAATAATCCTGCAGCAAGTTTCGCCTTAATGGACAGCAGAGAAATCGATCAAATCGAAACAAAATTTGATGGGATTATTTGTGGTTTCTGCCTTCCCTATTTATCCCAGTACGATTGCGAAAAACTTATTTTTGATGCTGCTAATTTACTCCACAACGATGGACTTTTGTATATCAGTTTTGTAGAAGGAGATCCCGAAAAATCAGGCTATCAGGAAGGGAGTACCGGTGACAGAACTTATTTTTATTTTTATAATTTAGAAGATTTAAAAACTCAACTCTCCAATCATAATTTTAGGATAGATAAAATGCTTCAAATAAAATATGAAAAATCACCAAGCCAAACCGATATACACACTGTATTAATTGCTCATAAACAATAGTCAAAAATAATTAAATGTACAACTTTAACTACTTCAAAGAAAAAGAGAAGCAATCGCTTTTAAATTTCATGGAGGATAATCCTTTTGCCTTTATGACAGGAAGTTTTTTATCCGGCATACAGGTTGCCACACAGATCCCTGTTTTATTGGAAGAAAGAAATGGCGAACTGTATTTGCAAGGACACATCATGCGTAACACGGATCACCATAAGGCTTTCGTTGAAAATCCAAACGCATTGCTTGTATTTACCGGACCAAATTGTTATGTAAGTGCCAGCTGGTACAGTAATCCTCAGATTGGTTCTACCTGGAATTATATGAGTGTTCATGTCGGTGGGCAGGTATCTTTTATGACCAATGAAGAGTTGATACAGTTTATGCGAAAACTGACACTAAAAATGGAAAAAGGGAATAAACAATCACTCACTTTCATCGACAATCTTCCTGAACAATATGTAAATAAAATGATGCCTGCCATCGTTGGGTTTGAAATTAGAGCAGAGAAAATGGAAAATGTATTTAAGCTCAGTCAAAACCGGGATGAAAAAAGTTATCTCCATATTATTTCGAAACTAGAAGAACAAGGCGGGAACAGTGCCTTAATTGCAGAAGAAATGAGAAAAAGAAAGGAAGAGTTATTTCCTGACGGTGATGAATGGGATGCTTCCAAATTTGATTCGTGAGCTTTAAAAAAGCCAAACCTCTAATAAAATAAAAATTCAGACAATTGCCTCCATGTACGATGAGACTTACTTATAAAGAAAGTAGGAGTTCAAGTTCCAAAATCTGATCAAAAATAAAGTTAAAAATAAGGACGGAAATGAATTCGCAAATAATCGGAAGGATTATTGTACTTCCAAATCATGTTAGTATAACCTTGAACAAAAGATCAAAACTCATGTTGAATATAATTAAATAAAATTTTCAAAAAGACGTTGGAAACAATATTCCCCCACTTTGTACATAAAATCAAAATATAGTATCTTTGAGTGGAAGATTCAATTCAATAAGTTATTTGATTCACATTTTTTTTACCAATTTTCAGCCTCAAGGTGTACAATATTGCTTAAAGATTTTTGAGTATTTACTGAAGGGTTGGCCATTCAATAAAAAAAGACTTTGGTAGATTCCACAGCCGGACTTATTATTTTTAATCTCGCAGCTAAACAAGAAGTTATTGGATAACTTATAAAGATTTATACTATTCATAATCATTCAAACCAAATCAATGCAAACCATACTAGGATCAGGAGGAGCAATCGGCATACCACTAGCCAAAGAATTAAAGAAGTACACCGATAAAATTCGACTGGTGAGCAGAAATCCAAAAAAGGTAAATGAAACGGATGAGCTTTACCCAATCGATGTAAATGATTTGAATCAAATAGACCAGGCAATAGCAGGAAGTGATGTAGTGTATGTGGTGATTGGATTTGAATATAAATTAAGCGTTTGGCAAAAAATCTGGCCGGAGTTTATTGAGGCTGTAATCCATGCATGCAAAAAGCATAATGCCAAACTTGTTTTTTTCGATAATGTATACATGTATGACAAATCGGCAATTCCCCATATGACAGAGACTTCAGCCATTCAGGCGCCAAGCAGAAAGGGAGAAGTCAGACAGCAACTGCATGAAATGATTATGAAGGAAGTGGAAAACAATACCCTTACTGCACTTATTGCAAGGTCGGCTGATTTTTATGGTCCCGACAATAGAAGCAGTGCTCTGAACATGATGGTAGTAGATAATTTTATGAAGGGGAAAAAAGCACAGGCATTTGGCAACATCGACAAAATACATTCGTACACATTTACGCCGGATGCAGCCAGGGCAACAGCTATACTTGGAAACACCACGGATGCTTATAATCAGGTATGGCACGTTCCGACAACAAAGGAGAAATTAACAAATCGTCAATGGATTCAATTGATTGCCAATGAACTTAAAGTAGAAGCCAAAATACAAACTATACCTGTATGGTTGCTAAAAATACTTGGTTTGTTTATCCCAATCATGAGGGAGTTTCCAGAGATGAATTATCAATATGAACAAGACTATTTTTTCGACAGTACAAAATTTGAGAAGAGATTTGGAATAACAGCAACTGACCCTAAGGATGGCATCCGAATTCTTATTGAAAGTCTTAAGAAACAAAATGTCGTCAACTAAAATTGTTCTGGGTGTTTTCTAAGTATCTAAATGTTTGGGACAATTTTAATTGCTAGAATTCATATTGATGTGCAGGAATGCAATGGATAAGAAAAGATGAAATTCTAAGCTATAAATTCAAATTATTTTGCCATCCTCCATTTGGATAATTCGCTGGGTGCGTTTGGCAAATTCATTATCATGTGTAACAATCAGCAGCGATTGATTAAATAGAGAACTTAACTCCTGAAATATTTCGAATACAATCTCACTGTTTTTTTTATCCAAATTACCAGTTGGTTCATCGCCCATGATGATAAGCGGATCATTGATGAGGGCCCGTGCAATGGCTACTCGCTGCTTTTGACCGCCTGACAACTGATTTGGTCTTTTGAGTGCTTCATTTTCTATACCCAGCACTTTTAACTTTTCATAAGCCCGATGTTCCACTTCCTTTTCTGAATGAAGGCCCAATTTAAGTCCTGGCAACATTACATTTTGGAGGACCGAAAACTCGTTTAGCAAATAATGAAACTGGAAAATAAACCCAATTTTTTCATTTCTTACTCTTGCCAATTCGCCTTCACTTTTATTTCGCATGAGTGTGCCGTCGATAAACAATTCGCCTTCGTAATCGGTATCCATGGTCGAAAGAATGTACAGCAAGGTGGATTTACCACAACCCGATTTACCAATTACAGAAACGAACTCACCCTTATTTATGCCAAATGTGATACCCTTCAACACCTGTACAGATAAAGGGTCATGAAAATATTTTGAAATCTCGCGGGTCTCTAATATTGTTGATGCCATACTATTTACCTCTAATGATAATTACCGGATCTATTCTGCTGGCCTTTCGAGAAGGGAAGTAACCTGCAAAATAGGTGGTCAGCAAAGAAAATACAGCACCGATGATATAAAATTTTGGATCATAATCCACAGGATAGGTTTTAACTGCAGGCAGAGAAGCTGTATTAAAAGGTATTAAATCAATGAGTGCGGACAATCCCAATCCAAAAAACAAGCCAAACAATCCACCTACAATTCCTATGGTAGAAGCGATGGTGGTGAAGATCAGATTTACATCCTTACCAGAGAATCCAGTTGCTTTTAAAATTGCAATGGAATCCATCTTCTCATAAATCATCATGTTCAGTATATTAAAAATACCAAAGCCGGCGACAATCAGCAAGGTGATTCCCACTGCATAAGAAATGAGCGTTCTCACAAAGCTCCCTGTTTCAAACTGTGCATTTGCTGTTTGAATATCAATAGCGTCCAATTCAAATAATTTTTCATACTCCTTTGCAATGGCCGGAGCAGTTAAAATATCCTTTACTTTTATCTGAATATCCGTGATAAAATTGGAAGACTCCCCAAGCATTTTTTGGGTAGTGTTTATGGAACAATAACTCTGTACATTGTCTAATTCACGAATGCCTGACTGAAAATTGCCAACTACTCTCAACTTTACCTGTTCCCCTCTTGATGTGGTAATCTGAATCATGTCCCCAATTTGAACCAACATTTTTTCAGCCACACCTTTTCCTAAAATGATGCTATTCGGAATATTTTTGAGATCCATAAAATTTCCGGAAACTACATAATCCTTAAATAAAAATAATTTATTCTCTTCTTCCACATCAATGCCATTAATGATTCCGGTAAGGTCAACCAAACCTACATTGTAAAAAACCTGTGCAGTGATTTTAGGTGCTACCCCCAGGACTCTTTCGTCCTTGTTTAATGCGGAGATAGTAGCTCCGCTATTGGTTATCTCTGCCCGTTTTCTTTTGGGCTTAATGGAACGGATAAAATTTTGAAATCCTTTAAAGGAAACAGACTTCTCTATCGGCTGGTGCTCTGAAGGTTTGATCTCATTAAATAAGAGTATGTGTGGTGTTCTATTCAGAATCAATCCATCCAGCAAAATGTTTAATCCAGACATAAAACTAAGCAAGGCAATAAACATGGTAATGCTGAAGGTAACCCCAACTGCGGCAACCAATGTTTGTCTCCATCTTGCCATCAATAAAGAAAGCGAAATTCTCGCTATTAGCTTATACTTCATTGCGGAGGTTCTAATATTTCATCCTCAGGACTGAGCCCGGATAGTATTTCCACTTTTTGGTAATCTTTTAATCCTACTTTTACTACGAGTTTATCCCCATTGCTTTTAATCACCATTGAGTCATTCACCAAATATTTCCTTGGAATCAGAATTGCATTTTCCTTGGTTGCGAGAACGATGTTTGCCTCAAAAGAAATATTCGGGTACAATATTTCCGGACTTTGTACAAATTCAGCCTCCACTAAAAATGTTTTGCTGCGTTCGTTCATCATTGGATATATTTTTGTAACCCTGGCTTCAAAAACTTTATCCCGATAACTATCCAAGGTTAAATACACGCGGAGATCTTTGCGTATTTTAATAATATCAAACTCATCCACCTGCAATTCAAGAATAAAACTCTGTGCATCCCCAATAACACATATAGCTGTCTGCGGACCAACAACCTCTCCTAAATTCTTAGATATACTGTATACGATTCCATCAATTTCACTCCGCAGAATGAATTCATTCTTAAGACTACTCGATATCTGAAGATTTTTCTTGGCCTGAGAGGAAGTAAAACTCAACTGACGCTTGAGATCGTTGTATCTTAAAATGGAAGAATGATAGGTAGTCCTGGAATTCTGGTACGCCAGTTCTTTTTGTTCCAATTCGGCCTTTGACCCAATCTCTTGTTGCCATAGAGATTTTTGCCTAAAGTAAATAAGGGAGTCATTTTTCATTTTGCTGAATGAAAAGTCGATCAACATTTTTGCCTCATTTAATTTGCCCTGGTTGGCTTGAAAATCCGTGAAAGAAGCGTTGAGTGCCGCATTTTCCTTATTCAACCGTTGAATTTCGCTGGAGATAGCTAAAATTGGTGACCCCTTTTTTACCGTATCCCCTTCTGAAACAAATATTCTATTTATTACCCCACTGACCGTGGCATATGCCTGATACTGATTTTTACTCTTCACGACTCCGGATGCATAAATAGACTCAGAGATCGATTCAACAGTAGGTTTTACTTTTTGATCTTTATGGAAACAAGAATAAAAGGAAATGGAAATAAAAATAATTACTGAAATAAACCGCATAAGACAAAGATCTCTTAAAACAAATGATTTTCAAAATGACATCTATCAATACTATTTCTGACATCCATCATGATGATGACCAAATCCTTAAAACATAAAAATGGAGTAGATTGTTCCAGGAACTTCATCCAGACTTAAGTTGGTTTGCATCTGTTTGTACTGTTTAAGGTTTTCAAATATATACCTCTCCGCTATAGATAGAGTCCATTAGAAATTAACCTTTCACAAATAGGGAGCTGTTCTTTTTCTCCACTGTTAATTGTAACAATATTGGTTAAAGACAAAATCATGCGGGTTATCTCTACTTTTTTTAATTTACTTTTTATGAACCATACCAAAATTAATGGATCATTTTAAGTAACTGAATTCTGCATTTAGACGAATCACAATTCTGTATTTCGAACTATTTGAATTAAAAACTTTATCATGAATTAAACCTTCTTTCAAACTAATTTCCTGAAGTAAAAAGAACCGTCATGGAACCATTGTTTATTTCCCGGAATGGTCGATTTTTGGCCTGATATAAATTATTTCTTTAACAATTGAACTATTTAGGTGTTGTTTGTAGAACATCCAACTAAAAAAGCAAAAGGACTTAAGTGCACATATTATAAAATCATCCGGAAAAATAAACGAATGACGCCAGAAGATGTGTAATATTTCAAGTACCAGCCAAATTCTAATTAAATGAACTTGACTAATGTTGTTTCCTTTGTAGAATAATTAAATCCAAATAATATGGCCACAACAAATAAAGAAGTCTTTCTGCCTCTGGAAGGTGTGGGAAGTGAACATTGTGCCATGATTGTAGATAAAGGCTTAAGCAAGCTGCCTGGCCTTTCAGGACATAGAGTAGAGCTGAACAACCAGAGAGCAGTTATTCAGCCAAACCATGCAGAAGTTATTTTGGAGGCGGTCCATGTGATCACAGGATTGGGATATGGGGTCACCACCCTTAAAAAAACTTTCCCGGTTCTGGAAATGAGTTGTGCTTCCTGTGCTGTAAGTGTGGAAAGCATCTTGAAATCACATCAAGGCGTTCTGAAAGCTGCTGTAAATTATGCTACAGCTACCGTGGACGTGGAGTATATTCCAGGTGTGACAGAGCCCAGAGACCTAAAAAAAGCTGTGCAGGAGGCTGGCTATGATTTATGGCTAGAAGAAAATAAAAACGAAACGGACACGCTTGAAAATTTGCACAAGGAAAAATATGCACTCCTCAAAAGAAAAGCTTACCTGGCTTTGTTACTCTCTATTCCATTGGTCGTTATCGGAATGTTCTTTATGGATATGCCTTATGCCAATGAAATCATGTGGGCGCTTAGTACGCCGGTAGTTTTGTGGCTGGGTAGTGATTTTTTTAAAAACGCATGGAAACAAGCCAGGCACAGGTCAACCAATATGGATACCCTGGTTGCCTTAAGCACCGGAGTTGCTTACCTTTTTAGCGTTTTCAATACTTTGTTTCCCCATTACTGGCACGCACAAGGTTTACATGCTCATGTTTATTTCGAAGCAGCAGCAGTGGTTATTGCTTTTATATTGTTGGGTAAGCTTTTAGAAGAAAAAGCCAAAGGAAATACATCATCTGCCATTAAGAAATTGATCGGTTTACAAGCTAAATCGGTATCTGTTATTCAAGCAGACGGTCAACAAATGGAAATCGCAATTGACCAGGTTCAGATCGGGGATGTTATTTTGGTAAAACCGGGTGAAAAAATTGCGGTGGACGGAACGGTTTTAAACGGCAATTCCTACGTGGATGAGAGTATGTTGAGCGGAGAGCCTTTGCCAGTTTTGAAAAAAGAACAGGAAAAAGTTTTTGCCGGCACCATCAATCAAAAAGGTAGTTTTCAATTTAAAGCAGAAAAAGTAGGCGCAGATACCTTGCTTTCACAAATTATTAAAATGGTACAAGACGCCCAAGGGAGTAAAGCGCCTGTGCAAAAATTGGTAGATAAAATTGCCGGGATTTTTGTACCTGTAGTAATCCTTATTGCCATTGCTGCATTTATCGTTTGGAATATCTTCGGTGGTGAAAATGGTTTTACTCAGGGATTATTGGCTCTGGTCACTGTATTGGTCATTGCTTGTCCCTGTGCTTTAGGATTGGCAACACCTACTGCAATTATTGTCGGTGTTGGTAAAGGAGCAGAAAAAGGAATTCTGATCAAAGATGCGGAAAGTCTGGAGCAAGCGGAAAAAGTAAATGCAATCCTTCTCGATAAAACAGGAACGATAACAGAAGGCAAGCCAAAAGTGACCAATGAGTTTTGGACTGTAGAGGATACTCATTTAAAACAAATATTATTCAGCATTGAAAAACATTCCGAACATCCGCTGGCAGATGCGGTCGTAATTTTCTTGAACAGTTTTACACCATTGCCTATTACCCATTTTGAAAGTCTTACCGGCAAAGGTGTAATCGCAACCCTGGAACAAGAAACGTACCTCATCGGAAATAAAAAATTAATCCTTGAAAAAAATATTTCCATTGAGGATAATATTTCTGAAATGGCTGAGCGTTGGGGGCATGAGGCAAAAACGGTTATTTGGTTTGCGGACAGGACCAAAGTATTGGCCATATTGGCTATTGCCGACGAAATTAAACCTACTTCTAAAGATGCAATTGATGAATTACAAAAACAAGGCATCGAAATATTTATGCTAACCGGCGATAACGAAGCAACCGCAAAAGCAGTAGCAGAAAGGGTTGGCATTCTTCACTACAAAGCTGAAATTCTACCTGATCAAAAAGCAGAATTTGCAAAACAACTTCAAATGAAAGGGAAGGTGGTTGCGATGGTGGGCGATGGTATCAACGACAGTGCTGCTTTGGCACAATCGAATGTAAGTATTGCCATGGGTAAGGGCAGCGATATCGCCATGGACGTAGCAAAAATTACCATCATTTCATCGGATTTAAAAAAAATATCCGAAGCCATCCGATTGTCAAAAGCTACTGTTACGACCATTAAACAAAATCTTTTTTGGGCCTTTATTTATAACTTGATAGGTATTCCTATTGCAGCCGGTATTCTTTACCCTGTTAATGGATTTTTACTTAATCCGATGATTGCGGGCGCAGCAATGGCTTTAAGCAGCGTCAGTGTTGTCAGCAACAGTCTGCGCTTAAAATGGAAAAAGTTGTAAGTCTAATTCTTGACCATTCCATAAAAATTCAATCCATCAAACTGAACCAAGATTAGTAAATTTTGTTTGTCCCATATTAAGAGAAATGCAATGAATCAGGAACATATAAACTTACAGTTTAAAACCAACATCAACTGCAGTGGGTGTATTGCAAAAGTAACTCCTTTCCTCAATGATGCAGAGGGTATCACTCATTGGGAGGTAGATACAAATAATAAAGATAAAATTCTATCTGTAGAATCAGATGGAATTACGGAAGCAGAAGTAATGAAAAAAGTACAAGAAGCAGGATTTAAAATTGAATTGTTACATCAGTAGAAGCATACAGATTTTCTGCATTTGGTGATCCTAAAATTAATTCATTGCAACATTCCAATTGCTTCCATATTTACTACCACAAAATAAATTCAGGAAAACTTAGCCCTTACCTCAAACTGTCCTTGCAGTATTAAAGGGACTTTAAGGGTGTCAGGTAAATTTTATGGGGATTAGGTAGAAATAAAACATCTTTAATAGTTATACTAAATAAATTCTGATACCACATATAGTTTTCGAATAAGAAATTCAAATCGGCCTTTTTCATTTTAGCTAAAACTGATTTACAAAGCGTTAAAAACAAAATACTGTATGAGCTCGCATGCAGATAAGCAAATAAATTTATGACAGTAAGGCCAAGAGCCATTATTGCTGCCTATGGCGAGTTTATTTTGTTTAGCTTTTTAGATCAGTTTTAGCGTTAAGAAATGAAAACAGCCTTGATTTTTTTTGGTTCTTTTTTGTATTAAGACAAAAAAGAACAATAACGACAGGATGGAATTTAGTACAACTTTAGTAAATAACGCGGTCCGCAAACTGGTTTCTCCCTAAATTTTTGACTTGACCCCTTTTAGGGTAAAACTCGAATCCATTGATCGCGAATTGCATTAGCTGGAATAACTTTAAACTTTCCAATCGATAATACAACTTGTTTTGTTAAGGGTCGCCAAAAAGTAAATCCCATATCGGCAAAAGTAATAGTTTAAAATAGTCATAGAATTCACCTTCAATTTACTATTTTTATCCCAAGATTTTGGCTTTAATGCCAGCCAAAAAAATTAGATATACCTTTTACACAAAAAATATTATTAAAGATGAAACAAGCAAGTTTAAAGTTATTGATCACAAGTTTATTGATTTTGGCGCACTGCATAACGTATGGACAAGGATGCAGTGATGCGGGATTCTGTACGATAAATAGTTTTCAACCGAACAACTCAGCAAACATTTCTGAATTTAATAACCAAATAAAATTTGGATTAACATTTGGTGGTGCGGATCAGTCTATCTCTATTCTTGGCAATTACCTGGAGTACTCCAGACAGTTGAAGGACAAGTTTGTCGTTCATGCAAAAATTACCTCATTGTCACAAAGCGGTAATGATATTTCAACTTTTGGTCTTTCTGACATTTATCTCAACAGCGACTATAAGGCAAATAAAAATTTAAAACTATCGGCAGGGATTAAAATTCCACTAACCAATGGAAACACAGAAAAAGACAATCTCCCACTCCCAATGGACTATCAATCCAGTTTAGGTACTTTGGATATCGTATTGGGAATTGCCTATGAAATTAAAAAAATTCAGTTTGTTGCAGGATTTCAACAACCCCTAACGCAAAATAAAAATGCTTTTACCGCAGAAAACTATCCACAAAATTCAAAGTTGAGAGAATTTCAATCCACCAATAATTATAAACGAAGTGGTGATATTTTATTGAGGGTCTCCTACCCGATTAAACTTGGACAAAAGTTTATGCTTACACCAAGCCTGTTACCTATTTATCATATAGCAAACGATAAATATACTGATCTTCAAAACATAGAAAGAGATATAGAAGGCTCTCAAGGATTAACCTTAAACGGAAACGTATATTTTGATTTTAATCTTAGTCGTAAACACGCTCTGCAACTCAATGCCGGAATGCCATTTGTAGTTAGAGATGCAAGGCCGGATGGATTAACCAGAGGTTTTGTGGTGAATTTGGAATACAATTATAAATTTTAATATGCATTGAATTGTCTTAAGTAACGTAGGAAGGAGCAATTGCATTAACTGGCTATGCAAACAGAATTTTAGTACTCTGATATATCGGGTGGTTAATCGTTATTACGAGCATAAATCTTTCCTCCTCAGCGAATTTGTAATCCTATTCACCTATGCCAAAAAAACAAAATAACCTGGCTCTTGGAATTTCTGAACCGGAAAAGGTAGATGAATTTATGAATCATCTAAATCATCCTTTGATGGATGTGGTTAAGTATTTAAGAAAAATTATTTTGAGTACCGATGTAAGTATTGGCGAAGGCATTTATTGGAACGCGCCGACTTTTTACTATACAGGAAAAATGGAGCCCTTTGAACCAAAAGAATACAAAAGATACCTTGTCGGATTTGTTTTCAACAAACAAGATTGCGTAAGATTGGTATTTCTCAGAGGTGGACAGATAGAAGATGAATCGGGATTGCTCGAAGGAGATTATAAAGATGGCAGACGATTAGCCACATTTAAAAATATAGAGGAAGTAAAGAACAAAGAATCAGCACTGAAAACCATCCTTTCGAAATTACTCCATAAAATGCAATAAACCTGGGCGACATATTTTGAGTCCGGAATATTTTATGAGGATTAAGTTGAAATTAAACCTCTAAAACAGCCTTGATTTTTTTGGTTCTTTTTTTATACAAACAAAAAAGAACAATGTGAATAAAAGGATGGAATTTAGGACAACTTTAGAGAACAAAGGAATTCGCCAAACTATTGGTTTCTCCCAAAATTAATGACTTGACCCTAAATAAATTCCGATACCTCATCATTTATTTATCGAATGAAAAATTGAAATCGGCCTTTTTCATTTTAGCAAAAAGGGTTTTAAAAAGCGTTAAAAACAAAATACTGTTTGAGCTCGCCTGCAGATTTGCTAATGAATTTATGACAGTAAGGCCTAGAGCCATTATTAAGGCTTAAGGTGACTGAACGATTTCCGCAATGCGGAATGAAGCACGACAGTGCTTCAAGAGAAGGAACCGCGAAAGCGGCTAGTAGGGGAATTAGAGAATTTGAAAATTAGAGAATTTGAAAATTAGTTAATGGATGACTGAACGATTTTCGCAAGGTGAAATGGCTTGCGACAGCAAGACAATGGAGGGAACAGCGAAAGCTGAATTTCTTTGAATTGGAATAGAAATTCTAATTCATAATATGGGTTACATCCCTTTTTGCGTTAAAAAATGAAAACAGCCTTGATTTTTTTTGGTTCTTTTTTGTATTAAGACAAAAAAGAACAATGCTATTAATAGGATGGAAATCAGGACAACTTTAGTGAATAATGGGTATGCAAAACTGGTTTCTCCTCAGATTTTTTGGACTGATCACTCTGTCAAACAAATAGCCCTTCAAAATGAAAATAAATTTATAAAAAACATTGGAAACTAAGTGATTCCTGCGTAATTAAAATATGTTAGACCTTGTTCTTCATTCTTTCCAAAGCCTTCAAAACTTCATCCCTATTCTTAGCCGATTTTATAAAATCCGGTAGCTTCTCCACCATCGTCATTTTAAATTTATCCGTCGTGCGTTCTCTTAAGGTTGCCCTGACGTAGTTTTCAATTTCCACCAAATGTTTTTGGTTGTAAGCCCAAATGATGTGGTCTCTGACACTATCCATATACCAAAGGAATAATCCAAACACAGGGTCAATGATTCCGGTTTCATGGTATTTTAAAATATAGGATTCCCAGTTTTCGCTTACTTTATTCACGGTATGACAAGCCTTGCAAGTTATATTCACATACTTAGGAATACTTTTTCGTTCGCCAATCTCCATGTCCAACCACTCTTGGCAATGATGGCATTTTGCTTTTTTAGCAGGTCTATATCTGGTACGGTCCATGGCCTTCTCAGAATAATGACAATTGGAACACTTCAATACTCCATTCTTATAATCAAAAAACTGTGCAACGGTTATGATGGCCTTTTTGTCACATTTGGGACAATGCACTGCAAACTCATTCATCAAATCATAGAGTCTTATTGGCTCTGATTCATATCTTTCCATATTCAAAGATTAAGATAATAAGGCAATCCCGTTATTAAATTTTTCACAACATAAGGAAAATAAAATTCTAAGTGTCTCCAATTTTCTTTTTCCTATTGGAAAGAAAATTTGTACAACTCGTTAATTATTTCCTGTCATTTTTTTAACGATTTCTCATGGATGCCCAGTAAAGTTTTTATGGTTTCAAAAACAGTAGGCTCACTGGGATCAGGTGCCTCGTAATAATAATCACCCGGCTCATCTTTTGTCCTGTATTGACCAGGTAAATGGTATTGTCCAAAATAAAGCATGGCGTATATTTCGTCAAAAAGTATGACATGCTCTACAGACTTCCGTTCAATATAAATATTGGATTTCCTTAACCAGGGATGGAAGTTATCTTCGTCTGAATAATCCAGATACTCTATAGAAAATGAAAATACCTTTTTGTGCAATGCAAAATTATCTATAATCCATTCCTTCACCTGCCGATGTTCCAGATGCATCTGCAACAACAATATTGCCTTCAACATCTCCAGGGCTTGTCTGCAATCCAGCTCATTATCTGCATAAGAAATAAATTCTTCCAACTCAGATTCATAGATGGTTCTAAGGACACTGATGCCGCCATAAGATTTTTCACCATTGTATCTTTCGTCCAGCAGCACATCCATCGATAGGATTATTTTTTCACTTTCCATTTTTTGCAGGGTCTTAGATGTTCATTTTTTTGGAACACGAAATTAGGACAAAATAATAAACGAGATATGGAATTTTTAAAACAGGCACAGGACTTATAACATAGAATAATCATTCACTCCCGGTAAGATTTGCCATTTACATTTCTGATAAAGGTTTTAACCAACTGGGACAGTTCATCACTATCTTAGTGCTTCGAAACTCTGATAATGACGAACAATTTAAAATAAGCATGGAAGACATCAACCAACTTGATACCATGTTTCGATATTTTGGAAAGTACCACCGACTTACTGCGGAGGAAGAAAAAGTAATCGCCGGAATATGTGGGGTGTTGCAAGTTTCTAAAAACAAAGACCTGCAGTCCATAGGTCACACCTGCAAAACCATTTACTTTATCCGTAAAGGAATGGCGCGCATCTATTATTATAAAGACGGAACAGATGTGACAGAAAGTTTTTCTTTTGAAAACGACATCATTGCCAGAGTAGAGAGCCTGTTTACCGGAAATCCGAGTCGCAAAGCCATACAGGTCCTTGAGGATTCCGAAATCATCGCCATTGATGCAGTTAAATTGTTCAATCTTTATGACAACTACCCAGGAATTGAACGCCTTTTTAGGAAAATTTTCGAAGCCGGTCATGTAGAAACGGTCAACCGCATAGAAGGCATCCAGTTCCACACTGCCGAGGAAAGATATAAGGCTTTGCTGGAAGAAGCACCGGATTTGTTGAAACGAGTACCCCTCAAACACATCGCCTCCTACCTTGGCATCACTCAGGTGAGCCTGAGCAGGATAAGAGGTCAGAAGTAATCGATTGCGAAAAAGGCATTGGTTATTTTAAAGAGCATCCAGTCTCCGAGGCTACAACTATACAATCTTATTCTATTGTTAAATTTCTCTTTTCTCTAATTACTTATCATATGTAAAAGGATATGGCTTGAGTCCTTCTGAACTTTGCATTTGTAAACCCGGTATTTGGATGGTCAACCAATAAACCGGATGTACAAATTGAAATGAAAGACAATCATTCTGTTCAATTGGGTTTAAAAGAAAACTGGAAACAATTCAGTTTACTGGTCCTTGTCAATGCCTTTGTAGGTGGCATGGTGGGGCTGGAGCGGAGCATATTACCTAGAATTGCAGAATTGGAATTTCACATTGCCGCAAAGACTGCCATACTTTCTTTTATCATCGTTTTTGGCATTGTAAAAGCGGTAACCAATTATTACACCGGCACTTTAGCCAACAGGTTCGGCAGAAAAAATTTATTGGTGGCCGGATGGATCATAGCCATTCCCATTCCATTTATTTTGATGTACGCACCTACCTGGTCGTGGATCATTGCGGCCAACATATTGCTTGGAATTAATCAAGGCCTGACCTGGTCCAGCACAGTGGTGATGAAAATAGATCTGGTTGGCGAAAAGCAAAGAGGTTTTGCAATGGGATTGAACGAATTTGCAGGATACATTGCCGTGGCCTTGGTTGCATTTTTAACCAGTTGGATTGCCAGTGAATATGGCATCAGGCCCTACCCTTTTTATACGGGTGTTGTGCTGGTGGTTTTTGGTTTATTGGGAAGTATTTTTTTGATCAGGGACACCAGACATCATGTTGCACAGGAAACACTCAGCAGCGCCATTCCAAGACTTAAAAATATCTTTTGGGACACCACCTGGAAAAACAATAATCTGGGTGCTGTAACCCAGGCGGGATTGATCAACAATCTCAATGACGGAATGGCCTGGGGAATTTTTCCGATCCTTCTTGCATCGAAGGGATTTTCCATTGGAGAGATTGGCATTGTAACCGCAATCTATCCTGCGGTGTGGGGAATCGGTCAATTATTTACCGGCAGAATGGCGGATAAGTTTTGCAAGAAGGATATGCTTTATGTAGGCATGCTTTTGCAAGCAGTTGCATTATTAGTTTTGGTGTGGGCGAATACCATGAGTCATTTTATTATTCTTTCTGCAATATTGGGATGGGGAACTGCCATGGTGTATCCTACTTTTTTAGCTACTGTTGCCGAGCATACCCATCCGCAGGATCGCGCAAAAAGCATTGGCATTTTTCGCTTGTGGAGAGATCTTGGTTATGCCATCGGCGCTATACTCACAGGCATTCTTGCAGATTTATTCAACCTCCAGACGGCAATTTTATTTATCGGCCTGCTCACATTTATCTCTGCAATCATTATCCAATTTAGAATGAATTGCAAAACAGGTGCATCCATAAAAATTTGGGATTGGATAACGCATAAAACATTAACCCATGCAATTTAAAGACGCTACAGATTGTATCCAATTGACAGACCTTATCACTCTGATCAAGCTATCACCGGAATATCTGACCATCATAGACGTAAGAAATCCGGATGAATTCGCAGAAAAACATATTCCCGCTGCCATCAACATTCCGTTGAATAATCTCTCTGTTCAGCTCACACAATTTACAAAAGAAAATACACTGGTAACGGTATGCGGAAAAGGCGGGGGAAGATCAGAACAAGCTGCCAAAATTTTAAAACAATCCGGTTTTCTCAAAGTGTTTTATCTGTGTGGAGGAACTTTTGGATGGTATGAAAATGAAACTGTAGTGGTTTGAAAATAAAAGTGGTTTGAAAATAAAATGGCTCAGCGGGACGCATTCAACTCATCCCCAACCCTTCTCTTAAAAGAGAAGGGGGAATATAATGACAGAAGAGTTTTGGAAAGGCTCAGCGGGACGCATTCAACTCATCCACCAATAAATTGGGGACACGGCCCCAACCCCTCTCTTAAAAGAGAGGGGCTCAAAGGAACTTAATCAAGCTTACTGTAGGTCAGTTTTTCAGTATCGTTCAGTCATTTCCTAATTAACTCATTAGCTCATTAACTAATTCTCCACCGCTGTCACACGATACTCTGCGAAGCAGAGGATCGTTCAGCTATTTCACATTTTCTCATTCTCTAATTCTCTAATTTCCCTCATTACTTCGGCCATCTCCCCGGCGTATACGGCGCTTTATTCATTTCCAGTTCTTTTTCCAAATCACTGATCTGTGCGTCGACCATTTTCATTTCTTCCAGAATTTTGCTGAATTGTCGGGATGCGATGTCGTAATTTGTTTTACAGCTTTTAGGAATGGTGGAGGTAATGTTCCAAACCGTATATTCCAAAATACCAACACGATCGTTGACTGTGGTAGCGGATTCAAATTCACGTTTTGCTCTGGTGGCATCGCCGTTGAAAGTGAGATTGATGGCATTTAATTTTTTCTGGATGGCGGCGGTTTTTTCCAATAAATTTTTTGGTGAAGCCGGCATGTCCAGAATGGCAGATTTTGCGTGGGTGATTCTGGTATTCATCTCTTGAAAAATATCGCCTGCTGCGCTGGTTGCTTTGCGCAGGTCCGCCACTTTCTGACAGAAAGCTATGTTGTCCTTCATGTCTTTGGATGGCAATGTGCCCTGATTCAACAAATTCAATTTGAAATCAACCGGTCCTGCTATGGGTGTCAATACCCCGTCCACATATTTTTGTAAAATGATTTTGTACATTCCAGGCATTACCAGATGTCCAACTTCTTCTTCACCAAACAACTGATCCGGTGCCGGAACATAACGTCCCACAACCGGCGCAGGTGTGGCAGTTCGGCCATCCCAGTGGATTCTTTTCAGTCCTTTTTTTGCTGCAGTTTTTAAATGTCTGACAACGTTTCCACTTTGATCCATGATGGTGAAAAGCAGATAAGGATCTTGCTGTTCGTCTTCTGCGCGCAAGCTATCCAAAGTCGGATAATAAAATTTTTCTCCTTTGTCGGATTTGGCTTTTTCAGATTCTTTGCGCAACTCTTTTAAAGTCTTGATGTCGTCTTTTACGAAATAGGTAAACACCACGCCCGGTTTTGGATTTGGTGTGCTGAAATAGGAAGATCCCATGTGTCCTTTGTCGCGAAGACCCAGCGGCAATCTTTCTACATACAACAATCCATCTTTAACGGGATAGATGACCGCTTCTTTGTTGAAGTCTTCTTTTTTGACATTGCGCAGACAGGAATAATCATCGAGAATATAAAATCCACGACCGAAAGTTCCAAGAACCACATCATTTTCTCTTCTTTGTAATTCGATATCACGCACTGCAACCGTAGGCAGACCAGATTTTAATTGTATCCAGGTAGCAGCACCGTTGTTGGAAAAAAAACATCCGAATTCTGTGCCCACAAAAAGAAGATTGGGATCTACGTGATCTTCTGCAATCGAGTACACAGAACCCCTTGCAGGAAGATTACTTTGAATGGCTTTCCAGGTTTTTCCAGCATCGGTGGTTTTTAAAACATAAGGTTTGAAATCACCATAACGATGATGATTAAAACAAACATAAGCAGTGTTTTTATCGTGCAGAGAAGCGATGATCTGATGCACATAAGATTGTGCAGGAACGCCTGGCAAATTGTCAAATTTAGTCCAGTTCTTTCCACCGTTTGTAGTGAGTTGGATCAAACCATCGTCTGTGCCCACCCATATCATTTCCGGATCCAATTTTGATTCCGCGATGCTGGTCAACTGACCAAAAATATCCGTGCTTCCGTTTTTTGCTATCGCATCCACAGACCAAACCTTGCCCATGACTTCTATTTTATTCCGGTCGATCTGACGGCTCAGATCTGGACTGATGACCTGCCAGGATTCTCCACGGTCATCTGTGCGGAATAATTTATTGGCACCAAAATACAATCTGGTATTGGCATGCTGACTGATGAACAAAGGAGCATCCCAGTTCCAGCGGTAAGGAGCCTCTCCTTCGTCTTCCACAGGCTTGATGGAAAGATATTCTCCATTCTTGCGATCGTAGCGCACCAGACCACCGTATTGAGATTGTGCATAGACGATGTTTGGATCTTTAGGATCTACCTGCGTTTCAAAACCATCGCCGGTGGAGGTCACATACCAATCTGCGTTGGTTATGCCATTCGCAGAAGTAGATCTGCTCGGACCACCAAGACTTAGATTATCCTGGGTCCCGCCATGTACATGATAGAAGGGCAGATCATTGTCTGTAGATACTTTATAGAATTGCGTCACGGGAAGATTGGATTTAAATTCCCAACTGCGCGCATGATCGTAGGTTTCATAAACCCCGCCATCGCAACCTACCAGGAGATGATTGCCGTTAGTTGGGTCAATCCAGATACAATGATTGTCTATGTGTTTGTTGATCTCCCCAAGATTGGATACAGATTTTCCGCCATCGGTAGATACTTTGTAGTAGGTATCCGTGATGTATATTTTATTTACGTCTATCGGGTCACAAACGATTTCCTGATAGTAATTTCCGGAAGTAAAAAATGGATTTCTTTTCTCCCAACTAGAACCCTTGTCCGTAGAACGATAAATTCCGCCCTTGTCGTCTTTAGCTTCCACCACCGTGTACAGGACATCCGGATTTACCGGACTGATCGCAAGGCCCATTCTGCCTACATCGCCGGAAGGAAGTCCACCTTCCAGTTTTTTCCAGCTTGCTCCGCCATCGGTAGATTTGTAAATTGCAGATTCAGGTCCTCCGCCTATGTAGGTAAAGACTTTTCTCATTCTCTGATGAAAGGCAGCATAGAGCACTTTTGGATTTCTTGGATCCATGACCAGGTCATTGCAACCAGTGTAAGCACTTACTGACTTCACACAGGTCCAGGTATTCCCACCGTCTGTGGACTTGTACACGCCACGATCGCCCCCCTCACTCCAGACAGGTCCATAAGCGGCTACATAGACAATATTCGCATCCGTAGGATCGACAACAATTTCGGCAATGTGTTCAGAATTTTTGAGGCCCATATTCTTCCAGGATTTTCCGCCATCCTCACTTTTGTACACGCCATCCCCGTAAGAAACGGATCGCTGGTTGTTGTTTTCACCCGTGCCGACCCAAACCGTGGAAGCATTATTGGGATCCAGGCTTACACAACCTATGGAATACGAACCCTCGCCATCGAAAATCGGGTTAAAAGTCAATCCTTTATTGGTGGTTTTCCACACGCCACCGGCAGAAGCTGCTACATAATATTCGCTTTGATTCTTAGGGTTTACTGCAAAATCCGAAATCCTTCCCGAAGTGACCGCAGGACCGATGGATCGGAAGGCTATACCAGAGAAAGCCCCTGAATTCATAGGGTCCACGGGTTTCGCCTCTTCCTTTTTCTGAGAGTTGAGGCTTATAAAACAGCAAACCATTAAAGTCAAACTGAATAAAATAGATCTTAACATGTACGGTATTTTAAAAATTAGAGGCTAAAAGTAAGGCAAATACGTAACATTTCGTAGATGAGTTATTTTTTAACATTTTAAGGGACATAAGTCTACCCGTAGCCAAGACAAAAGTGGCACTGTGGTCATACTTTTAAAGCGGTCTCCAAAAAGCAATTCAGGCCTCCAATCTAGAGTTATAGTAATTCGATTTCATTTTGAATATACGTCCATCTATGCATGCTGTTGTAGAACAATTCAATAAACATAGAAAAATAATTTATCTAAAAATTCAGGATACAAAAACGCCATTTGCTCATTATATTCACCTGTCGTTTATCCTACCTTGATAAATGGACCTATGGAAAATGAGGAGCCTCTTCTTAGCATATGAATTACACTGTATATACTTTGGATGGTTCTTGAATACGGAAGGATTAAAAATAAGGAATTTGCCTTGATGAACATGAATGGAAAAATCGAAAGCTGCTACAATTAATCAAGAAAAAATGAAAAATAAATGAAATAAAGTTGCGCCTATCTTGCCAAAATGGGGTGGCTATGCGAAATAGAGTTTCGCTAAGCTCTAAGTTATGTGTGATTAGAACAAACAAAATTTATATTTTGAAAGAAGAACTAAGAAAAATATCAGAATTAATAGAAACAGAAATTACTCCATGCACCCTACAACTATTTCAATTAATTGACAGCGAGTTTATTTCTCAAGGATCTGCTGTTCTTATTGAAATAGAAGGTGAAAATTGGCTATTAACAGCATCTCATGTTTCAAATTGTCATAAAGATGGAAAGGAGTTATTCTTTCAATACATAACAAATGAATTTTTATCAATAGCTGGAATCTTTGGAGAAACTCCTATATCCGATAAATCTCAAATTGATTTCGCAATAATTAAATTAGAACCAAAATGTGTTGACAAATTGAAAAATATAAAGAGATTTCTAAATCCTACAAAGACATGTTTACTACAAGATCAATTTCAAAAACAAATGATGGTAATTTGCGGCCTTCCATCGGAAGCTACCGACACTACAACACCGCAAATCATATCTGTAGGTAATTATTATTTGACTAACACATCCAATCAAAAACCATACAATTATTACAATTTTAATCCTGACAATTTTATAATCGTTGACTATGCAGGAAAAGGATTTGATTTGAAAACAGATAATAAGAAATCTACTCATGAACCATACGGCATGAGTGGAGGCGGGCTATGGAAAATTTGGCAAAATAATCCAGGAGAAGACTATCAATATTGTTTGGCCGGAATATTAACAGAGAAAAGAAAAGGAAAATACCATGTTATAATTGCTAACAAAATCAACTTGCCACTTGACAAAATATACGAATCAATAACCACACATAACAAGCGACCATGACGATCACGCTTCCTTAGTCAGCACGACGCATGTCGCAGAACCGTTATGGCCAATTCAAAATAAAAAATATTATGATTAGAAGTACATTATCAAATACGAAAAAATCAACTTTTGCAATTGTAGGGCCTTCCTCTGATGAAAATATTAATATTCCATATGGTACTGGTTTTTTTATTTCTGGTGAAGGCCATTTTGTTACTGCAGCTCATGTCCTTTATGATCCAGATAATCAATATAACCCGAGATTTGATTTATCCAAAATATTATTGGTTAGGGATATCCATGATGAACAGAGAGTTGGCAATACTACTTGTTGTACAGGTGCTGTAATACATTTAGATACAAGTAATGACTTTGCTTTATTAAAAGTTTCTGATCATGAACTTCAAGATGCAAGCTGGCTAATAAATGGAAAGTTTCCACATCTCAAAGTTAGTGAAAGAGTATTATACGAAGCAGAACCTGTCTATTCCTACGGTTATCCTCTCTCTGAAACTGTGAAAATATTTACAGGGCAAACAGTAACATTTCATTTAGAAGGGCAGGGACATAAAACATATCCTTTACATACTTTTCAAACTCATCTGTGCCCAAGAATTACTTCTTTAATTGTATCTTCCAGAACAGAAAACTCAAATGCTCAAAATCAAAACGGAATTCCAAACACATATGTTCTTGACAAAGCTCTTAACTATGGGAATAGCGGCGGTCCAATTGTATCAATTCTTACAGGATTTGTTCATGGAATGTGCCGAAGATTTCAACCTGTTGGAATTCGTCAAAATTCGATAAAAGATTCGAATAACAATCCTATACAAATAATAATACCAAGTTTATATGGCATTGCAACTAATTTAAGTATTCCTTCAATTCTAGAACAATTAAAAATTAATCGAGTTGTAGTTAAAAAAGACAAACTAACTTACCCGAGAAAACAATGGTTAAAATTAAAACATTTTTGGCAATAAATTAAATGTACGAACTATAAAATTAATTCTTTTCAATTAAGAATATGAAATCGAAAGTAAAAACAATTAAATTAAATAATGAACAGAAACATTTAGTTGTTTCATTTTTTATTGCAGCATATAAAGATTATATATCAGCTAGAATTTTGTTGAATGAAAATCAGCTTTCCCAAGGGTGTATATTAGCTCTTACGGCATTAGAAAAATATTTCAAAGGCATGAAGTTAATATTAAATGAAAGTGTACCTAGACATCATGATATTACAGTTCGTAAATTTATTAATTCATTGAAAAAAAACTTTCCAAGACTTTTTAAAAAAGTTAATTTGGAATTTATTAAATTACTTAGAGACGTATATGTATTAAGATACTTAGACGATGTACCAGTAGGCTATAATATTGTTTTAATTAATAGAAAATTACTTGCTGAGCTTGATTATACAATTAACGAAATTGAAGTTAGCTTTGATATTAGAGATTCAAAAAACAATTTACTTGAAAGAGGATATCAAAGTGAATTAAAGTGGAAAGAAATCAAATTATTGCAAAATAATTATATTGCATTAAACCTTGATAAAACAAGCTTTATTGAGCAAGATTCTGTTGTATATGAAATGAGAAAAATGCCAAATAAGGAGATTTTAGAAGTATTCTATGTTACGGACAAAATAAAAAACGATAATATTTTCAAATACGAAGCATTATTGCCAATTGGTGGATTTCCAACTAGTTCGTTTTCCTTTGCTTTTTTACCTAAAAATATTACTTAATGAACTGGCCATAAAACAATACATGCGAATATGCTACTTTTCAACTGAAATATTCACTTTTGGCTTTTGAGGAAAAAACAAATTCTTACTTTTAACTTCCTAACATGTGGTGGCACTTCGCAAGGAACAAACCCTTAAAGGTAATATAAACATGAAATATGAGTAATAACTTAGAACTCATCCATGATCTAATAAATCAAGCAGAAAAGACTACATATCGCAACGAACAACTTGACGCTTTTGACAAAAGAGCTGAAATATTAATTCGAAAAATATTTGGTAATAAAACACATTACTTGAAGTCTTTAAAGGACATTAGATATTCACCTGGAATATACACACCAAGTACTCCTGACAGTGTGTTTGAAAATAGTTTTAATAGTGATAAAAACCAATTACTAAATCTTCTAAAAGTCATAGTAGAAGACCTTCACTTAGATACTTATATTAATGAGTCAAAAAAAATAGCAGCCAAATCAGGACCGACTATAAACAATGTTTTCATTATTCACGGACATAATGAGGAAATGAAATTAGCTGTTAATAGGACAATCGAAAAGTTGAGGCTTAATCCGATAATATTACACGAACAACCTAGTAAAGGGAAAACAATAATAGAAAAATTCATAGACAACTCAGATGTTTCTTATGCAATAGTATTACTTTCAGCAGATGACATTACATACAATAAAAATGAAAAACCTGAATCAGCAAAATATAGAGCAAGACAAAATGTTATTTTTGAACTTGGTTTTTTTATAGTGAAATTGGGACGGGACAGAGTATTAGCATTATACGAATTAGAAAACGACTTTGAAATTCCTTCTGACTTCAGTGGTGTCTTGTTCGTTAAATTTGACAAGCCAGGAAAGTGGCAATTTGATCTGGTTAAAGAGTTAAAAGCACTTGGTTTCAATATTGACGCAAACGTTATCATATGACAGAAAAAATAACTACCGGTGTTAGCACCTCCAAGAAATTGGCGGTTCAGTGCTTAAATCAAGCTTTGTACTTCATATTAAGTTTAGGGCTGGCAGACAGTTTTCGTCTTCGAAATCGCCAACTTCTTGTAGCTGCAAAACGTTATAAGCAACCCTAATAGACGACTGTGCTAAACATGAACAAACAGGAAAACGACATAAAAGCCAACCGCACATTTAGCACATTTGGTTTTGCCCAAATAACAATCCGACCCTTCGCAAACCTAAAAGAGGCACTTTTTAGCCAACGCAACGACAATAATTCGTATTTTGCCGAACTATATTTTGATAATTAATTAATGAATAAAAAGAGTTTATCTGAAAGAGATATTTGCACCAAGTTTATCACTCCTGCATTGGAAAAGGCAGGGTGGGACACTCAATTGCAGATATTGGAGGAAGTATCATTTACGGATGGCAAAATATACGTTAGAGGTAAAATCACAGCAAGAGGAGCAAGAAAAAGAGCCGACTACATTCTGTATTACAAACCAAACATTCCTATTGCTATCATTGAAGCCAAAGACAACAATCAATCCGTAAGAGCAGGTATTCAGCAAGGACTTGATTATGCAAGAATTTTAGACATTCCTTGTGTGTTCAGTAGCAACGGTGACGGATTTTTGTTTCACGACCGAACTGCAACAGATGGAAACATTGAAGCGGAAATTAGTATAGACGACTTCCCTACTCCTGAAGAACTTTGGAAGAAATATAAAATTTACAAAAGTATTGAGACACCCGAAGCGGAAAAAATTGCTTCGCAAGAATATTACTTTGACGGAACCAACCGCAAACCAAGATACTACCAACAAATTGCAGTAAACAGAACTGTCGAAGCTATTGCGGGCGGACAAAACAGAATTCTGTTAGTAATGGCAACTGGAACTGGAAAAACCTATACGGCTTTTCAAATAATACACCGACTTTGGAAAAGCGGAGCAAAAAAACGTATCCTGTTTTTAGCAGACCGAAACGCTTTGATTGACCAAACAAGAAGAGGCGACTTCAAACATTTCAAAGACAAAATGACTGTGGTAAAACACAGGCAAATTGACAAGAGTTTTGAAATTTATTTGGCTTTGTATCAAGGTTTATCAGGCACAGACGAAGCAGCGAATGTTTACAAACAATTTTCAAGAGACTTTTTT
>Ga0075163_10002412_pt1 | contig 25152 bp, 17 predicted proteins | sample JI1023141ADNA_FD_71478 | JGI IMG/M metagenome (GOLD analysis project Ga0075163, IMG submission 71478) | Wastewater effluent complex algal communities from Wisconsin, to seasonally profile nutrient transformation and Carbon sequestration -... | ecosystem: Engineered > WWTP > Effluent > Algae... | reverse complement strand
ACCTGCTCGCCCGCCGCCACACAGTCGGGCGCGCGGGCCGCGACATCACCCAGCGTGACGTCCGCGGGCAGCGCCAGATCACCGATGCGCAGCCCGCCCGCCTCCTTGAGGTTGAGGGAGATGCCCCGCACCCCACCGTTGCGGTTGGCCTTGACGGCCAGGGGGCCCGAGGTGAAGTCGTAGCTCTTGATCTTGGAGCCGTGCTCGCCGTGTTCGACGCCGAGCTTGCCGCTCAGGGGCTTGGGGTCGTCCCCCAGCTTCACGGCGACGGTTTGCTCGCCCAGGACCACATCGGTCAGGCCATCCGCCTCGAGGGCAGGCACGGCGAGGGCGGGACCAGAGAACAGCAGGGACAGGGCAATGCGCTTCATGAAAACTCCTCCGCGGTGGCGCACGGCTGGCAGCGTGCTCGCGCGCGGTGGTGTACCATATCGGCATGCGGTTATGCTTGATGAGCCTATTGCTCTGCGCGTGTGAGGGGGGCGGCGGCGCCCTTCACGGGACCGATGCCGCCACCGACGGCGGGCTGCCGGACCAGGAAATCACCATGGATTTTGATGGGTTGGGGCGCGATGGGGCACGTCCACCCGACGAGGGCTTACCGGATGCCACCCGCCCGCCACCCGATGCCGGGCCGGAGCGCGACGCCGATGGTGCAGACGCGGGCGGGTTGGACGCGAACCCCCTGGACGCCGGGCCCCCCGACGACCTGGACGCGGCCGCCCGCGACGCCGTGGCGCCCGACGCGAGCTGGGGCCCCTGCTCGGTGAACGGCATCGGGGGCGAGTGCCTGCCCACGGCGCTGTGCGCGGCCCCGGGTGAGCCGGTGCCGGGCCACTGCCCCGGGCCCGCCGACATCCAGTGCTGTGTGGAGGCCAGCGAAGGCCCTTTTGCCTGTGATCCCAATGACTTCCCCCAGCCCAACCTGGGCCTGGTGGAGGCCCCGGGCGACCCAGGCTGCCCGGCGGGCATGGCGGCGGTGGCCAACTTCTGCATGGACCGCTACGAGGCCAGCCTGGTGCAGGCCGATGGCAGCCCCTGGTCGCCCTACCACAACCCCGGCAACACGGTGGTGCGCGCCGTCGCCCTCGCGGGTGCCGTGCCCCAGGGCTACATCGACGGCATCCGCGCCGGGGCCGCCTGCGTCGCGGCGGGCAAGCGCTTGTGCACCGACGTGGAGTGGCTGCGCGCCTGCCAGGGGGCCGAGGGCCGCACCTACCCCTACGGCCCCAACCGCCAACCGGGGGTGTGCAACGACGCCCGCGCCCAGCACCCGGCGGTGGAGCTTTTTCCCCATGATCCCAATCCCTTCGCGCGCATCCAGGATGCGTGCATCAACCAGCTCCCGGCCAGCCTCGCCCTCACCGGCGACCACCCCGGCTGCGTGGTGCCCGAGGGGGTCTACGACCTGATGGGCAACCTCCACGAGTGGACGGCGGATCCGGAGGGCACCTTCCGCGGCGGCTTCTACGTGGACACCGTGGTCAACGGCCCCGGCTGCCTCTACCGCACCACCGCCCACAACACCGCCCACTGGGACTACTCCACCGGCTTTCGGTGCTGCGCCGATCAGTGAGGCACGGTTGGCCCGCGTTGCTGTGCCGATCGCTGATCCGGTAGAAATCCGTCGTCCGGCGCCGGCCCGGCTCGCCCGCGGGTCTGCGGGATGCGAGCGGAGTCCGGCCTTCGGGCCTGCCCTCGAGGATCTTCATGACCAATCTGCTCGCGTTGCTGGTGGCGCTGGCCACCCCCATCAAGCCCGATGCCGCCTGCGAAACCACCTGGGCCAAGGCGGAGAGCCCCGCGGCGGCCGAGACGGAGCGCTGCCTGAAGCACTTCCTGGCCTACGGCTACGGGGCCAACTGGAAGGCGGAAGATCTCACGCTGGATCCCACCTACGGCGACGACGTGGAGCGGCGCCTGTCCAAGGCCGATCTGGAGCGGATGGCGGGCCATGTGAAGGCCACCTGCAGCGATCCCGCCAACCCCGAGCTGCCCTGCGCGCGGGCCATCGAGTTCTTCAACGGCATGGCGGCCCGCAAGACCTCGGTGTTTGAGGACGAGAACGTGGGCAGCTACGAGGCGCCCCTGACGCGCATCCTCAAAGGCGAGGGTGTGGATCCGCGCATGCTGTTTGTGGGCGAGCCGGGTATGAAGTGGTCGGCCCAGACCCTGCGCAAGCTGCGCAATGCGGCCTATGCCCGCCACGGCTACGTGTTCAAGGATGCGGATCTCAACGAGTTTTTCTACGGCCCGCGCACCGAGCCCGTGGCCGGCCTGCCGCTGCCCCAGGGCGACAAGAAGACGGTGGAGCTCACCACCGTGGACAACGCCAACGTGCAGCTGATCAAGTCGCTGGAGAAGTAGCCGCCAGACCTGGGGGCGGCGCGCCGGGTGCCTCAGCGCGGGCCGACCCGGCCATGGGGTGCTCCGCCCGGTGCCCTGGCGCGGGTGGACCAGGCCAGGGTGGGCGCCACCGGGTGCCCTGACGCGGGCTGACCAGACCATGCGGTGGCCCGCCGGGTGCCCTGACGCAAGCTGACCAGACCATGCGGTGGCCCGCCAGGTGCCTTGGCACGCTGCACCCCTGCGGTGCGGCGGCCCACCCGATGGCTCGGCGCCGATCAGGCCGGTGGGTGCCTTGTGGCCGGCACCCAAACCGGCCACCATGCCCCGGTGCGACCGACCGCACCCCTGGCGTTGGAGACGTCTTGAGTCACCCATCCACCGGATCATTTCGAGCGCCCCGCGTTCGCAAGTCCTTGAAGTTGATGGTGAAAGCGGGCCTCGTCCTCGCCCTGGTGGGCTGCGGGAAGAAGGAGCCCGAGGGGGAGTGTGTCAACCCCAAGCGCAAGATGACCGGCTGCTGCGCGGGCCATGGGGGTGCCAAGAAGTGCGGGGACGATCAGTATCGCTTCCAGGGGGATGTGTTGATCTGTGATGATGGCACACCCTCCACGGGCTGCCGGCGCTGAGGACGTGCCGTCGACTACTCCGGCTCCCAGGCGGCCCAGCGTGCTGCGGTGAACCGGCGCCAGAAGTGCCACCAGCCGGCCACGCGCATGCGGGCCACCGGGGGGAAGAGGGGGCAGTCGTCGAAGTCCGGGCTGGGCAGGCTGGGCATGGCGTCGCTCCTGGGTTGCGGGGGTCAGACCCCCTGGAGGCGCGCCGGTTCCCGCTCATCTGTGCGGGGGGCGAATCAGCGCTTCTTCAGGCTCTCCAGCAGGTCGGAGAGGGGGTGCTCGGCGCCCTTGAAGCGGTCCTTGTGGGTGGGTCCGTTCTCCAGCTTGAGCACACCGCGGGGGCAGACGGCCGCGCACACGCCGCAGCCCACACACGAGGCGCGGATGATGTTCTCGCCCTTCATGGCGTAGGCCCGCACGTCGATGCCCATCTCGCAGTAGGTGGAGCAATTGCCGCAGGACATGCACTGCGCGCCGTTGGTGGTGATGCGAAAGCGCGAGTAAAAGCGCTGGAAAATCCCCAGGATGGCCGCCATCGGGCAGAAGAAGCGGCACCACACCCGGCTGCCCAGCAGCGGGTAGAAGCCCACGCCCACCACGCCCGAGAGGGCGGCGCCCACAAAGAAGCCGTACCAGGCCTTGTAGTCCTTGGTGATGGTGCCCAGGTCCACCCAGAGCAGGGCGGTGAGCACGGTGATGAGCACCAACACGATGTGGATGGACCAGCGCTCGAACTTCCAGGCCGCCAGCTTCTTGCTGGAGAGCTGGCGGAAGGGGTCACCGGCCGTCTCGGCCAGGCCGCCGCAGCCGCACACCCACGAGCAGTACCAGCGCTTGCCGAAGCGCCAGGTGAGGAAGGGGGTGAGCACGAAGGAGGCGATGACGCCCCAGCCGGCCATGAACACGCCCACGTTGCCCTGGTTCCACAGCCACTTGAAGTCGTCGGGGAACAGAGCGCTGTACTTCAGGGGCCAGAAGTAGGTGGGGTAGAACTCGGGCTGGTTGAAGGCCTTGAGCACCCCAGGCAGGATGAACGCGAAGGCGAGCTGGAAGAACATGACCGAAATCGTTCGGAAAATCTGGTACTTGTTGTGGCGGTAGCGGTAGAGCATCCGCACGCCCATCACACACACCGAGAGGGTGTAGATGAAGCCGTAGAAGAACCACTGGTCGGCCGGCCCCTTGCGCAGGAGCTGGCTGAGCGGCTCCATCAAGGTGATGAGCCCCTGGAGCGCGCCGCCGAACCAATACAGCAGGATGTAGAGGCTGGTGAGCAGGGCGCCCAACAGATAGGCCGAGTAGCGCCGACCGGAGAGGGCATGGACCTGCACGCCATCGTTCTTGATGCCTGGCGTCAGCGAGCGATAGCTGACGACGATGTAGCCCAGGGCCAGGGCGATGAAGGGCCCGAAGACCACGCCGAAGGCCAGCCAGCCTCCCAGGGCCTTGCCGCCCACGGCGCCGTTGTAGCCCAAAAGGGCCAGGAAAAACGGCACCATGGCCACGTAGAGGCCCAGCTTGATGAGGCGCTTGGTCTTGGGGTCGCCGTAGTGGTTGGCGGCGAGGGCGTCGGTGAGGGCGGCGCTCATGCGGCGGTCTCCTGGAGCTGCGCGCGCAGGCCCCGGACGATGTCCTTCTCGAAGCGGCGGTAGAACTCGGGATCGAAGTTGCCATCGCTCAGGTGGCTGAACACATAGTCCGGATCGCGCTTCTCGGCGATCCAGCGCTCACAGATTTTATGGCGGTAGCGGATGCCCATGGCATTGACCCCGATGAGCGCGTTGTTTTCCCACACCAGCCGGAAGCTGTGGCGGCGGTCCGGCGCCTCCCAGTAGGTCTGGCGCACGCTGGCCCGCACGGTGGGGCCGGCGGCAGGGGGTACCTCGCCGTAGGTGTGCCACTCCAGATCGATGAACTTCGCCGAGTTGAACCAGATGCCGCGGTCGTAGGTGCGCGCGTCGCCGCACAACACATCGGCCAACACCTCGCCGTGCATCTGGCCGGTGTACCAGAGCTGCTCGATGCGGTTGCGGCCCCCCGGCACCACCAGCTCGGCACAGTCGCCGATGGCGAACACATCGTCGACGGTGGAGCGAAACGAGAAGTCCACCAGCACCCCACGACCCGTGGGGATGGTGGATCCCTTGAGCGCCGACAGGTTGGGTGAGACGCCGGCGGTGAGGCCGACAAACTGGCAGGCGATGCGCTCGCCGGTGCCGGTCACCACCGCGCAGGCCCGGCCCTGGCCGTCGTCCACGATCTCTTTGAGCTCAGTGTTGCTCATGAGCTTGATGCCGCTCTTCTCGATGACATCGGACACCATCAGCGACTCTTCGCGGGGCAGGGCGTTGCTCCAGTAGCTGCCCTCCCGCGAGAAGACGGTGACGCGCTTGCCGCGGCTGTGCAGCATCTCGGCGAGCTCGATGCCGATCAGGCCACCCCCCACAATGACACCGTGCTCGATCTCATGGCTGACGCGCTCCAGGGTGTGGAGCTCCTGCAGGGAACAGAGGCCCTGGACGCGCTCGAGGTCCTGGCCGGGCCACCCAAAGCGGTTGGGCTTGGAGCCGGTGGCGAGCACGAGCTGGTCGTAGGCCAGGCCGCCTGCGTCGCCCGCAAACGTCAGCCACTTCTTCTGGGTGTCGATGTGGGTGACCCAGGCCTGCCGCAGGCCGATGCGCTGCTTCTGCCACCACCAGGTCTCATAGGGCTGGGTGCCCTCGAAGGTGAGGTGCCCCATGTAGATGTACATGAGCGCAGGCCGCGAGAAGAAGTAAGGCGACTCGCCGGAAACCAGCGTAATTCGGACCTTTTTGTCGCGCTGGCGCAGCTTGCGGGCGCAGGAGACCCCGGCGATGCCATTGCCGATGATCACCACATGGCGCTCGGGTTTTTTGTCGAACAACATCGGTCCCCCTTGTGCGGTGCGCCCGGATACGCGCTCCGGACGACGAGCGTTACCGCTGGCCTGCAGGAAACCACGCTTTGAAGGGGGACGGAAGTTTGACGGCGAGGCGAGCGGGGTTCAGCGGGGCTCGAAGATGGCCACCGTCTCCACATCGGCGGTCTGCGGGAACATGTCGATGGGCTGGGCGGCGCAGAAGTGGTAGCCCAGATCGGCCAGCCGCACCGCATCGCGGGCCAGGCCGTGGGGGTCGCAGGCGACGTAGACGATGCGCCGCGGCTGGTGGCGCACCAGGGCCTCCAGCACCTCGGGCTCGGCGCCGGCACGGGGGGGATCGAGCACGATGGTGGGGAAGCGGGTCTCGGCGAGGGCCGCGTGCAGGCGGGTTTCCACGCGGCCCGCGATGAACTCAACATTGGTAAAGCCGTTGAGTTTCAGGGACTTTCGCGCATCATCCACCGAGGTGGCGCTCTCCTCGATGCCCACGATGCGCCGCACGTGGCGGGCCAGGCCGAGGGTGAGCAGGCCGCCACCGCAGTAGAGGTCGAGCACGTCGCCGCCCGGGGGCACCGCCTGGCGCACGGTGTCCACCAGCGTGGCCGCGCCCCAGGAGGAGGTCTGGAAGAAGGTGCCCGGGCTGATGAGGCAGATGAGATCGGGCTCGGGGGCGCCGGTGCGGGCGTCGAGCACCGGCAGGTGGGCGGTGAGGCGCGGCTTGCCCCAGACCAAGGTGGTGCGGCGGCCGAGGAGCTGGGAGCCGGGCTCGGGGTGGTGGTTGTAGGCCACCTGCACGGCGCCGGCTTCACGCGCGGCGCCGATGAGGGCGGACAGCGCCGGCAGGTGCGGGGTGGTGCCCACAAAGATGACACCCACCTCGCCGGTGCCCGGCGCCACGCGGATCAGCAGCGCCCGCAGGCCCGCCGCCCCGCCGGGCACCCCCACCGGCACCCCCAGGTGGTGCGCAGCCTCCATCAGGTGGAAGGCCACGTCGTTGCCCACTTCGTCCTGCACGGGGCACATGCGCAGGGGCACCACCTCGTGGCTGCGCCGGGCCAGCAGGCCGGCATCCAGGCCCTCGCGGGTCTCGGTAAACCGCAAGCCGATCTTGCCGCGGTGACCCCAGGGCGCGTTCGGTGCGAGGGTGGGAAAGACCTCCAACAGCTCGGGCGCCGTGCTGAGGGCGCGGGCCACCATGCGGGCCACCAACTGCCGCTTGAACTCGCCCTGTTGGGGCCACGCGAGGTGCTGCAGATCGCAGCCGCCGCAGACGCCGTAGTGCACACACTCGGGCTCGACGCGATCGGGTGAGGGCTCCTCAATGGCGACCAAGGTGCCGTGGCCGTAGCGTGGGCCGGTGTGGGTGACCTTCACCCGCACCCGCTCTCCCGGCAGGGCGCCTTCAAAGAAGACGCTGTAATCATCAAGAACTACGCGGACTTCCGCGCCTTCGCCAAAGGCGTACACGGGAGCGCGATGGGTGGATCCAGCAACAGGCGGGTTCGACATGGCGCCCTTCTACCCCGGCAGCGGCGCCCCGGCTACCATGGCGGGATGATCGAAGGTGCTGCAAGCAGAAGGCGGGGCCGAATCCCGCGGTGCGTCGGGCTCCTCCCGGTGCTCGTGTGGGCGTTGGCGGCGTGCAGCCGCGCGGACCTCGAGGCCATTCCCGAGCCGCCGCCGCCCCCCCGCGACGACCGCCTGACGGTGAGCGGTGACCTGTGCACCCAGCCGCCCGGCCAGCGCGCCTTCCCGCTGCGGGTCCTCTTTGTGGTGGACGGCTCGGAGTCGATGGAGGTGACCGATCCCCCGGATCCGGCCACCGGCATCACCGGCCGCGAGCGGGCGGTGGCGGCCACCTGGCAGCGGCTGCTGGCCGACGGCGGCGGGCAGGTGAAGGTGGGCATCATGCGCTTCTCGGCCGAGGCCCAGTCGCGCACGCCGGTGGACACCGATCGCGATGGGTTGCCCGAGTCCTACTTCACCGACAACGAAGATCAGCTCGCGGTGGCCACCGAGGCCCTGCGCTTCACCGATCGCACCACCAACTACCTCAACGCGCTCGATGAGGCCTACGTGGAGCTGCGCACCGAGATGCTGCGGGCCGACCAGGAGAGCCTGCCGCGCACACGCTACGTGGTGATCTTCGTCTCCGATGGCCTGCCCGATGAGAGCGGTGGCGAGGCGGCGCGCAACTCGGCGGCGTCGATTACCGAGGCAGTGGGTGGTCTGCACGACCTCGCCGACCTGTTCGGGGTGGGCAATTTCTCCTTTCATGCCGTGTACTTGTCCAGCACGGAGGGGGTGGTGCTCGACCAGCCCGCCCAGGCGTTGCTGGCGGGCATGGCCGAGGTGGGCGATGGCACGTACCGCAGCGTGCCCAATGGCGAGAGCCTGGACTTCCTGCACATCGACCTCACCAGCCTGCAGCGCCTGTACCGGCTGCGCTCGCTGGTGGCCGTCAACCTCAACCACGCCAACGCCGCCACCCAACTCCCGCCGCTGGCCGTGCCCGCGCTGGATGACGGCGCCTACAAGGATGTCGACTTCGACGGCGCGCCCTCGTGCGGCGATCCGCTCATCGACAGCGATGGGGACGGGCTGGCCGACCTGGTGGAGGGGCGCATCGGCAGCGCGCCGCTGGACCCGGACACCGACGGCGATGGGGTGGGGGACTGGCTGGAGTGGCGCTTTCGCACCTCGGGCCTGGATCCGCTCGATCCCACCGACACCGGCTGCTTCGTGCCCGACCGGGCGGAGGGCAGCGACTGCACCGATGCCGACGCCGATGGCTTCTGCGACTGCCCGGATGCCAACGGCGATGGCCGCTGCGACTACCCCGACACCGACGGCGATGGCCTCACCGACTGTGAGGAGGTGTTCTTCGGCACCAGCCAAACGACGGCCGACAGCGACGCCGACGGCCTGCCCGACCTGCTGGAGGCGCGGGCGGGCACCAGCGCGGTGGACGCCGACACGCCCCGCGACCAGGACTGGGACGGCACCCCCAACGGCGTGGAGGTGCAGACCGGCGGCGATCCGCTCTGCGATGATGCTGGCAGCCGCTCGGCGTCGGCCCTCGATGTGGTGCTGCGGGAGGAGGCCACCCAGGCTGCGTCGGTCTGTTATTCCTTTCGAATCGCACGCTTAACGCTGTTGCCCACCGCCACCAACGATGCTGCTGAGGCGCCCGGCAACGGCTGGAACCGCATCCTGCTCTATGCCGGCGAGGGGGCGTTTGACGATCCCGGCGCCTTCGCCGCCTGGCGAGTGGCGTGTGTGGAGGCCCGCTATGCGCTGGATGGCGATCGCAAGGATCCGCCCTCGGGCCGCATGGTGGTGGCCAACGAGGACTTCGTGCCGCTCGCGCAGTTTGATCCCGCCGTGCACTGTCGGCGTCCCTGACCGGGTAAGTGATTGAAATGATGAAATCTTTTGCAGGTTGGCTCGCGCTCGGCGGGCTCGTGGTGGGCGCCGCTGGGTGTGAGGCCGAGCCCGATCACGGCGGGCTGGCGGACGCTGAGGTGGTGGGCGGGCCGGTGTGCGCTTTCGACACGTCGGAGGGCCCCGAGACGGCGGTGGCCCTGGCGCTCGAGCAGGCGGTGGTGGGGGCGCTGTGCCCGGTGGCCGACCAGGATTGGTACCGCCTCACGGTGCCCGCTGGCCGGCCCATCGTGCAGGTGACGCTGGCCATGGACGCGCCAGTGTCGCCGGTGGAGCCCACCTACCTGATTCGGCGGCAGGAGGCGGGTGGCCCCGGCGCCGTGGTGGCCACGCCCGCGCCCGAAGAGGTGGGGCGGCCCCTGGCGGTGACCCACTGCGTGGCGCCGGGCGACTACTTCGTGGTGGTGCGCGACCAGGGGGACGACGCCCAGGATCGCCGCAGCAGCTACCAGGTGCAGGTCACGGCGACGGCCGATCCCGATGGCGCCGAGCCCAACAACGCGGCTGCGGCGGCGACGCCGGTGCAGAGCGGGGTGGCCGTCTCGGGCCTGATCGCCTGCCGCGGCGACGAGGACTGGTATGCGCTCACAGTGGGCGAGCGCGAGCTGGTGCGCTTTGCCCTGGAGGCGCCCGTGGGCACCTGGCAGCCGGCGATTCGGGTCGTGGATGCCGCGGGCAATGTCTTGATTTCACTGAGCAATCCGGCGGGTGCGCGCGAAGCCACGGCCCTGCGACGCGCCGTGCCGGTGGCCGCGGCCGGCACCTACTACCTGGTGGTGGGCGACGATGACGGCAGCGACGGCGATGTGGAGCACGGCTACCGGCTGACCGCGGAGGCCTCCACCGAGTTCGACGACAACGAGCCCAACGACACCACCCAAACGGCCACTGCGGCGGGCGCGCTGGCGTGTGGGCCCGAGTGGACGGCGGAGACGGTCTTCCAGGGCACCATCGGGCGCACGGGCGATCCCGACTGGTTCCGCATCCCCCTGACCGATTGCGGCCGCGGCCTCGTGGAGGCCGAGCTGAGCCTGGACACCACGGGCTTGAGTGCCGCCGATCTGTGGAGCCTGCAAAGCCGCCTGCAGCTGGCGCTGGCCGAGGTGCGTGGCCACGACGAGAGCCCCTGCGAGCAGGACGAGCAGTGCCGGGCCCTCAACCTGGGCTGCCAGGACAGCTGGGGGTGCGCGGGTTACTTCAATGTGTGCCTGGCCGAGGGCCGCTGCGCCGGGGCCACCACCTGCCTGCCGGAAGGCCACTGCGGCGCGTTTCGAGTGGAGCGCCACGTGGAGGCGCAGCCCGTGCCGGCCCAGCCCGTCGAGCCGCCCGCGCCGCAGGGGGTGCGGCTCTCGGCCCCGCTCATCAGCCAGGACGTGCTCTACCTGCGGGTGGCCGACTTTGGGGGCGATGCGGAGGCCGCCGACCGCCTGTACACGCTGAAAGTGCGCGTGCGGCGCGATCCCGATGCCAACGAGCCCTCCAACCTCTACACCCCCAACCCCATGCAGGGGGATCCGGCGGGGGTGCAGGCGGGCTTCGCCATTGGGCGGCGGCGGGTGCCGGTGCACGACTGCACGCGGGTGGCGCTCCCACCCGATGCCAGCGTGGCCGACGCCGAGGCGCCCAAGGACGCGGCCCCACCCCGCGACGCCGCCCCCGTGCGGGATGCCGCCCCCGTGCGGGATGCCGCCCCGCCCCGCGATGCGGCGCCCGTGGACGCAGCGCCGGTGGACGCCCAGGTGGACGCGGCCCCCCAGCCGAAGGGCGGCGAGCCCCCCGCGGAAGCACCCCTCATCGTGCCCGGGTGTTGTGGCCCCAACGACTGGGTGGAGGGCGCGCTGTCCTACGAGTACGACCAGGACTGGTACGCCTACGCCCACCCCTGCCCGGGTGAGGACTGCATGGTGCGCATCCGCTACGCCGTGGATGGGGGCCCCGCCGACATGCTCTGGCAGGTCTTCCGGCAGGATCAGCTGTGGTTCGACACGGTGGTGCCGGTGGAGGAGCGGGTGATGAGCCCCGCGCGCAGCGGCGCTTTTGGGGGCATCGAGGCCGAGGACGCGTGTTTCTATGCCTATCGGGGCCACCAGGGCCGCGAGGGCAACCCCTTCTGGTACGTGTTGTCGATCCGGGATTTGCTGCCCACCGCTGACTGGTCACCGGACCAGAAGTACCGATTCTGCATCGAGAAAGTGGTGGATGGCTGCCAGGCGCCCTGCCAGCTCTACGAGGACGGGTGCGGCCTGCCGAGGTAGGTCCACAATGCACTGCGCGCCCGGGGTCGGGCGCGCAGTCATCAGCCATCCGCTCAAAAAAAGGGGGGTACCGGAGGTCGGGCTCGAACCGACATGGCCTCGCGGCCACCGGATTTTGAGTCCGGCGTGTATACCGATTTCACCACTCCGGCAACGCGCGGAAAATACGTGAGGCGCCCGCGCAGGTCAACGCGTTTCCGCAGGGAAGCGCTCAGACCTGCACATTGGGGCCGTCTTTGGGGGGGTACGAGGCCAAAAAAGCGCGCGCCCGCGGCCGTCAGTGTGCCGCGGCCGCCGCACTCTTGGGCTTGGCGTTCCAGACGCGGCGGGCGAGGATCAGGCCGATCAACGCCACCGGAATCATGGACACGGGCCACCAGACCCAGTTGTCCGGCTGGGTGGCGGTGCCCACCAGCTTGCCGGTGGTTGAGTCCACGCTGGCCTCAGGCAAGATCCACGCATAGAGCAGCGACATGAGGGCGGTGCCGCCGTAAACGAAGCCGTCGATGATGCCCACGGCGATACCGACGTTCTTCTTGCCGCCGAAGTCCATGCTGGCGGTGCCCGACAGCATGCCGTGCACGCCGATGACAAAGACCGACATCACCACCACAATCCAGCCGACGGCGGGGGTGTTGTAGGTGAAGGTCAGCACCAAGGCACCCAAGAGCAGGCCCATGTACAACACGGCCGCCACGGGGCCGCGCCGCGACTGGAAGACGTGATCGGAGATCACGCCCGCCACCAGCCCGCCCAGGATGCCGGCACAGCACAGCAACATGCCCCAGTTGGCGTCCACGAAGCCGGCCTTGAGGTGCAGCACGGCGTCGGTCTGCTGCGCAAATGTCTGATACCACTGCATAATCGACTGGCGCAGGTAGCCGCTGCAGGCCTCCACAAAGGCGATGGTGAGGATGACGGGGTTGCGGAACATGAGCTTGAAGACGCCGACGGCGCCCAGCGCCTCGCCGCCGGTCTCGGCGCTGCCCGTCTCAAAGTCGGCGTAGCCCGCCTCCCCCGGGGTGTTGCGCACCACCATGAGGCACACCACAAACAGCGCGGCCAGGGCGATGGCCGGGATCCCAAAGACCCACTCCAGGTCGAGGCCGGCGACGATCATGCCGCCCACGTCGTAGGCCAGGTAGATGCCCAACGAGATGAGGATGCCAAAGATGGCGCCAAACACCCCGCGCTCCCGCACGTGAAACCAGGGGGCGTTGCACTTGACGATGGCCACCGCACCAAAGCTCTGGAAGTACATGTTGCCAGCGTACAACACCGCGAAAATCCAGAAGAAATGGTCAGCAATGAACTGGCCGCCCGCCCCGCCACTGGTGAGCATCCAGGTCGCGATGGCCATCAGGGCGTTCATCACCATCGCGCCGCCGGTGCCGCCCAGGATGGCGGCCTTGCCCCCGAGGCGGTCGGTCAGGGGCCCGTTGAGCAAGAACGAGAAGCCGTAGACCACGGTGCCGATGCTGAAGATGAGGGCGAAGTCCTCATTGCTCATCATCGGCGAGCCCCCCGTATGCTCCATCGTGCCAAAGGCCTTCTTGGAGACGGTGAGGTTGTAGCGACCCATGTAGAGCAGCATGTAGGCGAGGCCCAGTGACACCCAGTTCAAGACCCGCCGATGCCGGAAGGCCGCACTGTGGTTGACCCCCTCGACGCGGGGCAGGCGGCTGATGACGAGGGCCACCACCACCAGCAGAATCAGGATGGGCGCGACCTTTTCGAGGAAGCTCTTCTTGGGCTTGGCGGCGGTGGGTTGGGCGGCCGAGGCGGCCGCCTCGGAGGGCACCGCCGCCGCCTTGGGTGCTTCGGCACTGGCCGGGGCAGCCTGCGTGTGGGCGCCCGTGGCGCTTGATCCAGCGGGGGTGGGCGAACCCGCGGCGGCAGCTGCCGGGCTGATCAGCACAGTGCCGATCACGCCCAGGAGGAGCAGTCGTATCACGTGGGCCATGGTCAACCTCGGCAAGGTGGCGTTTGCCGGTTGTACCCCGTCCGTTGCCCGCTGACCACCGCCAACCGCCCGGTGCAAGCGACCTTTGTGTGACATCCCGAGGCTCGCTATGCTGGCGCCGCTTTGCCCATCTTCATGCTCAGCTCGAAGCTGCTCTTCCCCGATCCCTTCCTCGCCGACGAGCGCTCGGGCATCCTCGCCGTGGGCGGTGATCTGTCCCCTGAACGCCTGATGTTGGCGTATTCCAAGGGCATTTTCCCCTGGTATGACGAGGAGGAGAGCCCCATCCTCTGGCACGCCCCCACCTGGCGCATGGTGTTGGATCCCGCGGCGCTGCACGTGGGGCGCACGGTGGAGAAGTGGGTGCGGCGCGGGGTGTACGAGGTGCGCTACGACACCGCCTGGCCCGAGGTGCTGGGACATTGTGCCCAAACGCCGCGGCCCGGCCAGGACGGTACGTGGCTCAATCGCGACATGATGCGGGCCTACACCACCCTGTTTGAGCGCGGCCAGGCCCACTCCGCCGAGGCCTGGCAGGACGGCGTCCTGGTGGGCGGGCTCTACGGGGTCACGCTGGGCGGCATCTTTTTTGGCGAGTCCATGTTCAGCCTCGCCCCCAACGCCTCCAAGGTGACCTTCGCCACGTTGGTGCCGGCCCTCGCCGCCCTGGGCTACTGCCTGGTGGATTGCCAGGTCTACACCGCCCACCTGGCCACCTTCGGCGCCGAGGAGTGGCCCAAGACCCGCTTCCAGGAGGCGCTCGCCGCGGCCTTGAAGGTCCAGCCCACGGCGGTGTGGCCGAGCGGCTGAGGCAGCGACCAAAGTTGACATGATGGGCCACTCGCCGCAGGGTGGCGCCCTGCCGACGGGTGCAGCAGGAGCAGCCCCACGTGAGCCACTGCGGTCTTAAGTACGCATTTATATTGGGTATTCCGGGGCTATTCTGGGCGGCGCCGCCAGCGGCGCATGCCCAGGATGCCTTGGCCATCCCCATGCCTCCCCCCACCTCTGAGCGCCCGGAAGCCGGCGGCCCACCGCCCCTGGCGCTCTCCATGGCCGAGGCGCTGGAGCTGGCGCTGGCCCGCAGCCACACCATTCGCCGCGCGCGCATGGACGTGGCGGCCACCGATGCCCAGGTGAAAGAAACCTGGTCGACGGTTTTCCCGTCGGTGGACGCCAGCCTGCGCTACACCCGCACCTTCGAGACGCCCAACCCCTTCGCGGGCTCGGGCGCAGCGGGCATCTTTGGCGGCCTGGGTCAGGTGGGCTGGCTGGACTACAACGAGCGCGCGCGCACCGATACCGATCCCGCGACGGTGCCGCTGACGCTTGAGGAGTACCTGCGCAAGCAGGGGGAGGGGCTGGCCGCAGCCGGGATCGACACCGAGGCGGGGGCCAACCCGTTCCTGGTGGAGAACGAGGTCATCGCGTCGCTCTCCATCACCCAGGTGCTCTACAACGGCGCCGCGTTCAAGGCGCTGGATGGCGCCGAAGCGGTGCGCGCCCAGGTGCTCGCCGGGGTGGAGGTGGAGGCCCAGCGCACGGTGGAGCAGGCCAGCCGCACCTACCTGGCGGCGTTGTTGGCCGATGCCCAGGTGGCGGTGCTCGAGAAGAGCGTCGCGCGCACCCAGGAGACGCTGGAGGATACGCGGCGCCTGGTGAAGCAGGGCGTGGTGCCCAAGTACCAGCAGCTCACTGCGGAAGTGGAGCTGGCCAACCTGGAGACCACCCTCATCCAGGCGGCCGACGGGGCCGAGAGCGCCCGCGAGGTGCTCAAGTTGGCGCTGGGCTTGCCGCCCGAGCGCCCGCTCACGCTGACCGACGGCCTTGGGCTGGACACGGCCTTCACCTTGCCCGAGGTGAACCGCGAAGAGGCCCGCAAGGCGGCCCACCAAGATCGCCCGGATATTCAACAACTTCGGCTCCTTGCGCGCGCCTATGACCTGCAGGTGGACGTGGCGCGGGCCGCCTTCCAGCCGGTCATCTCGGCATTCGTGAACCTCAGCTACGTGGGCCGCGTGCCCGATAGCCGCGAGGTGACCGTCACCGATCCCACCGATCCGTTCCGGTTCTCCAAGGACGACAAGAGCGTTTTTGATGGGGACTACTGGAACTCCAACATCACCGCGGGCGTGACGCTCACCTGGAATCTCTTCCACGGCTTTGCGGATCAAGCGCGGGTGCAGCAGGGCCAGATCGCCCGCACCCGCCTGGACGACCAGATCGCCCAGCTCGAGGAGGCGGTGGATGTGGAGGTGGATCAGGCCGTGCGCGCTTTGCAGACGGCCGCCGCCCGCATCCGCACCCAGGACAAGAACCTGGCCCGCGCCGACCTGAACTATGAGCATGCGCGGGCGCGGGTGAAGGAAGGCGTCAGCACGCAGCTCGAGCTGCGCAGCGCCTCCCAGCAGGTGGATGAGACCCGCCTGAACCACTTGCAGGCCGTCCACGACTATCTGGTGGCCTGGACGCGCTACGAGGTGGCGGTGGGTACCCGCCCGGGGACCGGCCTCCCCATCACCCCGACGCCCCGTGCGCCCGCTGCGGTGGGTGCAGACGAGGCCCCCTCCGTTCCGGTATCTGGTGGAGAAAAGCCATGAGGATCAAGGGTTTGTTCGTGGTTGCCGGGCTGATGGCGTGTGAGCCGGGTGCGGGCGGTCCCCCCGGTGCGGCGCCTCCGACGGCGGCGCCCCCGAAGGCGCCGCAACTCGCCAAGGTGGTGCGCCTGATCCAGCTTCAGCCGCGGGCCTTTGCCGAGCGCATCGAGGTCACCGGCACGCTCAAGGCGCCCGACGACGTGGTGGTGGGCGCGCGCGGGGCCGGGACGGTGACGTTCCTGGTGGAGCGCGGCACCGTGGTGCAGGCCAACGAGGTCATCGCCCGCGTGGATCCCGCCATGACCAGCGCCGGGGCGGCCCAGGCCGTGGCCCAGGTGGCCGTGGCCGACGCGGGGTTGCGCCTCGCCGAGGACACCCTCAAGCGCCAGAAGCCCTTGCATGCCCAGGGCATCGTGAGCGACCTGGAGTTCCGCCGGTTGCAGGCCCAGGCGGATCAGGCGCGCGCGCAGGTCCGCCAGGCCCAGGCGGCGGCCACCCAGGCGCGTACCCAGGTGGCCTACACCACGGTGGAGGCGCCCTTTGCCGGCAAGGTGGAGGAGCGCTTCTGCGAGCGCGGCGGCCAGTTGGCGCCGGGCGCCCCCGTGCTCCGGTTGGTGAGCACCGCCCGCCTCAAGCTCGAAGCCGGGGTGCCCGAGCGCTACGCGCAGGACGTGCACGAGGGCGACGAGGGCGAGGTCTTGTTCTCCGCCTATGGGCTGCCCGCGCGGCGCGCCACGGTCACCTTTGTGGGCCAGGCCATCGACGAAGCCAACCGCACCTTCCCGGTGGAGCTGGCCCTCGACAACCCCGACGGCAGCCTCAAGCCGCAGATGAGTGTGCGGGTCAACCTGCAGCGCACCCGCCGCGACGACGCCCTCATCGTGCCGCAAACGGCCATCCTGCGGGATGTGGATGGGGCGACCGTGTTTGTGGTGGAGGGCGAAAAAGCCCGTCAAATCAAGGTCGAATTGGGGGGCAGCACCGATGGCGATGTGCTGGTGACCAGCGGCCTGGAGCCTGGCATGCAGGTGGTGGTGCGGGGCCAGACCAGCCTCGCCACCGGCGACCTCGTCCGGGTGGATGAGGCGAAGCCGTGAGCACCGACACCTCCGCCCCGGGTGGCACCCCGCCCGCGCCGGCGGGCAGCGAGCCGCCCATTCGGCCGTTTGCCATCACCGACATGGCCATCAAGCTGCGCGTGAGCGTGGCGGTCTTGATGGTGATCACGGTGGTGGCGGGCATCATGGCCTACGTGACGCTGCCCAAGGAGTCCAGCCCCTCCATCGAGATCCCCTACATCATCGTCACCACGATCTATCCCGGCGCCAGCCCGGACGACATCGAGAGCCTGCTGACGCGCCCCATCGAGCAGGAGCTCCAGGGGCTGTCGGACGTGGAGGTGGTGCGCTCCACCTCCACCGAGGGCGTCTCCTCCATCGTGGTGGAGTTCACCCCCAACGTGGACCTCAGCGAGGCCAACCGGCGGGTGCGCGAGAAGGTGGATCTGGCACGCTCCGAGCTGCCCAACGATGTGGAAGAGCCGATCATCAGCGAGATCGACTTCTCCGACTTCCCCATCATGAATGTGAACCTGGCCGCACCCTATCCGCTGGCGCAGCTCAAGGAAGTGGCCGAGGACCTCAAAGACGAGCTCGAGGCCATCCCCAGCGTGCTGGAGGTCATTCTGGTGGGCGGCGTCGAGCGCGAGGTCCAGGTGGACGTCAACCTCGCCGCGCTGCAGGGCTACAGCCTCGCCTTCCAGGACCTCATCGACGCCATCGTCAAGGAAAACACAAACATTCCCGGTGGTTCGGTGGATGTGGACCACCTCAACTACCTCGTCCGGGTGGATGGGCAGTTCCGCGATCCCGCCGAGATCAGCGATCTGGTGGTCAAGACCAAGAACGGTGAGCCCATCCACGTGCGCGACATCGCGCGGGTCGAGCTCGGCTTCAAGGAGCGCGCGAGCTACTCCCGCCTGCGGGTGCTGCAGCGCAACGGGCCCGATGGCAAGCTGGTGGCGCTGCCCAGCGTCGAGTACCAGAAGGTCATCACGCTCTCCATCAAGAAGCGGTCGGGGGAGAACATCCTCGATACCTCCTCCGCGGTGGAGGCCGTGCTCGCACACCACGCGCTGCCTGCCGGCACCGAGGTGCTCATCACCGGCGATCAGTCGGAGATGGTGCGCGACATGGTGAAGGACCTGGAGAACAACATCATCGCCGGCCTGGTGTTTGTGGTGGCCGTGCTGCTGTTCTTCCTGGGCGTGCGGCCCTCGGTGATGGTGGGCCTGGCGATTCCGCTGTCCATGCTGGTGACGTTCATCGTCTTCCAGGCCATGGGGCAAACGCTTAATTTTATTATCCTTTTCAGCTTGATCATCGCCCTTGGCATGCTGGTGGACAACGCCATCGTGCTGGTGGAGAACATCTACCGCTTCATGGAGCAGGGTCACCGGCCCTTTGCGGCCGCCCGCTTGGGTGCCCGGGAGGTGGCCGTCCCGGTGATCAGCAGCACGCTGACCACGGTGGTGGCCTTCATCCCCATGCTCTTCTGGCCGGGCATCATCGGCGAGTTCATGAGCTTCATGCCGCTGACGCTCATCATCACGCTCACCTCCTCGCTGTTTGTGGCGCTCATCATGAGCCCGGTGTTGACCGGCTACTTCGGGCGGCCGCGGGACCGCAAAGCCAGCCTCCTCATGCGGATCGCCATGGGCGTCACGCTGGTGATGGGCCTGGCGGTGTTGGGACTGGTCAGCCGCAACGCACTCATCGTCTTCGGCGGCGGCGGGCTGGCCCTGGTGGCGCTGCACTACCTGGTCATGCGCCACCTCATGCGGTGGTTCATGAACCGGGTGCTGCCGGCGGTGGTGGACATGTACCGGCGCTTCCTCGACGCCATGCTCAACCGCGACTACACCGTGCGCTTCGCCCACGCGCGCAACATGTCCGCCTTGCTCAGCCTCGCGCTGGGCGCGGGCCTGGGGACGTTCGGCGGCATCCTCTTCCTCACCGTGGGGCCACCGGCGGCCTACTTGCTGCTGGCCCCGGCGGGCATCGCGCTGATCATCGGGCTGGCCGGCGTGGTGCTGCACACGCTGGAGGTCATGCTCATGGGCCGCCTGACCTCGGTGAAGGCCGGCGTGGTGGTGGGCCTGCTCGCCATTGGCGCCCTGGGTGCGCTGCAGCTGGCCGGGCACGCCGCCGATGAGCGCTTAATGATTCAGCTTTTGGCCACGCCCGCGGCCCTGATTGCGCTGGGTTTGGTGGGCCTCGTCCTGGTGCGGCGCCGGCGCTTCCTCATCCTGACCGACAACCGCGCGCGGTTGCTGATCAGCGTGATGGGGGGGCTGTTTGGCATTGTGGCGCTGTATGTGGTGGCGCCCACCGGCGTGGAGTTCTTCCCCGCCACCGACCCCAACCAGGTGCAGATCTCCCTCAAGGCGGCCATCGGCACCCACCTGGACGCCTCCAACGAGCTGGCGCTGGTGGCCCAGCAGCGGGTGGACGCGCTCCTCGACAAGAACCCGGCCAGCCGGGCCAACGTGAAGAGCGTGCAGGTGGGGGTCGGCGTTGGTGGCGACCAGCAGTTCGGCGGCGGCGCGGCGAGCCCGGATGTGAGCACCATCACGCTCAACCTGGCGCGCTTCGAGCAGCGCGGCGAGTCCAGCGCCGAGACGCTCAAGCACATTCGTGAGCAGCTCTCCGGCATTGCGGGCGCCGAGCTTGAAATCATCCAGGATCAGGCCGGCCCGCCCACCGGTCCGCCCATCAACATCGAGATCAGCGGCCCCAAGTTCGAGGAGATCGTACGCCTCTCCGAAGCCATCAAGGCCGAACTGGCCCAGGCCGCCGAGACCACGCTGCCCGGGCTGGTGGACATCCGCGACAACATGGCCAGCGGCCGCCCCGAGATGCAGGTGCGCATCGACCGCCAGCGCGCGGCGCGCTACGGCCTCGACACCCGGCTGATCGCCTCCACCATCCGCGCGGCCATCAACGGCGCCGAGGCGGGCAAGTGGCGGGATGGCAAGGACGAATACGACATCACGGTGCGCCTGGAGGGTGCGGATCGCGCCAGCCTGGAGAGCCTGCGGGCCTACACCATCGTGCACGAGGGCAAGCAGATCCCGCTGGTCTCGGTGGCTGACTTCCACGTGGGCTCGGGCCTCGGCTCCATCACCCACAAGGACCTCGATCGCGTGGTGACCGTGCGCGCCAACGCTCGCGAAGGCGTCAACGCGCCCGAGCTCCTGGTGGCCGTGCAGAAGCGGCTCCAGCCCATCCTCGACGCCCTGCCGCCCGGCTACAGCGTCCGCTACACCGGCGAGAATGAGGACCAGCAGAAGAGCTTCGCTTACCTGGGCAAGGCCCTGGCCATCGGCTGCGCACTCATCACCATCGTGCTGATCATCCAGTTCAACTCGGTGCTGACGCCCTTCATCATCATGCTGGCGGTGGGCTTCAGCCTCATCGGCGTGTTCCTGGGCCTCATCGTCTCGCGCACGCCCTTTGGCCTCTTCACCTTCATCGGCGTGATCAGCCTGGCCGGGGTGGTGGTCAACAACAACATTGTGCTCATCGACTACACCAACCAGCTGCGGGCCCGGGGGCGATCCAAGCGCCTGGCCATCGTCGAGGCGGGCGCCACCCGCCTGCGACCCGTGCTGTTGACGGCGCTCACCACCGTCATCGGTCTGGTGCCCCTGACCTTCGGCATCAACACCGACTTCGTGGGGCTCGTGACCGACCTGGACTTCGGCTTCCGCATCGGCTCGGCCAACACGCAGTTCTGGGGCCCCATGGGCACCACCATCATCGCCGGCCTCACCTTCGCCACCTTCCTGACGCTGGTGATCGTGCCTGTGATGTACTCGGTGTTCGACTCGCTCACCGTCTGGACGCGGGCGCGCCTGGGCATGGCCGAGGCCGAAACGGACGACGAAGCGTCCGCTTCGTAGTCCGACCGCTTCTGGGCCAATGGCCTGAAATCACTCCGTAATCTCCACCAAGCACCGCCGCTCATCCACGGCACTCCGAGGCGCTTCTGGAGCCACGTCCGGCGTCCAGCCCCACGGCGCTGAGCCTGGAGCCGGCGCAGTGGGGTCGGTTGTGGGGTGGTGGATGCGCAGGCCCCCAGGGCGGGCACAATCGGCGCCAACCGGGTGCACGGCTGGGCAGACAGCGGCGATGTCCTCGCGTATGCTGCCGGCTGGCTTGAGCTGTTGGAGGTGCGATGCCGAGTCTGGTGAACCTGGCCGATCGTCGAGCGAGCCCCATCGTGCGCAAGCTCACCTCCATCGGTTCGGACGCGGACAACGACATCGTCATCGCCGAGCGCGAAATCGGCGCCACCCACGCCCACATTCGCCTCGATGCGGGCCGCTTCTTGTTGTTGGCCCTGGCCCGGCAGGATCTCCTCGTCAACGACCGCCGCACCCGCAAGCACGTGCTCGAGCACGGCGATGTGGTGCGCCTGGGCAATACGCGGCTGCGCTTCAACCTCTGGGACGAGCCGGGCACGGTGGAGGCCCACCGCGATCAGCTCCCCGGCGATGAGCTCAACGCCTACCGCAAGCTGGCGGAGTTCACCCGGCGCCTGGCCGAGCGCACCGATCTCGATGCGCTGCTCGAAGCCCTGATGGACGAAATTGTGGGCCTCACCGGGGCCGACAAGGGCTTCCTGCTGTTTGTGGACGACAACCGGGGGGCCGCCGAGCGCGCCATCGGCCACGGCTTGCGGGTGCGCACCGCCCGCAACCTCAACCGCGAGAGCATCGCCGCCACCCTCGACCACGTCAGCGACAGCATCATCGGCAAGGTCATCCAGACCCGCGGCCCGGTGATCGTCAGCGACGCCCTCAACGACGCCCAGTTCCAGAGCAGCCAGTCGGTGCTCCAGCTCAAGCTGTGCAGCGTGATGTGCGTGCCGCTGCTCTTCCAGGGCGTACTCCTGGGCGTCATCTATGTGGGCAACGACAACATCGTCAGCCTCTTCGACGAGCAGTCGCTGGAGGTGCTGACGGTCTTCGCCGCCCAGGCCGCGCTGCTGGTGCAAAACGCCCTGCAACAGCACGCGCTGCGCAGCGACAACGCCCGGCTCCGCGAGGACCTCGACCGCCAGCGCTTCGGCGCCATCATCGGGGCCTGCGACGCCATGCGCGACGTCTACCGCAAGGTGGAGAAGGTCGCCGGCACCGACATCAACGTGCTCATCCTGGGCGAGACGGGCACCGGCAAAGAGCTGGTGGCCCGCGAAATCCACCGGCGCTCCCCCCGCGCCACCGGCCCGTTTGTGGCGGTGAACTGCGGGGCGATTCCCGAAAACCTGATGGAATCCGAGCTGTTTGGCCACAAGCGTGGTGCCTTCACCGGCGCGGTGGACAACCAGACGGGGTCCTTCGGGGCGGCCCACGGGGGCACGCTCTTCCTGGACGAAATCGGCGAGCTGCCCACCCACCTGCAGGTGAAGCTGCTGCGGGCCATCCAAGAGCGGGTGATCACCCGGGTCGGCGACTCGCGGCCGACACCGGTGGACCTCCGCCTGCTGGTGGCCACCAACATGGATCTCGATCAAGCCATCCGCGATGGCCGCTTCCGGGAAGACCTCTACTACCGCATCAACGTGGTGAGCATCTCGCTGCCCGCCCTGCGCAACCGCGACGATGACGTGGTGCTCATCGGCCGCTTCCTCCTCGACCGCTACGCCCGCACCTATGAGCGGGCCATCAGCGGCTTCACCCGCGACGCCATCATCGCGCTGCGCAAGCACGCCTGGCCGGGCAACATCCGCGAGCTCGAAAACCGCCTCAAGAAGGCGGTGGTGCTGGCCGACGGCCCGCTGCTGGCCCCCGAGGATCTCGACCTCGACGAGGATATGCTGGCCGATCGCGTGCTTCCGCTCGCCGAGGCCAAAGAGCGCTTCCAGCGGCGCTACATCGACGAGGTCCTGGCGCTCAACCACGGCAACCGCACCAAGACCGCGCACGATCTGGGCGTAGACCCGCGCACGATCTTTCGCCACCTCGAAAAGACGCGGGACGACAAGCCGCGAGATTGACTGCGGAATCTGCGCCCGCCCGATTTTGCCCCGCTTGGCCGCCTTCTGCTAAAACCTCCTCGGCGCACCGACCTGGATCGTTTCGGTCTGGTGGTGGTGCATGCACACAAAGCGGGGAAGACGGATGCGGAAGCTTCTTGATGTGCTCGTGATCGGCGTTGCGGCCGGCGCTCTCCTGGTAGCCTGCGACGACGGCGGCAGCACCGGCGGCGGCGACACCGACATGGGTCAGGGCGGCGCCGGTGGCGGCGCTGGTGGCGTGGGTGGTGGTGCCGGCGGTGCCGGTGGTGGTGCCGGCGGTGCTGGTGGCGGTGCCGGCGGTGCCGGCGGTGGCGCCGGTGGCGCGGGTGGTGGTGCCGGCGGTGCCGGTGGTGGTGCCGGCGGTGCCGGTGGCGCCGGTGGTGGTGCCGGCGGCGCCGGTGGTGACACCGATCCCGCGGGCCCGGTCAACGAGTGGGGCCCCTCCGGCCGCGTGACCTTCCTCGACATCCCCGCCAGCCCCCAGGACGGCGCCGCGGCGGGCTGCAACCTGGTCGGCAGCGGCCAGGGCTCCAACCTGGGCGCCCTGGCGGCCCTCGTGGAGGGTGGCCTCTCCTCCATCGTCCAGCCCGATGACATGGGCGAGATCCAGTTCATCCTGCTGAGCCAGCTCGACGGCTTTGCCGAAGGTCAGACCGGCAACCAGGTCGGCGAGGCCACGATGAACCTCTTCATCGGCGACCAGGACGGCAGCGGTGGCTTCACCATCGATCCCGTGTCCTTCGAGGGTGGCGATCCCGCCAACGCGCCCCTGATCTCCTTCGCGGGCACCTCGGTGACCGACGCCACCATCGAGACCCCCCAGCAGGAGGTCTCGCTGAGCCTGCCCATCGTGCCGGGCATCCCCCTGACCGTCCGCCTCTCGAACGCCCGGTTCAAGAGCGGTCTGCGCATGGAGGCCGCTGGCTTCTCGGCCCAGAATGGCACCCTGAGCGGCTACTTCACCAAGGCGGCCGTCCTCGAGCTCGTCACCGGCCTGCTGGAGTTCTGTGGGGCCAACCCGATGAACTCGCTGTGCGGCACCATCAGCTCGGTCATCCCGCCGGGCACCGATCCTGAGGTGGCCTACGGCATCCTCAGCGCCCTGATCCCGCCCGATGTGCGCCTCGACAACGGCACCCCCATGGAGTGCGCCGCCGGCACCTGCGACACCATCGGTGTCTGCCTGCTGGTGGAGATGGACGCCCAGGTCATCGCGGGCGTGACCCCCGCTCCCTGAGCAGGCAACGGTCGGCGGCCCACGCGCCGCTGATCCGGGTCGGCTAGACCCGACCTAAAAAAAAGCGGCGCCCTCGGGCGCCGTTTTTTTTAGGGTCGCATGGCGGGGCGCCCGGTCGTACAAGGCAAAAGAGCTCCCGAGGTCTCCGCGTGCTCATGATGGATGGGCAAAAGAGACCCTGAGGTCTCCGCGTGCTCATGATGGATGGGCAAAGGAGACCCTGAGGTCTCCGCGTGCTCATGATGGATGGGCAAAAGAACACCCTGGGTGTTCGGGCGCTCATGATGGATGGGCAAAAGAACACCTTGGGTGTTCGGGCGCTCATGATGGATGGGCAAAAGAACACCCTGGGTGTTCGGGCGCTCATGATGGATGGGCAAAAGAACACCTTGGGTGTTCGGGCGCTCATGATGAATGGGCAAAAGAACACCCTGGGTGTTCGGGCGCTCATGATGGATGGGCAAGCGGAGATCCGAAAACGAGCGTCGCCTGTGCCCAGTGGCGGCGCTCGCCGGCGCGCCCATCGCGACCGCCTCGGGTGCGCCTTCGCCCCCGGGCCCTCGAGGCAATTCGGTTCATGAGCAGCCGTCTAGAGCACCAATCGAGATAACCACAACACGTCGCCTGGAGGCGTCTTTTCGCCGAGCCTCTGCGTCGATCTCCCTTGCCGATAGCGCTGCTATCGGCCGCGGTCGTCTCCTTGATCTC
>Ga0075163_10002408_pt1 | contig 25199 bp, 18 predicted proteins | sample JI1023141ADNA_FD_71478 | JGI IMG/M metagenome (GOLD analysis project Ga0075163, IMG submission 71478) | Wastewater effluent complex algal communities from Wisconsin, to seasonally profile nutrient transformation and Carbon sequestration -... | ecosystem: Engineered > WWTP > Effluent > Algae... | reverse complement strand
CTCGGCCGGCAGCCCGACCCGGCGCGCCACCACCAGCGCGCCCGAGCTGCCGGGCACGCCGAGGTGCAGCTTGAACGTCGGCTCGAGCTTCTCGAGATCGAAGCCGACCGACGCGTTGGCGTAGCGCGGATCGGTGGCGGCCACGGCCTTGAGCCGCTCGTAATGCGTGGTCACCATCGCGGTGACGCCGCGCGCGGCCAGCGCCTCGAGCACCGCCTGCGCCAGCGCCGCGCCCTGCTCGGGATCGGTGCCGACCGCGATCTCGTCGATCAACACCAGCATGCCGGGGCCGCCGTCGGCGAGCAGCTCGCGCAGCCGCGCGACGTGGCCGGTGAACGTCGACAGGTTGGCCTCGAGGCTCTGGGCGTCGCCGATGTCCGAGCGCACCGCGGTGAACCAGCCGATCGCCGAGCCGCTCTCGGCCGGCAGGTGCAGCCCGCAGCGCGCCATCAGCGCGCACAGCCCGGTGGTCTTGAGCGCGACGGTCTTGCCGCCGGCGTTGGGCCCCGAGATCACCAGGCAGCCGCCGGCGGCGACGGTGATGTCGTTGGCGACGCAGCGCCGCCCGGCCAGCAGCATCAGCGGGTGGCGGGCGTGGAGCAGCGCCACCCGCGGCGCAAGGTCGAGCTCGGGCGCGGCGGCGATCAGCTCCTCGGCCAGCCGGCCGGCGGCGACGATCACGTCGAGCGCGCCGGCCGCGGCCATCGCGGCGTCGAAGCCGTCGGCCTCCTCGGCGACCCACCCCGACAGCCGCGCGAAGATCCGCCGCTCCTCGTCGGCGACCTCGCACTCGGCCAGCTTCTTGCGGTTGTTGAGATCGACGATCTCCTCGGGCTCGATGAAGATCGTCTGGCCGCTGTGCGAGGTGCCGTGGACGATGCCCTTGACGAAGCCCTTGCCGTCGGTGCGCACCGGCAGCACGTAGCGCTCCTCGCGCTGCGTGTAGTAGTCGTCCTGGAGCAGCGGCGCGTAGCGCGGGTCGTTGACCAGCTCCTCCATGCGGCGGTCGAGCTGCGCGGTCAGCGCGACCACGCTCTTGCGCAGCGGGCCGAGCGCCGGGCTGGCGTGATCGACCAGCTTGCCGTCGGCGTCGAACGCCTCGAGGATCGGGTGGAAGACGTGGCCGAGGTCGGCGATGCCGGCGGCGATCGCGGCCAGCGCCGGCGCCACGTCGTCGTGCTTGCGCAGGTGCGCGCGCACCCGGGCCAAGGCCTGGCCCGTGCGGCCCACCGCCACCAGCTCGCTGGCGTCGAGCGCCGCGGCCTTGCGCACCCGGGCGATGGCCGGCCCGATCTCCTCGACGCCGCCTAGCGGCACCGCCGCGTCGATCGCCGCCAGGTGCCGCGCCTCGCTGACCGCCGCGATGCGCGCCTGCGCCGCCTCGATCGTCGGCAGCCCGGCCTCGGCGCGGATCGCCGCCGCGCCGCGCACCGTCGCCGCGCGCGCCGCCCAGTGCTCGACGAGCCCCGGCCACCCGAGGTCGGCCGCCGTCTGTGGATCCAGACCCTGCATGACGGCGCCTATTAGCATGAGCGCCCGGGCGGCGGCACCACCGGACCGGCTGCGGAGCCCATGGGCGGCGTTGCCGGTCCCCCCCGAGCGCCTCACGTACCGACGTACGCTCGGCCTCGGGGCCCCACCGGCGCCTTGCCCCTGGGCTTCCTCGCGCGGTCCAGCTCGATCTCCACCACCTCAGGCCGAACACGTGCGCAGCTCGCGCGGCGGGCCCCCCGACGGCTGAGGTGGTGGTGGTCTAGCTGGACCGCGCGAGGAGGCCCGCCACCAAGGCGGTGGGAGGGACCCACGCCGGAGCGTACGTCGGTACGTGAGGACGTGGGAGGGGCCCACCAACGCAGGTGGCGGGCCCCGCAGCCGGTCCGGTCGCGCAGGCGCCCGGGCTACCGCGCCGGGAAGCCGATGGATTGGGGCGAGGGCACGACCTGATTGCGGCCGCCGCGCTTGGCGGCGTACAGGTTGTCGTCGGCCCGCTTGATGAGGGTGGGCGGATCGATGTTGGGCTCGTTGTACGCGCAGGCGACGCCGAGGCTGACGGTCACCGAGATCGCGGTGTTGTTCCAGATCACCGGGCGCTCGGCCATCAGGTGGCGGACGTGCTCGGCGAAGATGATGCCGCCGTCCATGCCGGTCGAGGCCAGCACGCAGGCGAACTCCTCGCCGCCGTAGCGGGCGAACAGGTCCTCGCGGCGCATCCGCGACTTGAGGCGCCCGCTGACCTCCTTCAGCACCTGATCGCCGGCGAGGTGGCCGTGCTCGTCGTTGACCTTCTTGAAGAAGTCGATGTCGAACATCACCAGCGACAGCGCGTGGCCGTGGCGCTTGGCGCCGGCCAGCTCGCGGTCGACGAACTCGAGGAAGTAGCGCTTGTTGTGGATCCCGGTGAGCCCATCGAGGATGGTCATCCGGTAGATCTCTTCGTGGTAGGCGCTCTCGATGTTGGCGGCCGACAGGAACTTGAAGATCGCGTCGCCGAACCGCACCTGATCGCCGTCGGACAGCGGCTGGCGCTGGACGCGCTGCTCGTTGACGAACGTGCCGTTGGTCGAGCCCAGATCGACCGTCCACCACGAGCCGTCGGCCTCGCGCAGGAGCTGGGCGTGGTGACGCGACACCGCCGAGCGCGAGATCACCAGGTCGGCGTCGGTGTCGCGGCCGACGATGTACAGGTTCTTGGCCAGGCCGGTGCGGCGGCCGATGTCGGGGCCCGGCGGGTGCAACAGCACCAGGCAGGCCTCGCCGGTCGACGTCGGCCGCGCCGGCTGCTCCACGGGAGCCGCCAGGATCAGCGTGCCGCTATTACGCGTCTGGCTCACAGGGACCGTTCGGGCGTTTATATCGCGGTCCCCGGGGGCCCACGCAAGTTTCCGAACTATTGCGGTCGGGGTGGGGGGGCGTGCAGACGTTCCCAGGGCGCGGTGACCCCGAGGTACTCCCCCCACTCGAAGCCCGACGCGTAGATGGCCTGCACCTGGGTCGGCGTGAGGATGCCGCCGACCCGGGCCTCGGCGCCCTCGAGGATCGAGCCCAGGCCGCCGGCGTACTGCAGGAGGCCCTTGACGTTGCGGTCGTAGGGCGTGAGCGAGCCGTCGGCGACGGCCTGGTCGGTGAACGCCACCACCTCGTCGTAGACGCCGGCGAACGCCTCGTCGAGCTTGGCCTTCTGCTCGGGCGTGACCCCGGCCGCGGCCTCGGCGTCCTTGCGCATCTGATCGAGATCGGTGCGGCGCCCGCCCAGCGCCAGGTCGATCAGCGGCAGCACCCGCGCCTTGTACGCCTCCTCGGACTCGCCGGCGTCGCGACCCAGCATTGCGGCCAGCTGCTCCTGCCGACGCAGCCGCCGCGCCAGGCGCGACTCGCCGGCGCCGGGCTGGATCGTCGGCGTCGGGCCCGATCCGGCCAGCCGCTTGCCGCCCAGCAAGCCGGCCAGCGGCGAACCGCCGGCGCGCTCGTCGGTCGCGGCCGGCGGCGCCGGCGGCGCGGTCCACGGATCGGCGGCGGCGGCCGCGGGGCGCGCGGCGAGCTGGCGGCGCAGCGCGCGGTTGTCGCGCCACAGGAGCACCGCCGCGCCACACACCACCACGAGCAAGCCGGGGACGATCCACCGCTTCATCGCCGGTGACCGTAGCAGGCGGCGCCAGCGCCGGCACGCGCGCGGCGCTACAGCCCGAGCCAGTAGTTGGCCTTGACCATCACGACGTCGTCGGACGGGGCCCGGGCCAGCGCCGCCAGGTCGCGCCCCAGCGCGAACCGCCCGTCGGTGATGCTGTCGCTCTGGCCGTGGCTCCAGATGACGAACGCCGACGAGCCGGGCCGGAACTCCCAGCGCAAGACGAACGTCGACCGCAGCTCGCGCACGTCGAAGTCGGGGACGCTGAACGCGTACTCGGGCGCGCCGTCGCGATCCGGATCGACGAAGTAGACGTCGTCCATCCGGGTCAGCTGGTCGGCGCGGTACGGCAGGTAGCGGGCGTCGTGATCGGCGGCGCGGGTGGCGCCGGCCTGCTTGAGCGCGCGGTAGGCGCCGGTGGCGACGAACGGCTGGGCGTAGAACTGCAAGCTCAGGTGCGGCGTGAAGGTCCACGCGCCGCGCACCGTCAGCGCCGCGGTGTTCTGCTCGATCCGGCCGAACACGTAGTGCGACGCGCCGGCGTCGTCGACCGCCTCCTCGACGAACTGATCGTGGGTGGCGCCGGTGGCGAAGCTCGGCCCGACGAACACCTCGAGGTTCGAGCGCGCCTGGATGGTGAGCCCGCCCTCGACGCCGCTGTTCCAGTCGTCGGCGGCCCAGTTGCGGTGCATGCCGAAGCTGGCCGACAACGACACCCGCTTGCGGCCGTCGCTCGACACGCCGCCGAAGACGTGGCCGACCGGATCGGTGCGCAGCGCCGGGCCGCCGCGGGTGCCGCCGGGATCGAGCAGGTTGACGTCGAGGCCGACGCCGCCGAACACGTCCCAGAAGCTGGTGAACTGGGCGTGGCCGTTGACGTTGCCGCCGTAGCCGAACAGCTCGGGCGCGGTGTTGCCGTAGACCCAGGCGTTGGTGTTGACCCGCCAGGACAGCACGTCGTCGCCGGGCTCGTTGTCCTGGTACGAGGCGAACCCGAACTGGATCGCGCTGTCGACCGGGCCGTGGAAGCCGAGGTCGTTGGCCTCGAAGCCGGCGCTGCGGACGTCGCCGCCGAGCCCGTAGCGCCAGTGCTTGCCGCCGATCTTGCCGAGGTCCCAGACCACGCCGGCGCCGCTGAGCGACGTGCGGGTCGGGTCGACCTCGAGGTGATCGGCGTCGGGCCGCTGGTACAGGTGGCGAAAGTCGGTCTGGGTCGTGGCGATCGCGTCGGGCGTGCCGTGGACCCACGAGCCGAAGCCGCGCACCGCGAGGTTCCAGGTGTCGTCGCGGAACCGGTGCGACAGCTGCAGGCCGCCGGTGACGGCCTGATCGTGGAGCTCGTCCTCGAGGCCGGTGCCGTCGAGCCGCCGGGTGACGCTGGTCAGCGCGGCGCCGACGGTGGTCGCGCCGGCGCGCAGGTCCTTCTTGATGCGCGCCAGGCCGTAGTTGGTGAGCGGCTCGACGACGGCGCTGGAGCGCACGCCGCTGGCGTCGACCGCCGCCGCGCGCTCCTCGGCGGTGATCGCGTCGAGCACGCCGAACGACCAGCCGCCGGCGGTCTTGCCGCTGATCTTGGCCGCGCCGTAGATCGTCGTGCCGGTGGGCACCTCGGTGTAGACGCCGTCGATGTCGCCGTACGGCGCGGCGCCGATCCGCCGCGAATAGAACAGCGTGTCGGTCGAGCCGGGGCCGTCGCCCTGCCCCATCCCGACCTGGAAGATCTCGGTGCCCTCGACGAAGAACGGCCGCTTCTCGGCGAAGTAGGTCTCGTTGGCGGTGAGGTTGACCTGCGACGGGTCGGCCTCGACCTGGCCGAAGTCGGGGTTGATCGTCACCGCCGCGGTGACCGCCGAGGTCAGCCCGAGCTTGGCGTCGAGGCCGATCCCGATCCGCGGATCGACGGCGTCGTGGAACGGATCGCCGGGGTCGTGGGGCGCGCGGCCCAGCCCGCCGGTGACGTAGGGCAGGAGCTCGATGCGCCGGCCGCCGCGCAGCCCGCGCACGCCCTCGAGCGCGCCGAACCGGCTGACGAAGCCGGGCTGGTTGCGCGGCGACGGCGACCACATGTCCTGCTCGCCGGTGCGGCCGACGAAGCGCATCACCTGCACGCCCCACGGCTGATCGTCCTCGGCGAAGCGCAGCTGCCCGAGCGGGATGCGGAACTCGGCGGTCCAGCCGCTGGCGTCGACGGCGCTGGCGCCGGCCCACACCGCGTCCCAGCTGCCGTCCTCGCTGGTGTCGTCGTACATCAGCACGTCGCGCTGCACGCCGGCGGCGTTGAGCGCGAAGCCGAACGCGGTGCGGCGATCGTGGTACGAGTCGATCATCACGCCGACCCAGTCGGCGCTCGACTCCTGATCGCGGCGGTGCAAGAGGCGGCGGATCGCGGCGGGGTCGTCGTCGTGGGCGCGCACCGCCACGTACAGCGCGCGATCGTCGTAGGCGATCTGGAACTCGGTGGCGTGGCCGGGCGGCGCGCCCTCCTTGGGCGAGCGCTGCCAGAAGTCCGACGCCACCGGCACGCCGCGCCAGCCGGCGTCGTCGAGGCGCCCGTCGACGGTGATCGCGCCGGCCTTGCGGACCGCGCGGGTGGCGCGATCGCGCGGCGCGCCGTCCGGGTCGGCGGCCCAGGCCAGCGCCGGCGCGGCCACCACGGCGAGCGCGAAGAAGATCCGGTTCATCATGTGCCTCGTGGATGCGCGGCCCGCGGCGCCGGTGGACAACCGCGCCGTGGGCGCGTGCATTCCGTCGAGAAATCGCGAATCGACTGCGACAGCGTGCGACGTCAATGCGACGTGGGGGGACGGCCGTGCTCGTCGCGGACCCGGGCGTGCTCGAGCAGGAGCTGGGTGGTCGGCAGACCGATCTCGTCGGCGCCGACCACCTCGCACCCCGAGAACTCGAAGTGGCCGGCGGCCCAGTCGAGCACCGCCATCAGCCGGGCCCGCGCCGGCGCGTCGCTCTTGCCGAGCTCGACCTTGACCACGCGGCCGGCGGCGACGAACAGCCGCGCCGCGCGGGTGCCGTCGACGACGACCAGGATGCCCGACTTGCGCTCGAACTCGAACAGCGACAACAGCGTGGCCACCGAGATCTCGGCCAGATCGCCGCGCAGCATGCCGCCCTCGCCGAGCCCGCGCGGCGCCAGCGCGGTGGCGCGGCGGACCCGGATCACCAGCTCCTCGTCGAGGAACGGCCGGGTGATGTAGTCGCGCACGCCGGCGCGGAACGCCTCGAGCCGGGTCAGGTCCGACGCGTCGTCGGACACCATCACCACCGGCACCGCGGCCAGCCGCGGGTGCGCGGCCAGCGACCGCACCAGCGTCGCGCCGTCGAGGCCCTCCATCTGGGTGGCGGTGATGATGCCGTCGGGCGGGCGGTGCGCGCACGCGGCGTAGGCGCTGGCGCCGTCGGCGAAGTCCTCGACGATGAACCCGGCGCTCGCCAGCGCGGTGGCCATGCGGGCGCGCAGCGGCGCGGTCGGCTCGGCCAGCACCACGTGCAGCACGTCGGCGACCGCGGCCGGCGGCGGCGTCAGGCCCTCGATCAGATCGTCGAGGTGCTGCGCGAAGACGTCGGCGCCGCCCTCGACCTCGAGGAACTCGAAGCCCATCCCGACGTGGCGGCCCAGCGCCCGCGCCGCCGACGGCGACAGCAGGTGCGCGACCCGCGCGAACACCCGGAACGGCGTGCCGTCGGGCAACGTCAGGTCGAGCTCGGTGACCGCGCCGGTCGGCAACAGCTCGTCGGTGCGCACGAACGCGCCACGCCGCGACAGGTCCTCGGACTCGGCGACCACCCGCCGATCGAGCCGCTCGAACTCGACCTTGCAGCGCGCCACGACGCGCGGTGCCCGGCTGGGCCGCGACCGTTGCATCGCTGACGATCATATATGGCGGCGACGTCGCGCGGGCGCGTCCGGCGGGCAGCGCTGGGGATGCGCCGCGGCGCAGGGATCCCGGGTCGTCCTCGAGTGATCCTGAGTCTTTGCGCCATTGCTCCTTGCAATATTCGAAACTTTCATGAATCTTTGAAATGTCTGACTGCATCAATGATGCAGGTTCGCTGACTCAGGAGCGCCCATGACTCTCGCCGCCAACCCCTCCGCGGAGCTCGCCCGCCCCGCCCTGTCGCGGGTGCCCGTCACCCAGCTCGCGGGGGTCTGCGCCGACCGCGGCGTGCCCGACCTCGCCCACCGCCTGATCGAGCTGGACCGCTGGATCGCCGGCGAGCTGCGCGACTTCGATCGGGCGCTGGCGACCGTGCCGCGCGGCGTGCGCGCGGTGCAGGCGGCGGCCCACCACCTGCTCGATCTCGGCGGCAAGCACCTGCGGCCGATGTGCGTGGCGCTGGCCGCCAAGTGCGGCACCGGCTTCGACGATCGCGCGCGCCAGCTGGCGATCGCGGTCGAGCTGGTCCACACCGCGACGTTGCTGCACGACGACGTCGTCGACGTCGCCGACACCCGCCGCGCCCAGCCGAGCGCGCGCATGATCTACGGCAACGCCGCGTCGATCTTCGCCGGCGACTGGCTCCTGGTCGAGGCGCTGCGGCGGATCCGCGGCACCGGCGACCTGGCGCTGCTCGACGGCATGCTCGGCATCATCGAGGAGATGATCCTGGCCGAGTCGCTGCAGCTCGAGCGCCGCGGCCACATCGACGGCGACGTCGCCGACTACGTCCGGGTCGCCGAGGGCAAGACCGCGGCGCTGTTCCGCTGGGCGATGGGCGCGGGCGCGCGGGCCGGCGGCTGCGCGCCGGCGGTGGTGGCCGCGCTCGAGTCGTACGGCGCCGACCTCGGCGTCGGCTTCCAGATCGTCGACGACTGCCTCGACTTCGCCGGCGACGTCGCGGTCACCGGCAAGGCGCTGTACACCGACCTGCGCGAGGGCAAGCTGACGCTGCCGCTGTTGATCGCGCTGCCGCGCGATCGCGAGCTGGTGGCGCTGGTCGCCGCGGCGATCGCCGACGACGACGCCTCGCTCGAGGAGCAGACCCGCCGCCACCTGGCGATCGGCCACCGCATCGCCGCCACCGGCGCGCTGGCCGAGGCCCGCGCCGAGGCCCAGGCGCGGATCAGCCGCGCGATCGCGGCGCTGGCGATCCTGCCCGAGGGGCCGGCCCGCGCGGCGCTGACGACGGTCGCCGAGGCCACCGCGACCCGGGAGAAGTGACGTGCGCACCAGCCGCATCGCCGGGTTCTACGCGCGGCCGCTCGCCGATCGCGTCGCCCACGTGCAGCCGACGCTGACGCCGGCGTCCGGCGCGTGGCTGGCGCGCGGCGGCGGCCTCGACGTGGCCACCGCCGATCGCATGAGCGAGAACGTGATCGGCACGACCGGCCTGCCGCTGGCGCTGGCGCTCAACCTGCGCGTCAACCAGCGCGACTACCTGGTGCCGATGGCGGTCGAGGAGCCGTCGGTGGTGGCCGCGGCCTCGGCGGCGGCGCGCATGGCCCGGCTGGGCGGCGGCTTCACCGGCGACGCCGACCCGTCGCTGATGACCGCGCAGATCCACATCGATGGCGCCGCCGCCGCGGCCGACGCGCCGGCGACGATCGCCGCGCACGCCGCCGAGCTGTGCGCCCTGGGCGACGCCGCGATCCCGCGGATGGTCGCGCGCGGCGGCGGCTGCCGCGCGGCCCGGGCCCGGGTGCTCGATGCCGCCGAGGGCGCGGTCGTCGTCGAGCTCGACGTCGACGTCGGCGACGCGATGGGCGCCAACCTGATCGACACCGTCGCCGAGGCGGTGGCGCCGCGGATCGCCGCGCTGCTCGGCGGCCACGCGCTGCTCCGCATCCTGACCAACCTGGCGCTGGGCCGCCGGGCCCGCGCGCGCTGCGAGCTGACCGCCGACGCGGTCGGCGGCGACGCGATCGCCGACGGCATCGCCCGCGCCAGCCGGTTCGCCGAGCTCGACGTCGCGCGCGCGGTCACCCACAACAAGGGCGTGATGAACGGCGTCGACGCCGCGGCGGTCGCGCTGGGCCAGGACTGGCGCGCGATCGAGGCCGGCGCCCACGGCTTCGCGGCGCTCGCCGGCGGCTACCGCCCGCTGGCCACCTGGCGCCGCACCGCGACCGGCCTCTGCGGCGCGATCGAGCTGCCGCTGGCGCTCGGGCTGGTCGGCGGCGGGACCCAGGCGCCCGGCGTGCGCGCCGCGCTCGAGCTGGTGGCGGTGACGTCGACGCAGGAGCTGGCGATCGTGCTGGCGGCGGTCGGCCTGGCCTCGAACCTCGCGGCGCTGCGCGCGCTGGCCAGCGAGGGCATCCAGCGCGGCCACATGCGGCTGCACGCGCGCCGCCTCGCCGGAGTTGCCCCATGACCGACACCGCCCTCGCCTCGTCCTCGTCGTCGCCGCCCACCCCCGGCTCGGGCGCGATGTTCGATCGCATCGCCGCGCGCTACGACCTGCTCAACCGGGTGATGTCGTTCGGCGTCGACAAGCGCTGGCGCAAGAAGACCGTCGCCGCGCTGGCGCTGCCCAAGACCGGCGCGTGCCGCGTGCTCGACGTCGCCACCGGCACCGGCGACCTGGCGATCGACATCGCGCGCCGCCACGTGGGCGCCGAGGTGGTCGGCGTCGATCCGTCGGCCAAGATGATCGAGGTCGGCGCCGGCAAGGTGACGCGCTTCGACGGCCGGGTCCGGCTCGAGCTGGGCGACGCGCAGGCGCTGGCGCACCCCGACGGCGCCTTCGACGCGGTGACGATCGCGTTCGGCATCCGCAACGTGCCCGACCGCGCGCGCGGCCTGGCCGAGATGGCGCGGGTGTGCCGGGTCGGCGGCCGGGTGGCGATCCTCGAGCTGGGCGAGCCCAAGCGCGGCGTGATGGCGCCGCTGGCGCGCTTCCACATCCGCCAGGTGGTGCCGCGGCTCGGCGCGCTGTTGTCGGGCTCGAAGGAGTACCGCTACCTGCAGACGTCGATCGCCGCGTTCCCGCCGCCCGACGAGTTCGCGCAGCTGATGACCGCCAACGGGCTGACCGTGCTCGAGGTGGTGCCGCTGACCTTCGGCGTGTGCAACCTCTACGTCGGCACGCCGAGCCGAGGCCCCGCGTGACCCACGCCGCCTCCGCCACGGTGATCCGCACCGACGGGCCGGGCGCCCCGCCGGCGGCAGCCGCGCTCGAGCGCGCGTTCGATCGCCTGGCGCGCGTCGACCGCGGCGCGCTGGTGCAGGTGGCGGTGCCGGCGCCGCTGGCCCCGGCGGCGGCGCTGCTGCGCGCGGGTGGCGACGCGGTGGTGTGGGAGCCGCGCGACGGCGGCGCGGCGTGGGCCGGCGTCGGCGTCGCGGCGGCGCTGACCGCGCGCGGGCGCGGCCGGTTCGACGAGATCGCCGCGGCCGCCGCCGCGCTCGGCGCACACCACGAGCGGCTCGGCGACGCGCCCGCGCCGCGCTGGTTCGGCGGCTTCGCGTTCGCGCCGGGCAGCGCCGACGCGCCGGCCTGGGCCGGGCTCGGCGACGCCAGCTTCGTCCTGCCGCGCTGGAGCTACGTGCGCGACGACGGCGCGCCGCAGCTGGTGCTGGCGCTGGCGCCCGGCGATCGCCCCGAGCGCGCGGCGCTGCACGCCGAGCTGGCCGCGGCGCTGGCCGCGCTGGCCGCGCCGATCGCCGCGCCGACCGCGGCGGTGGTCGCGCAGCACGACCTGCCGGCCACCCGCTGGCACGACGAGATCGAGCAGATCCGCGCGGCGATCGGCGGCAGCGCGCTGCGCAAGGTGGTCGCGGCGCGGGCCCGCGTCGTCGAGCTGGCCCGCGCGATCGATCCCGCGGCGGTGGTGGCCGAGCTGGGCCGCCGCCAGCCGGCGTGCACCCGCTTCGCGGTGGCCAAGGCCGGCGCCGCGTTCGTCGGCGCCAGCCCCGAGCGGCTGGTGCGCAAGCGCGGGCGCGTGGTCGACAGCGAGGCGCTGGCCGGCTCGTGCGCGCGCACCGGCGACGACGCCGCGGCCGCGGCCGCGCTCGCCGCCAGCGCCAAGGATCGCGCCGAGCACGCGTGGGTGGTGGCGGCGATCGAGGCCGCGCTGGCGCCGCGCTGCCGCGCGCTCGACGTGCCGGTCACGCCGGCGGTGCGCACGCTGCGCCAGATCCTGCACCTGCACACGCCGATCACCGGCGAGCTGGCCCACCCGGCCCACGTGCTCGAGCTGGTGGCGGCGCTGCACCCGACGCCGGCGGTCGGCGGCACGCCCACCGCCGACGCGGTGGCGTGGATCGCGGCGCACGAGCCGACGCCGCGCGGCTGGTACGCGGCGCCGGTCGGCTGGTTCGACGCCGCCGGCGACGGCGAGTTCGCGGTGGCGATCCGCTCGGGCCTGCTCGCCGGCGCCACCGCGACCTTGTTCGCCGGCGCCGGCATCGTGGCCGCGTCGGATCCGGCGGCCGAGCTGGCCGAGACCGAGCTCAAGCTGCGCGCGCTGTCCGACGCGCTGGGCCTGGAGACGCGGCGGTGACCACCGCGGCGATCCAGACCGCGTGGGTCGACCTGATCGTCGCCAGCCTGGCCGACGCGGGCGTGACCCACGTCGTCGTGTCGCCGGGCTCGCGCTCGACCCCGCTGGCGCTGGCGCTGACCCGCACCCCGCGGCTGGCCCGGCGGGTGGTCGTCGACGAGCGCAGCGCCGGCTTCGTCGCGCTCGGCGCCGCGCGCGCCAGCGGCCAGCCGGCGGCGCTGATCTGCACGTCGGGCACCGCGCCCGCGCACTACGCGCCGGCGGTGATCGAGGCGTCGCTCGCCGGCGTGCCGCTGATCGTGGTGTCGGCCGATCGCCCGACCGCGCTGCACGGCGCCGGCGCGTCGCAGACGATCGATCAGCAGCGGCTGTTCGGCGGCTTCGTGCGGCGCTTCGACGATCTCGGCGTGGCCGACGGCGGCGCGGTCGCGCTGGCCGCCGCGCGCCGCAAGGTGTTCCAGGCGGTGCTCGCCGCGCGCGGTCCGCTGCCGGGGCCGGCGCACCTGAACGTGCCGCTGGTGAAGCCGCTTGAGCCGGCGGCGCCGACCACCGCCGCCGAGCGCGCCGCGGTCGCCGAGGTGGCGCGGCTGTGCGCGCTGCCGCCGCCGGTGGCCTCGCCGTCGCGGCTGCGCGTGGCCGACGCCGCGCTGACCGACGCCGCCGGCCGCATCGCCGCGGCGCCGCGCGGCGTGATCCTCGCGACCGCCGCCACCGTCGCCCGCGCGGCCGATCGCGCCGCGGTCGCCGCGCTGGCCCGCGCCACCGGCTATCCGATCGTCGCCGAGGCCGGCAGCCAGCTGCGGTTCGCGCCGCGCGACGCCGCGGTCACGGTGGTCGAGCACGCCGGGCTGATCGCCGCCAGCCCGCTGGGCGCGGCGCTGGCGCCGACGCTGGTGGTGCAGCTCGGCGGCGAGCCGGTGGCGATGGCGTGGCCGCGGCTGGCCGCCGACGCCGCGCGGGTGATCGTCGCCGACGGCGGCTGGCCCGACGGCGACTCGCGAGCCGACGCGCTGCTCCTCGGCGACGTCGCCGACACGCTGACGCGGCTGGCCGCGGCGCTCCCGCCACCGACGCCGGGCTGGGCCGCGGCCTGGCGCGACGCCGATCGCCAGGTCGCCGCGGCGATGACCGCGGCGCGGGCGTGGCCGGGGCCGTGGACCGAGACCGATCTGCTCGCGCGGGTGGTGGCGGGCCTGGCCGACGGCGCGCAGCTGGCGATCGGCAACTCGCTGCCGATCCGGGTCATCGACGAGGTGCCGGCGACCCGCGCCGACGTCCGCGTGCTCACCCAGCGCGGCGCGGCCGGCATCGACGGGCTGATCGCCGGCGCCGCCGGCGCGGCCTGGGCCACCGGCCGCCCGACCACGCTGATCGTCGGCGACGTCGCCTTCGCCCACGACGTCGGCAGCCTGCAGACGATCGCCGGCCTGCCGGTGACGATCGTCGTCGTCGACAACCGCGGCGGCCACATCTTCGACGACCTGCCGCTGGCGGCGGCCGGCGTCGACGCCGACGCCTACCGCGAGCTGTGGCTGACGCCGCCGGCGCTCGATCCGGTGGCGCTGGCCGCCGGCTTCGGCGTCGCCGCGGCGACCGTCCGGAATCCGGACGACCTGGCGGCGGCGTGGCCGCGCGACGGCGCCGGGCCGCGGCTGCTCCACGCGATCGTCGCCGCCGACGGCGCCCGCGCCACCCGCGCGCGCGCGCTGGCGATCCTCGCCGCGCCGCCGGCGGTCGCCGCCGCGGGCCGCGCCGCGGAGGCGACGCCGTGACGACGGTGGTCAGCTCGCCCGCCGGCGGCGGCGGTCGGGTCGGCGCGTGGATCGGCGCCGCGCGGCTGCGCACCCTGCCGGCGGCGGTCGCGCCGGTGGCGGTCGGCGTCGGCTGTGCGCACGCCGGCGGCGCGGTCGCGTGGGGCCCCGCGGTGGCGGCGCTGGTCGGCGCGATCCTGATCCAGATCGGCACCAACTTCGCCAACGACGTCTTCGACGCCGAGAAGGGCGCCGACACGCCGGATCGCAAGGGCCCGGTGCGCGCGGTCGCCGCCGGCCTGATCAGCGCCGGCGCGATGAAGGCCGCGATGATCGTCACCTTCGCGCTGGCGGTGGCGGTCGGCGGCTACCTGACCGCGGTCGGCGGCTGGCCGATCGTCGCGATCGGCGTCGCGTCGATCGCCGCCGGCGTGCTGTACACCGGCGGGCCGTGGCCGCTCGGCTACCACGGCCTGGGCGACGTCTTCGTGATGCTGTTCTTCGGCCAGATCGCCGTCGGCGGCACCACCTACGTCGCGCTCGGACGCGTCACCCCGCTGGCGATGGCGCTGTCGGTGCCGGTCGGCGCGGTGGCCACCGCGATCCTGGTGGTCAACAACCTGCGCGATCGCGACACCGACGTGCGGGTCGGCAAGCGCACGCTCGCGGTGCGCTGGGGCCGGCGCTTCGCGCTCGCCGAGTACGCCGGCCTGCTGATCGTCGCGCACGCGGTGCCGCTGGCGCTGGCCGCGACCGGCCGCCCGCTCTTGGCGCTGGGCGCGCTCACCGCGCCGCTGGCGTGGGCGCGGACCCGGGCGCTGGCCCGCGCGGTGCCGGGGCCGGCGATGAACGGCCTGCTCGCGGCGACCGCGCAGCTGTTGTTGCTGCAGGCCGCGGCGCTCACCGCGGCGCTGTTCCTCGGCTGATGCGCGCGACCACGACCGCGGTGCGCTGGGCGGTGGCCGCCACCGGCGCGGCGGCGCGCGGCCGCTGGCCGAGCCGCGCGGCGATCGTGATCGCGCTCGGCGACGGCGACGACGCTGGCGCCGACGATGGCGCCGCCTGGGGTTTCGGCGAGGCCGCGCCGCTGCCGGGCTTCGGCGACGATCCGCTGCCGCGCGCGGCCGCCGAGCTGGCCGCGTGGGAGCGCGATCCGCGCGCGCCGCTGACCAGCCCCAGCGCGGCGTGGGCCGTCGCCACCGCCACCGCCAGCCTGGCCGCCGCCCGCGCCGGGCAGCCGCTGGCGATCGCGTGGGGCGCGCCGCCCGACGCGCGGCTCGCGACCGCCGCGGTCGTCGACGATCCCGACGCCGCGCTGGCCGCGCTGGCGGCCGGCGCGCGCGCGCTCAAGGTCAAGCTCGACGGCGTCGACGATCGCGCCCGGGTCGCGGCGATCCGCGCCGCGGCGCCGACCGCGCGCCTGACCGCCGACGCCAACCAGACCTGGCCGCGCGCCGAGGTCGCCGAGCGGCTGGCCGCGCTGGCCGGCTTCGGGCTGGCCTACGTCGAGGAGCCCGCGGCCGGCCTCGCCGACGCGCTGCCGGTGGCGCCGGCGGTGCCGATCGCCCTCGACGAGAGCCTGGCCGCGCCCGATCGCGATCGCTGGCTGCCGGCGACGCTGGCGACCGGCGCGATCGGCGCGCTGATCCTCAAGCCCACCGTGCTGGGCCCCGCGGCCTGCCGCGCGCTCGCCGCGCAGGCCCAGGCCCGCGGCGTGCCGGCGTCGATCAGCCACGCCCTCGAGGGGCCGATCGGCTTCGCCGCCGCCCACGCGCTGGCGCTGGCCGTCGCGCCGACGGCGATCCACGGCCTCGGCGCGCACCCGGCGCTGGCCGCGTGGGGCGCGCTGGCCCCGGTGGGCGCCGGCCTGGGCCTCGCGCCCGCCGCGGTGCGCGCCGCGCTCGCACGACTGGCGGTGCCGACGTGACGCTGTCGATCCGCGCCGCCGCCCGCGCCGCCGGCGCGCGCCCGGCGGTGATCACGCCCTCGGCGACGCTCGACGTGGCCGCGCTGGCGGCGGCCGCCGACGCCGCGGCGCTGCCATCCGCCGCGCCGGGCCACGCCGCGCCGCTGCTCGCGACCGCCGACGTCGCCACCGTCGTCGCGATCGTCGCCGCGCTCGAGCGCCGCGCGCCGCTGGCGCTGATCCCGGCGCGCACCAGCGCCGACGAGCGCGCCGCGCTGATCGCCCGGGTCGCGGCGACGCCGGTGCCCGCCGACACCGCGTTCGTGGTGTTCACCGCCGGCTCGACCGGCCGGCCCAAGGGCGTCGTGCTGTCGCGCGCCGCCGCGCACGGCGCCGCCGCGATCCACGCCGCGCACCTCGGCTGGCGCGACGACGACGCCTGGCTGCTGGCGCTGCCGCTGGGCCACGTCGGCGGCCTGGCGATCGTCGTGCGCTGCCTGGCCGCGCGGCGCCCGATCGTGCTGGGCGACGTCCACGCGCTGGCCCACCCGGCGGTCACGCTCGCCTCGCTGGTGCCGGCGCAGCTGACCGCGTTCCTCGACGATCCCGCCGCGCGGCCGGGCCCGCGCCTGCGCGCGATCCTGCTCGGCGGCGCGGCGGCGGCGCCGGCACTGGTCGCCCGGGCCCGCGCCCGCGGCCTGCCGATCGTCACCACCTACGGCATGAGCGAGACGTTCGGCCAGGTCGCGACCGGCGACGCCGCCACGCCGGCCGACGTCGTCGGCGCGCCGCTGCCCGGCGTGGCCATCGTCGGCGGCACCGCCGCGGCGCCCGCGCCGCTGGTGGTCCATAGCCCGGCGCTCATGACCGGCTACCTCGACGAGCCCACCCCGGCGCTGGCCGCCGGGTTCACCACCCGCGATCTCGGCTACGTCGACGGCCGCGGCGTGCACGTCGTCGGCCGCGTCGACGACGTCATCATCACCGGCGGCGAGAACGTCTACCCGACCGCGGTCGAGGCGCAGCTCGCCGCGCTGCCGGGGGTCGCCGCCGCCGCGGTGGTCGGCCTGGCCGACCCGCGCTGGGGCGAGCTGGTCGCCGCGGCCCTGGTCACCGCCGCCGGCTACGATCCGGTCGCCGCCGCCGCCGCGATCGCCACCTGGCCCGCGCACCTGCGACCGCGGCGGCTGGCGATCGTCGACGCGCTGCCGCTCACCGCCGCCGGCAAGGTCGATCGCCGCGCGGTCGCCGATCACCTGCGCCGGTGCAGCTTCACCGACGCCAGCCAGCCCGGCTCGTCGGCGCGCACGCCGAACGCCGCGCGGTAGCTGCGGCCGTAGCGCAGCGCCCAGCCGGCCTCGGTCGGCGGCGCCGCCGCGCGCCGGGTCGCGATCGCGACGCTGTGGCAGCGATCGCGGACGATCACCGGCGGCACGATCACCTCGCCGTCGGCCGGCACCGTCACCAGCACGTCGATGTGCTCGTGGGCCATCACCAGCGTCACGGTGTAGCGGCCCGGCGCCAGGCCGGTCAGGCGATAGCCGCCGTCGACCACGGGGCGCGCCGCGGCGCCCGCCAGGTTGCGCGTGCAGTACGCCGGCGCCCCGTCGGCGGCGAGCACCGGCAGCGCCACCGCGCCGCGGGCCCCGGCCGCGCCGACGTCGGCCCGCGCCCCGGCCACGCTGCCGAGCAGCATCATCACGACGATCGCGATCCGCATGCCGTATCGTCGCCAACCGCCGCCGCGCCGACCACCGCGCCGGGCTAACAGCCGATCCAAGGTTGTCATCGCGGGTCGCGCCAGGTGTCGCACCCCGGCCGCCACCCCGCCGTTGCGCCCGCGGGCGCGCTCGCAGTACGCTGGACGGCTGAGTGCCCGACGAGTCGCTGTTCGACGCCGGCGATCGGTTCGAGGTCCGACGACAGCTCGGCGCCGGCGGCATGGGGGTCGTCTACGAGGCCTACGACCGCGAGCTGCAGGAGCTGGTCGCGCTCAAGACCCTGCGCGACGCCGACGGGCCGTGGCTGGCCCGGTTCAAGCAAGAGTTCCGGGCGCTCCACGACCTCGCGCACCCGAACCTGGTGGCGTTCGGCGAGTTCTTCGACGGCCCCACCGAGCCGTTCTTCTCGATGGAGCTGGTCCGCGGCGTCGACGTGCTCCGCTACGTCCGCGGGGACGCCGACGCCGGCGGCTGCGACGAGGTGCGGCTGCGGGCGGCGCTGGCGCAGCTCGCGCTCGGGCTGGCGGCGCTCCACGGCGTCGGCAAGGTGCACCGGGACGTCAAGCCGGCCAACGTGCTGGTCGCCGACGACGGCCGGGTGATCCTCGTCGACTTCGGGCTGGTCGCAGATCGCAGCAGCGCCCGGCTGTCGACCGGCGGCAACGTGGTCGGCACCGTCGAGTACATGGCCCCCGAGCAGGCGCTGGCGCGCGACGTGACCGCCGCCGCCGACTGGTACGGCCTCGGCGTCGTGCTGTACGAGGCGCTCACCGGTCAGCTGCCCCACACCGGGCCGTCGCCGTTCGAGATCATCCTCGCCAAGCAGGCGGGGCCGCCGCCGCCGCCGCGCCAGCTCGCGCCAGCGACGCCGCCCGACCTCGACGCGCTGTGCCTGGGGCTCCTGGCGGTCGATCCCGCCGCGCGGCCGGGCGCCGCCGAGATCCGCGAGCGCCTCGTCGGCGCGACCGCGCCGGCACCGCCGCGCGCGCCCGCCACCACACCCGCGCCCATCGCCGCGCCGCTGTTCGTCGGCCGCGACGCCGAGCTGGCGGCGCTGCGCGCGGCGTTCGCCGACGTCCGCGATCAGCCGCTCGTGGTGCTGGTCGAGGGCAGCTCCGGCGTCGGCAAGAGCCACCTGGTCGAGCGCTTCCTCGACCAGCTCGCCCACGACGCGCCCGCGGCGGTGATCCTGAGCGGGCGCTGCTACGAGCGCGAGGCGGTGCCGTTCAAGGCGCTCGACGGGATCGCCGACCACCTCGCGGGCTACCTCGCGCGGCAGCCGGCGGCGACGGTGGCGGCGCTCTTGCCGCGGCGCCCGGCGCTGCTCGGCCGCCTGTTCCCGGGGCTCAAGCGCGTCGAGGCGATCGCCGCCGCCGATCCGGTGCCCGACGTCCCCGATCCGCACGATCAGCGCCAGCGCATGTTCGCGGCGCTGCGCGAGCTGTTCCTGCGCCTCGCCGAGCGCGGGCCGCTGGTCTGGTACATCGACGACCTGCAGTGGACCGACGCCGACAGCCTGGTGCTGCTCGCCGAGCTGGTGGCCCACGAGGATCGACTGCCGGTGTTGATCGTCGCGACGGTGCGCCCGATCGACGATCCCGCGCGCCACGACCTCCTCGCCACGATCGCGCGGCTCGCGCCGACCCGCCGCGTGCCGCTGCGCGAGCTGCCGCCCGCCGACGCGCGGGCGCTGGCCGCGCAGCTCCTGCCCGGCTACCGCGCCGCCACGCTCGACGCCGTCGCCGCCGACGCCGCCGGCCACCCGATGCTGCTCGTCGAGCTGGCCCGCCACGTCGACGCCACCGACGTCCGCACCACCTCGACCACGACGCTCGAGGAGATGCTGACCCGCCGGATCGCCCGGCTCGATCCGCCGGCCCGCGCGCTGCTCGAGGTGCTGGCGGTGTGCGGCGGCCCGCTGGCCCAGGACGTCGCGGCGCTCGCCGCCGAGCTGTCGACCGCGGCGCAGGTCAAGGCCACCGCGGCGCTCCGGGTCGCGCACCTGGTGCGCACCGACGGCACCCGCCGCTCGGACCGCGTCGTCACGTACCACGATCGGGTGCGCGAGCACGTCGACGCCCAGCTCACCGCGGCGCGCCGGCGCCAGCTCCACGAGCGCCTGGCGCTGGCGATGGAGCGCGCCGGCCTCGGCGAGCTCACCCCGCACGCGCTGGTGCGCCACGCCCGCGCCGCCGGCCGCGACGCGCTGGCCGCCACCTACGCCCAGGCCGCCGCGCGCCGCGCGGTCGCCGCGCTGGCCTTCGATCAGGCCGCGGCGTACTTCGCCGAGGCGATCGAGCTGGGCACCCACGACGCCGCCGCGCTGCGCGGCCTCCAGCTCGAGCGCGCGACCGCGCTGATGCACGCCGGCCGCGGCCCCGAGGCGGCCACCACGTTCATGCTCGCGGCGCAGGGCGCCGAGCCGGCGGTGCGGCTCGACTGCCAGCGCCAGGCCGCCGAGCAGTGGATCATCACCGGCCACCTGCAGCAGGGCATGGCGGCCTTGCGCTCGTCGCTCGACGACATCGGCGAGCCGCCGGCCGGGAGCCCGCGCCGGGCGCTGGTCCGCGTGCTGTGGCACCGCGCGCGCCTGCGGCTGCGCGGCACCGACGCGGCGCCCCGCCTCGAGAGCCAGGTGCCGGTCGAGACGCTGCGCCGGCTCGACGTGCTGCGCGCCGTGGCCCACGGCCTGGCGATGATCGACAACATCCGCGGCGCCGACTTCAACGGGCGCTACCTGCTGCTCGCGCTCAAGACCGGCGAGCCGCGGCGGCTGGTCGGCGCGCTCGCCACCGAGATCGTGTTCCTGGCCAGCCAGGCCGGCCGCGCGGGGCTCCAGGCCCGGCGCCTGATGACCGAGCTGACCGCGCTCGCCGAGACCTGCCCCGACCGCGCGTACGCGCGCACCTGGGTGCTCCTCGCCGACGGCGCGGCCAGCTTCTTCGAGGGCCGGTTCCGCGCGGCGGCGACGACGCTGGCCCAGGCCGAGGAGATCTTCGCCGAGGGCCCGCGCGGCCTGACCTACGAGAAGAACAACACCCGCGTGTTCCGGGTCCACGCGCTGCGCATGCTCGGGGCGGTGCAGCAACACGGCGCGCTGATCGCCGAGCAGATCCGCACCGGCCGCCAGCGCGGCGATCGCTACCTCGAGACCACGCTGCGGCTGTTGCAGGTGCAGTCACTCCTGGCCCGCGGCGACGTCGCGGAGGCCCGGCGCAACATCGACGACGCGACCTGGACCCCGCCCGAGCACGGCTTCCACCTGCAGCACTGGTACGAGCTGCGCGCGCGCGTCGAGCTGGCGCTCTACGAAGGCGACGCGGCGGCGGCGCTGGCGCGGCTGGCGCCGGCGTTCGCGGCGCTGCGCAGGTCGCTGTTGTTGCGCGTCAAGCTGGTGCGCGCCGACGCGGTCTACCTGCAGGCGCGGCTGACGCTCGCGGCGATGCACGCCGGCCACGCCGTGGCGCGCGGGCGCGACGATGTCGCGCGCGCCATCGCCGCGCTCGACGGCGAGGACGTCGGCTACGCGTCGGTGTTCGCGCTGCTCCTGCGCGCGGGCGTCGCCAGCCTGGGCGGGCCGGCCGGGCGCGACGAGGCCGCGCGCGGGCTGGCGCGCGCGAGCGAGCTCGCGACGACGCTCGACATGGCCATCCAGGCCGCCGCCGCCCAGGCGCTGCTCGGCGCCTTGCGCGCCGACGACGCCGGTGCCGCTGCCCGGGCCGCGGCCGCCGCCTACGTCGGCCAGCACCGGATCGCCGACCCCGCCCGCTTCTTCGCGATCGTCGCCTCGGTCGCGACCGCCGACAAGCGCTGAGTTGCAGGGGGCTGGTCGCGCGACCGCCGCCGGATCTTGCCGACCCGCGCCGGCCCGCGCGCCGCCCGCTCGTGTACACTGACGGCGATGGCGATCCGCTGGCTCGACGAGCCCGCCCAGCGCGCGTTCGCGCAGGCCGTCGAGGGCGTCGAGGCCGCCTCGGCGGCCGAGGTGGTGGTCGCGGTGCGCCGGCGGGCCCGGGCCTGGCCCCACGTGCCGCTGGCGGTCGGCATCGTCGGCGCCTGGCTCGGCCTGGCGTTCATGCTGTACAGCGATCACGCGTTCGGCCTGGCGGCGTTCCTGATCGATCCGCTGCTGGCCGGCGCGCTGGCCGGCGGCGCCGCCACGCTCGCGCCGTCGCTGGTGCGCTGGCTGACGCCGGCGGCGGTGCGGCGGCGCGCGGTGGTCGCGGCGGCGCGGGCGGCGTTCGTCGAGCGCGGCATCCACCACACCCGCGGCCGCACCGGCCTCTTGATCTACTGCGCGCTCGCCGAGCGGATGGCCGCGCTGGTCGCCGACACCGGCGTCGTCACCGCGGTGCCGGCCGCCACGCTGGCGCGCCACGAGGCCGCGATCGATCGCGCGCTGGCCCAGGGCGGCGCGGCGACCGCCGCCGCGATCGCCGCGCTGGGCCCGGCCCTGGCGACGGCGCTGCCGCGCGCCACCGACGACATCAACGAGCTACCCGACGCGCTCGATCACGATCTCGAGCGGAGGCCGCGCTCGTGAGCCGCCCGCGTCGCTGGTGGTTCGTCGCGCTCGCGCTGGCCGCGCTGGCGATCCCGGCGCTGGCGTGGGCCCGGCCCGGCGGCGGCGACAGCTACTCGGGCGGCGGCGGCCACGGCGGCGGCGGCGGCTCCGGTGGCGGCGGTGACGGCGGCGCGATCTTCGAGCTGATCTTCCAGCTGATCCGGCTGTGCTTCTACTACCCCAAGGTCGGCATCCCGATCTTGCTCCTGGTGATCGCCTTCATCGCCTACGGCATGTGGGTCAAGCACAAGAACAAGGACTGGGACAGCGGCCCGCCGGTCGAGCTGGCGCGCACCGCGGCGTCGCTCGACGATCTGCTGGCCGTCGATCCCGACTTCTCGCGCGTCGTCTTCGAGGACTTCATGTTCCGGCTCTACGCGACCGCCCACGGCGCCCGCGGCGTGCCCGGCAAGCTCGACGAGCTGGCGCCCTACCTCGGGCCCGAGGCGCGCGCCGCGCTGGCCAACCGTCCGCCCGCCGGACAGCCGGTCCACGGCGTGGTGATCGGCGCGATGCGCACCTACCAGGTGACGCTGCCGACCGGCGACGACCTCGAGGCCGGCGCCGCCGTGGTGCAGGTCGGCCTGGAGTTCGAGGCCAACTACTCGGTCGGCAGCGGCGACGGCGGCAAGCGCTTCGCGGTCGAGCGCTGGCTGGTGCGGCGCGCCGCGGCGGTGCGCACCAAGCCGCCGGGCCGCGATCGCAGCTTCCCCTGCCCCAACTGCGGCGCGCCGTGGCAGACCGCCGACGCCGCCGGCACCCAGCGCTGCGCGTCGTGCGGCGAGGTCGTCGACAACGGCCGCTTCGACTGGCAGGTCGTCGAGATCGGGCTGCGCCACGAGCGCAGCAACCTGCCCAGCCTCGCCGAGGACACGCCCGAGCGCGGCACCGACCTGCCGACCTACCGCGACGATCACCTCGATCAGCGCTGGCTGCAGCTCACCGCCGAGGACCCGGCGATCGCCGAGGCGTCGATCATCGCGCGGCTGCACCACGTCTACCGCGTCGTCAACGACGCCTGGACCGCCAACGACCTCGGCCCGGCCCGCGCGGTGGTGTCCGACGGCCTCGCCGACTACCTGCAGTACTGGCTCGACGCCTACAAGAAGCAGGGCCTGCGCAACGTCCTCGAGGACATGCGCATCACCCACCAGGTCCCGGCCAAGCTGATCCGCGACAAGCACTTCGACGCGCTCACGATCCGGATCTGGGGCACCGGCAAGGACTACGTGATCAAGACCGCCGACGGCAGCCACGTCCGCGGCTCGAAGCACCGCGAGCGCAAGTACTCCGAGTACTGGACGCTGATCCGCAGCGCCGCGCGCAAGGGGCCGCCCAAGGCCGACGGCGCGTGCAGCAACTGCGGCGCCCCGCTGACCGTCACCGCCGCGGGCGCGTGCGCCCACTGCGGCACCCACGTCACCGCCGGCGAGTTCGACTGGGTGCTGTCGAAGATCGAGCAGGACGACTCGTACCGCGGGTGAGCGGCGCGCCGACGCGTCAGCGGCCGAACAGCAGCCGGCGGCTCAGCCAGCGCTTGCCGCGCTCGATGACCAGCCGCTTGCCCAGCTCGAACGCCAGCGCCCGCAGCTGGGCCGGCTCGTCGGGCCCCGGCGTGCGCGGCAGCTCGATCGCGATCACCACCGGCTGATCGCCGAACACGCCGCCGACCGCCGACAGCTTGCCGCCGGCGTAACGCAGGGCGAAGTCGGCGTCGCCGGGCAGCTCGACCCGCGCCTCGAGCTCCTCGAGGGCGAACACCCACGACAGCGGCGTGCGCAGCACGGTGCGCCCGGCGCGGAAGCGATCGAGGCGCAGCCGCACCTGGCCCAGCTCGGGCCACGCGGTGGTGACGACGATCGCCAGGTCGCTGTCGACGACCTCGAGCCCGCCCAGCGTGAGCACCGTGCGCTCGCGCTCGGGCAGATCGAGCGCGCCGGCGCCGGAGATCGCGATGTGCGCGCCGCGCACGAACACCCGGCGCGGCGTGCGCGCCACCACCACCGCGCCCAGCGGCGCGACCTCGACCTCGACGTGATCGATCGCCAGCCGCAGCGTGCCGAGGTGGTGCCGCTCGACCACCAGGTCGTCGACCGCGATGCGGCCGCGCACCAGCCCCAGCTCGACCGCACCGACCCGGGCCTCGCCGTCGAGGGACTGGGCCAGGCGATCGCGGACGGTGTCGGCGGCGCGGCCGGCCAGCGCGTAGCCCAGGATCAGCAGCAGCAGCGGGTAACCGACCACCACCGCGCCGACCGTGGCCAAGAGCTTGGTCCTGCGTCGCGCCACGCCCTCGTTTACCACGCGGCGCCGTGAATACGCGCTACCCCACCGCCGTCCCAGCCACAACCCCATGCTGACCCGCATCGCCCTCCCCGCCCTGGCGGCCGCCGCCGCCCTGATCGCCACCGCGCCGCTGACCCACGACAGCGCCCAGGCCCGCCCGGTCATGGCGCCGCCGCCGTCGGGGGCCAACCCGCAGTTCGAGCGGCTGCGCGCCGAGAACGTCCGGCTGCGCGCCGAGCTGGGCCAGCTGCGGTCGGTGGTCGACGACGGCCTCGATCGCATCGACGGCCTGGCCCGCGCCAGCCGCGATCGCCGCCTGAGCTTCCGCATCCACCGCGCGATCGAAGATCTGCGCGCGCAGGCCGGCGGCGGCGACGACGGCTGGGATCAGGCCGGCGGCTGGGATCAACCCGGCGGCTGGGACCAGGGCGGCCCGTGGCAGCCGCAGCCGCAGCCGCAGCCGCAGCCTGGCTACGGCGCGATGAGCGCCACCGACTTCGCGCGCCTGCAGGCGCAGATCACCGCGGCGACCTTCCCCGCGGATCAGATGAACGTGATCGGCGCCGCCGTCAGCCGCAACCGCTTCACCGTCGATCAGGTGGTCGCGCTGATGCGCATGATGGCCTTCGACGACGCCCGCATCGAGATCGCCGTCCTGCTGGCGCCGCGCGTGGTCGACGGCAACCGCTTCTACCTGACGCTCGACGCGCTGCAGTTCTCGAGCTCGAAGGACACGCTGCGCCAGCGCGTGCAGTTCTGAGTTGTTGGGGAGGTTTCTCGCGAAACCTCCCCTCGATCCCGGCGAAGCCGGGATCGAGCCTCCCCGCCGAGACGACTGTCCGCGGGGACTCCCGGGTGGTGCGCGGCGGTCGGGCGGGTTGCGCGGCGTGAACC
>Ga0075163_10002407_pt1 | contig 25200 bp, 19 predicted proteins | sample JI1023141ADNA_FD_71478 | JGI IMG/M metagenome (GOLD analysis project Ga0075163, IMG submission 71478) | Wastewater effluent complex algal communities from Wisconsin, to seasonally profile nutrient transformation and Carbon sequestration -... | ecosystem: Engineered > WWTP > Effluent > Algae... | reverse complement strand
CCACGCGCGCGTGGTAGCACGAGAGCGGGCGCGACGTGCGCTCGTCGACGATCGTCAGCACGAGCGCACGCCGCTCGTCGCCGCTCGTCGTCGCCGGCACGCGTGCGCGCGGCACCGGCGCGCGTTCGGGTGCCTCGGGTTCGGCGGTGGGGGCGGCGAGCGCGACTGCGGCCTCCATCGCGTGCGTCCGCGAGACGTCGCGAGCCACCTGCGGCGGGAGGCCGGGCTCGTGCCGCGGCCGCGCCAACGTCGCGAGAGCGACGAGCGCGACGCCCATCGCGATCCAGGCGCCGACCGCGATCGCGAAACCCGTCCACGGGCCGGAAGCGACGTCACCCTCGACCGCGTCGAGGCGCGTCCACAGGGCCATCCACTCCGCCCGACCTCCGCGGTGACGACGGTCGAGTCGTTCGCGCAAGAGTTCCAGGCCGCGCGCGTGGCGCGAGCGCACGGTCGCTTCGCTGACGCCGTCGAGGCGTGCGATCTCCGCATAGGACGCCGCCTCGAAGTAGCGGCGCAGGAGCGTCGAGCGGTAGGGGTCCGGGAGCTCGGCCAACTCGCCCGTGAGTCGTTGGAACCCTTCGAGCCGTTCGAGCGGCGTCGGATCGGGGGCCAGTGCTTCGTCGCGCGACGCGACGCGTTCTCGTCGACGACGTCGACCGTCCGCGCGCCGTCCTTCACGCGCGACGTTGCGCGCGACGCCGTAGAGCCAGCGCTGCCATCCCGGCTCGGGTGCGTCACTCGACGAGCGCTGCAGCGCGGCGAGCCAGGTCTCCTGCACGAGGTCGTCCGCCGACGCGTCGTCGTGCACGAGGCGCCGCGCCAGACGGCGCACGTCGGCCGCGTGGTGCAGCGACTCGCTCAGCTCCAGGCGAGGCGCACGCTCGGGATCGGGAGGGGCGGAGTCCACGGGAAGTGACCCTTGCCACGGACCGGAGCGGCGTGGCACGAATGCGAGCGGAACGAGAGGTGGGTGTCACCGAGCGCGCGGCCGGAGGCCGCTGAGTTCTGGTGCACGAGACCGTCCCGGGATCGGATCGGCACCGGCACCGACACCGACACCGACACCGGGGTCGGACGCGATGCGATCAGGAGCGCGCGCCCGCCGTGGGACTACGCGCTCTCGCGCTTGGCTTCGTCGTCGTCGAGCTCGGCCAGCGGCGCGTCGGCCTCGGGCTCGGCTTCGGCCTCCGCGTCGACCACGAGGCCGCGCGCGAGCGTCTTCGTCTTGCGCACGACTTCGGCGTCGACGACGAAGCGCGTCTGGTCGCGGCGCGACGGGAGCTCGTACAGGAGGTCCAGGAGCATGTCCTCGACGATGGCGCGCAGCGCGCGGACGCCCGTCTCGCGTTCGAGCGCGACGTCGGCCACGGCCTCGAGCCCGTCCTGAGTGATCACGAGCTCCTTGCCGTTCATCTCGAACAGCGTCTGGAACTGGCGCACCAGCGCGTTGCGCGGCTCGGTCAGGATGCGCACGAGGGCCGAGCGATCGAGCGTGTCGAGCGTCGCGACCACCGGCAGACGACCGACGAACTCGGGGATCATCCCGAACTCGATCAGGTCCTTCGGGATCAGGAAGCGGATGAACTCGTCGCGGCTGCCGCGTTCGCCGATCTTCGGCATGTGCGTGGGAGCGCCGTTCGCCGTGACGGGCAACACCGTGCCCGACTTGCGCGCCATCTCCTGCACGGTCTCCTGCGCGGCTTGTTGACGACCGAAGCCGATCACGTCGCGGCCCACCCGGCGCGCGATGATCTCCTCGATCGAGCTGAACGTGCCGCCCACGATGAACAGGATGTTCGTCGTGTCGATCTGGATGTAGGCCTGCTCGGGGTGCTTGCGCCCGCCCTGCGGAGGCACGTTCGCGACGGTGCCTTCCAAGATCTTGAGCAGCGCCTGTTGCACGCCTTCGCCCGACACGTCGCGCGTGATCGAGACGTTGCCGGTCGTGCGCGCGATCTTGTCGATCTCGTCGATGTAGACGATGCCCTGCTGCGCGCGCTCGACGTCGAAGTCGCAGTTCTGCAGGAGCTTCAGGAGGATGTTCTCGACGTCCTCGCCCACATAGCCGGCTTCGGTCAACGTCGTGGCGTCGGCCATCGCGAACGGCACGTCGAGGAGCTTGGCCAACGTGCGCGCGAGGAGCGTCTTGCCCGAGCCCGTCGGGCCGACGAGCAACACGTTGCTCTTCTCGATCTCGACGTCGCCGTGACCGCCCGGGTTGCGCGCTTGGTGGCGCAGGCGGTTGTAGTGGTTGTAGACCGCGACCGAGAGCACCTTCTTGGCGCGCTGCTGTCCGATCACGTACTCGTCGAGTCGACGAGCGAGCTCGATCGGAGTCGGGAGGCGGCGCGCGTTGTCCGCGCCACCCGCGCGTCGCGGCGTGCCCGAACCGGCCGTGGCGGTCTTGGCTTCACCCTTGGCGGTCTCGGGTGCGCGGCGCTGCTCCTCTTGGAGGATCGAGTTGCAGATCTCGATGCACTCGTTGCAGATGTACACGCCGGGCGGACCGGCGATGAGCGACGCCACGTGGTGGCGTCGCTTCTCACAGAAGGTGCATCGTTCGACGTGCCGGCCGCGCCCGGTGGATGAGGTCATGATTCCTCGATTCTAGACCGGGCGCGCGCCGTCGGGCTACGACGGCTTCGTTTCCGGCTCCGCCTTGCTGATCACGTGGTCGATCAGGCCGAATTCCTTGGCCTCGGCCGACGACATGAAGTTGTCGCGGTCGCAGGCCCGGCTGACTTCCTTGGCCGTGCGGCCGGAGTGCTTGGCCAGGATCTCCTCGAGCGAGTGCTTCATCTTGAGGATCTCCTTGACCTGGATCTCCATGTCCAGCGCCGTGCCCTGGGTGCCGCCCCACGGTTGGTGGATCATGACGCGGCTGTGCGGGAGCGCGAAGCGCTTGCCCGGCGCGCCACCGGCCAGGAGCACCGCGCCCATCGACGCGGCTTGACCGACGCAGTACGTCTGGATCTGCGGCTCGACGAGCTGCATCGTGTCGTAGATCGCGAGACCCGCCGTGACGCTGCCGCCCGGCGAGTTGATGTACATCTTGATGTCCTGATTGCGACCGCTGCGGTCCAGGTACAGGAGCTGTCCCACCACGTAGTCGGCGACCATGTCGTCGATCTGCGTGCCGATGAAGACGATCCGGTCCTCGAGGAGGCGCGAGAAGACGTCGTACTGCTTGATGTACGCGCCGCTCTTCTCGACGATCGTGGGGAAGATGCCTTGGGGAACCTGGCGTTGCGGAACCGGGTTGAAGGGGTTCATGCCTTGCGGGTACATGCGGGCGGTTCTTCTCGTAGCGGTGCGGGGAGGAGTCGTTGGGGGACCGGTGGGTGGAGGAGGTTCCTCGCGCCGTCTCGGCCCCAGGGGTTCATCGGATCTTGGACCTCGCCGACCCAAGTATCCAGAGGCTGACGCGATCCTGAGTCCCGTTGTCCGTCCGTCGAGGTCGGTGGACGCACGAACGTACGGAGCCCGGCACTTTTTTCGGGCTTACGGCCCGTCGGGCGTAGCCTGGGCGACACCGGACGGGCCGTAAGAAGTGACGGGCTCCGTACGTGGTCGACGTGCGACGTCGACCGACGGACCACGGGGCTCAGGGCGTCGTGATCTTGGCCTTCTCGCGCAGGAACGTGCGCACCTTGCGCTCGAGCAGCTCGACCGCCATTTGGTCGAACAGGCGCTTCTCCTGGTAGTACTTGCGCACTTCCTCGACGTCGGCGCGGTTGCGCGCGGCGATCTGCGCCAGCTCGCCTTCCATGTCCTCGCGCGTGACGAGGAGCTTTTCCTTCTCGCCGATCGTCTGGATCAAGAACAGGGCGCGCAAGCCCTTCTCCGACGCCTCGCGTGCGGCCGCGGTCTGCGACTGGGCTTGTTGCTCGGCCTGGGCTTCCGTGGCGCCCTGCTGGCGCATCTGGCCCTTGAGCTGTTCGAGGCGCGCTCGCGTCTGCTCGTCGACCATCATGCCGGGCAGCTCGATCGTGTGGCGTTCCAGGAGCTTCTCCAGGATCGCGTTCTCGATGCGCGCGTTCTCCTGTTGCTGCTTGGCCACCTCGAGCTGACCGCGCACGTTGGCGCGCATGGCCTTGTCGTCCTCGGCGGCGAACATCTTCACGAGCTCGGCGTCGGTCGGACGGATCATGCGGTACGCCTGCGCGACGTGGATGCGCGTGACGCCCTTCTGGTTGCGCAGCTCTTCCTTGTCGATCTCGGCCGGGAACGTCATGTCGACGTCGCGCGACTCGCCGTCCTTCGCGCCCGTGAGCTTGGCCTCGAAGTCGGCCGCGTCGACGCCGGGCGTCGGCACCTTGGGCGAGAGGCGCACGCCGTCGCGCTCCATCACGACGTTCTCGTGGAAGAGCCACTGGATCTTGCCGACGATCATGCCGTCGTTCGGCACGCCGGCGTCGCCGGCCGGTTCGGGACGCGCCTGTTGGTTCTTGACGTTCTCGAGCGCGGCGTCGATCTCGGTGTCCATCACCGGCTCGAGTTCGCCCACGATCTCGACGCCCGTGTAGTCCTTGAGCGCGATCTCGGGACGGAGGCTGACCTCGAAGCTCTGCGCCCAGTCGACGCCCTCGAGGATCTTGACCTCGTCGAGGTTCACGCGCTGGAAGCCGACGATCTTGAGCTCGTTCTGTCCGACGGCCTGTTCGTAGGCCTGGCGCACGAAGTGCTCGATCGCGTCGTTCTTGACCTGCGGCCCGAACTGCTTCTCGACGATCTGCGGCGGCACCTTGCCCGGCCGGAAGCCCTTCATGTTCGCGTTCTGGCTGACGTTCTGGAGGCCGCGACGGTAGAGGGCCTGGAACTCGGCGCTCGGAACGGTGAAGTGGATCTTGGCCTGGCAGGGGCCGAGCTTTTCGACGGTGACTTGCACGTGGGTTCTCGGTTGAGGTGCGCCCCGCGGCGGAGCGGAGCGGACGGACGTGTCGGTGGTTCTCGCCGCGAGGTTCGGGAGCGCGTCCCGGGCTCCGCGTCGCCGGTGGGCGCGAGAGAAAGGTCGAGGAATCTAACGGTTCTCACGCGGTCCCGTCCACCACCGTGGCGGGACCCGCGAGGTCTTGACGATCGGCAGGGGGCACCCCGCGCCTGGACCCGGGGCACCCGAATCCGCGATCCGGCGCGATTTCGCGCACGCTCCGCGCCCAGCCGGACCCTGCCGCGCGGACGTCCTCGCTCAACCGCCCGTGGGCGTCGTCGGTGCTTCGGCCAGGGCCTTCAGGCGCTCGAGGGCCGCCTTGAACTCCACGCGCAGGTTGGCCTCCTGCAGGGCGCGGAAGAGTCGCGCGATCGGGTTCACACCCAACTCGCCGCCCTCGGTCCAGGTGACGATCGTGGCGCCGTTCTGCATCACGAAGGCGATTCCACCGTGCACCGGCTTGTCGAAGCCCTTGAACACGAGGTCGTAGGTGATGCCCGTCGCCGGATCGCTGGAGCGGATCGTGATCGTTCCGTGGCCGAGCTTCTCGCTGTTCCAGTCGAGGACCGCGCCCGGCCCGGACTCGGGCCCCGAGAACGTGTACTGGATCGACGGGTCCTTGGCTCGGTTCCACGGGAACCACTCCGGCCAGCGCCGGGGCGCGTCGACGAGGGGCTGCACGGCCGTCGGCGGCCGTTGGATGACGATCGACTCCTGCGCCTGCCACGCGCCGGGCATGAAGAACCCGGCGACGAAGGCGATGACGAGGCAGGCCACGACGGCCAGGATCGAATACAGGATGATGCGGAAGTTCATCGTGGGGGAGCGGACGGCGCGCGGAGGGTGGTTCCGGTGATCGAGGGCGCCTATCCTAGTAGCCCCTTCCTCATGACCTCGACCCCCGAGCTGGAAATCAGCGGCCTCGTGGCCGGAGCGCTGCGCGTCGACCGCGCGCGCTTGGCCGCCTATCCGCCCGAAGCCCAAGTGCCCGACATCGGCGCGCTCGTGCGCGGCAAGAAGGGGCGCGGCGTGCGGCTCTCCGCGTTGGCGGGCCGCGCCGGCCTCGATCCGCGCGCGCGGTTCGTGAACATCGCCTCGATCGACCCCGCGTTCGCGGTCAGCGTCCCGATCGGCGAGGTGCTCGAGCAAGGCGTCGTGCTCTACGAGGTCGACGGCGCGCCGATCGCGCCCGAGAAGGGCGGTCCGTTCCGCCTCGTCGTGTGCGGACACTCCGACGAGTGCGTGCACGTCAAGGGACTCGCGCGACTCGAGTTCGCCGCCGCGAGCGGTCGCGACACGCGGCCGAAGGACGACGCCGAACACCGCGCGCTGCACGAACGCGCGCGCGCGGCCGCGGCGAACTCCACCGCGCCGAATTCCACGGCGCCGACTTCCACCGCGCCGAACTCCACACCGCACACGCATCCCCGAGGCTCGAAGGACTGACCACGATGTTCTGGCTCCCGAAACCGTTCCGTCACGCGTTCACCACCGAGGGTCGTCTCGCGATCGGCGGCCTCGTCGACCGCCCCAACTTCGGTCTGACGCAAGCCGATCTGGCCGAACTGCCGGCCAAGTACCAGGTCTCCGACGTGGGTGCCTTCAGCACGCCGGCGCGCGGCGTCAGCGGTCCGATCCAAGGCGTGCGCGTGCAGGCCTTGATCGACCTCGTCGGTGCGTCGCCCGAAGCGATGTTCTTGAACGCACGGACGCGCAGCGGCTTCGCCGTGTCGGTGTGGCGACGCGAGATCGAGCGCCTGGCCATCGTCGCCTACTCACGCGACGGCGCGCCCCTCGACCCCGAGCACGGTGGCCCGTTCCGTCTGCTGTTGCCGGGGTTCAAGGACGAATCGCGCGACCTGTGGGACTGCGCCGTGATCGAGTTCAGCCACAAGCCCGGCGAGGACTCGCGCAACCAGCGATCGCAACTGCCGCGTCACTCCGCGGAACCGGGCGACGTGCAGGGCGGTCTTTCGCGCTCGCGCGTGGATCCGGCGGACGGTCGCACGATCGTCGTGCCGCCGCCGCAGTGAGTCGTGCTTCGTCGCGGGTCCCACCGTGCAGCACGGTCGGCGCGACGCTGTCGGACAAAACAACACCGGCCGCTCACGCGAGTGAGCGGCCGGTGTTCTGGTCTCGGTGACGATGGCGTCGAGCGCGAGGCTCGTCGCTTTCGTTCACCTCGATCTCACGCGTTCGACTTGATGGGGTTGTCGCCGCCCCAGAACTCGATCGAGTTGAAGATCAGGATGTCGCCGTAGTACCAGAGGCCGTACACCGGGATGATGTTGAGGACGAGGAAAATGCCCTCGTTGGCCCACTTGCTGTCGGTGACCTTCTGGTTCCAGCGGTTGAGGTTGTTGAACGCGTTGTTCGGGCCCAGGCAGCTGGTGCCGAGCATGGTCAGCGCGAGAGACGCGGCCAGCAGAGACTTCTTCATCGAAACAGATCCTTGGAGGTTGCTTGATTCGCGAATCGGGGGGCAGCGGCGCGCTCGTCGCGCGCGCACCACTCCACCGGACGCTCGTCCGGTCTTCGCGGCCAGCACTTATACCGATCGGAAGGGCCCGACTCCAAGACCCCAGTTTCACGGAGACGCTCGTGGTGCTGGTCCGCCTCCCGACGATGCTTCACCGACCCAGGCGTCGCTTGTCCCGCGGGCCGGGGTGTCCGATCCGGGAATCGACGCCGCGCGACGCTCCGAATCGTGAAGATCCCGTGCTGGAGAGGGTCCGTCTCCGACGTGGGGCGAGGCGGAACGAGTGACCCAATCCGACCGTCGGTGCGTCGCGGGCGTCTCGGGACGGGGGCGGCGACGGGCGATGCGGTGCGACGCAGGACACGCTCCGGCGCCCGGAGAGTCACCGACCGAACACGGCGCGCGAGAGACGCATCACGGATTCGTCGACGCCGCGCTCGCGGATCTCGTCGGGCGTGAGCCACGCCAGCGCGTGGGATTCGTCGGACACGACGATCTGGGCGCCGGGGGGCGCCATCACCAGGAAGCGCGTGTCGAGGTGGAAGTGCTCGGGCTCGTTCGCGCGAGCGGGGATCGTGTGCACGTCGACGTCGATCGGCGTGGGATCGATCGTCAGTCCCTCGATCCCGCTCTCCTCGATGGCTTCGCGCAGGCTCACGTGCGCCAGGTTCGCGTCACCGTCGCAGTGACCGCCCAACTGCAACCAACGGTTCAGCTTCCTGTGGTGCGTGAGGAGCGCGCGCGTCCCGGACGCGTCCACGATCCACGCCGACGCGGTCAGGTGACCCTCGAGCCGCGTGCGCAGGTGCGCGTCGGTCGGGAAACGATCGATCCACGCGACGATGCGATCGCGCTCGCGCGCCTGCGCGTCGTCGGGCGCGCGCCACGACGCGAGCAGGTCGCGCGCGACGGACAGCTCCGGTCGCGCACGCAATTCCGCCGCCGTCCGCCACGTGCGCGACGAGTTCACGTCAGTCCCGCAGGAGCTTCTTGTACTTGCCGGCCCGCGAGGCTTGACGGACGCCGCGCTTGGCGCGGTCCTTCTCGATCCACTCGTGGAACTCCTCGTAGTCGCCCGCGTAGTAGACGATGCGGCCTTCCTCGACTTCGTCGAAGCTCAGGATGTGCGTCGCGACGCGGTTCAAGAAGTAACGATCGTGGGTGACCACGATGGCCGAGCCGGTGTACTCCTGGATCGCTTCCTCGAGCACGCGCAGCGTCTCGAGGTCCAAGTCGTTCGTCGGTTCGTCGAGCAGGATGACGTTGGCCGGCTCGCGCAACATCTTGGCCAGGAGCACGCGGTTGCGCATGCCGCCCGAGCACTCGCCCAGGAGCTTCTGCTGGTCCTCGCCCTTGAAGTTGAAGCGCGCGACGTAGGCGCGGCCGTCGAGGATCTTGTTGCCGAAGGGGATCTGCGGGTTGCCTTCGCAGATGTTGTCGTACACCGACTTGTTGTCGTCGAGGACGGTACGCGACTGGTCGAGCCACACCATCTTGACGGTGGCGCCGATGATGACCTCGCCCGAGTCGGGCTTCTCGCGGCCGGTGATCATCTTGAGCAGGGTCGTCTTGCCGCGACCGTTCGGGCCGATGACGCCCATGACGCCGCCCGGCGGCACCTCGAACGACAGGTCGCTGATCAGCGTGCGGCCGCCGTAGCCCTTCGTGACGTGCTTGATCTCGATGACCTTGTCGCCCAGGCGCGGTCCCGGCGGGATGCGCAAGTCGACCGGGTCGAGGGCCTCCTCGGCCTTCTGCTCGACGAGTTCCTTGTAGCGCGCGAGACGCGACTTGCTGCGCGTGCTGCGCGCCTTGGGCGTCTTGCGGATCCACTCGAGCTCGCGCGAGATGATCTTCTCGCGCGTCTCGTTCTGGCCGCGACGCGTCTCCATGTCGCGCTGCTTCTGCTCGAGGTACTCCGAGTAGTTGCCCTTGTACGGACGGCCGAGCCCGCGCTCGATCTCGAGCATCCACGACACGACGTTGTCGAGGAAGTAGCGGTCGTGGGTGATCAGGATCACCGTGCCCTGGTACTCCTTCAGGTGGTGCTCGAGCCACTCGACGGCGCGCGTGTCCAAGTGGTTGGTCGGTTCGTCGAGCAGCAACATGTCGGGGTGCTGCATCAAGAGCTTGCAGAGCGCCACGCGACGGCGCTCGCCACCCGAGAGCTTCTTCACGTCGGCGTCCATGGGCGGCAGGCCGAGCGCCTCGGCGGCTTGCTCCAAGTGGCTGTCGAGCTCCCAGATCTCCTTGTGGGCCATCTCCTCGCCCAGCTTCTCGAACTCCTCGCCCATGTCGCCGGCCTCGGCCAGCTCGTTGTAGCGGCGTTCGATCTCGAGGAGCGGCGCGACGGCTTCGCGCAAGTTGCCTTGCACGTCGAGCGCGTCGTTCAGCGGCGGTTCCTGCGCGAGGTAACCGATCGTCAGACCCGCGATGGGCTTGGCGGTGCCCTCGAACTGCTTGTCGGCGCCGGCGATGATCCGCAGCAGCGTGGACTTGCCGGAACCGTTGGCGCCGATGATCCCGATCTTGGCGCCTTCGAGGAAGGAGAGCGTGATGCCCTTCAGGACCTCCTTGAGGCCGAAGTACTTCTTCAGGTCCTGGAGCTGGTAGATGATCTTGTCGGCCATAGAGGGCCAAAAGGATAGCGAGGGGCCCGCCCCAGGGGAACCTCGGGGAGAACACGGCGGAGTCCGGCCCCGCGGGCGCGGCCGAACCGCACCGTTCCCGGCGGCGCGGCGGTGAGCGCCGACCTACACTGCGGGCGTGAAGAACCTCGTCGCCCACCCTCCGTCGTTCCGTTCGTGCGTCGCCGCCTGCGCCGCGGCGAGCATCGCCGCGTGCCTTCTCGTCACGAGTTGCGCCGCACCGTCCTCGAAACCCGTGGTCGTCGAAGCCGCCGCGGCGCGCGTCCCGGCGCTGCCGGTGGGCAAGTCGATGATCACCGTCGACGTGCGCTTCGGCGTCGCCTCGAGTCCGACATCGGCGTCGATCTCCGCGTCGACCACCGCGTCGACGCTCCCGATCGAGTGCTACACCTACAAGCCCGCGGACTGGGACGGTCAGCGCCTGATCCTCGTCCACCACGGCGTGCTGCGGAACGCCGACGAGTACCGCGATCACGCCGTCGTGCTGGGCGATCGCTTCCACGCGTTGATCGTGGCGCCCAAGTTCGACGCCGAGCGCTTTCCGTCGCGCAAGTACCAACGTGGCGGGATCCTGAAAGAGGACGGAACCGCCGCGGATCCGTCCGAGTGGACCTACGCCGCGATCCCGCAGATCGCCGCGCGCGTGCGCGAGCTCGAGGGACGTCCGGCGTTGAAGCACTGGATCATCGGTCACTCGGCCGGCGGTCAGTTCGCGATGCGCATGAGCGCGTTCCAAGCCACGGGCGCCGAGCGCATCGTGGCCGCGAATCCCGGCACCGACTTGTTCCCGACGCGCGAGATGGACTTCGGCTACGGCTTCGGCAAGTTGCCCGATTCGCTCGCCAGCGACGAGCGCTTGAAGCAGTACCTCGCGGCACCGTTGACGCTGTACCTGGGCACGGCCGACGATCACCCCGACGAGGACCTCGACGTGTCGGCCGAAGGCAACCGACAAGGCGCCGGTCGGTTCCAACGCGGTCACGCGGCGTACGCGTTGGCCGCGAACCTGGCGCGCGAGCGCGGTTGGCCGTTCCACTGGCGACTCGTCGAGGCCGCGGGCGTCCCGCACGACCACGAGAAGATGTTCGCGCACGCCGCGTGCGAGGACGCGCTGTTCGGCCCGCTCTCCGACACGACGCGACCGGCTCCCGCCGCGGGAGCGGGACGATGAGTGCGCGCCGCGTGCACGCCACGCACGTCTCGGCGCCCTTCCTCGCGCTGGCGTGCCTGCTCCCGCTCGTCGCGGCGTCGACGACGGGCTGCCGCGCGTCGTCGACGCGCCGCACGGAGGCGGAGCTGCGACTCGACGACGTGCGGCGCTCCTCGAGCGCGGACGATCACCTCGTGCTCGTGGCCTTCGTCTCGGAGAACTGCGTTCCGTGCCGGCGGTTGGAGACCGAGACGTGGCTCGCCCCGCGCGTCGTGAGTCGCGTGAAGGCCGCGGGCGCGAGCACGCTCCGCTTCGGCGTCGAGGAACTCCCGCACGCCGCGGGCGAGCTCGACGTCGTGGCCGTGCCGCAGGTGATCGCGTGGCGGCGTGGCGTCGAGGTCGACCGCGTGCGCGGCTACGTGACCCCCGAGAGCTTCGTCGAGTGGCTCGACGCGCTCGAACGCGGTGGCACGCGACTGGGCGTGTTGCGCGAACGCGCGAGCGCGCGGCCGCGAGACGGCGCGATCGTGCACGCCTGGGCGACCGAAGCGCTGCGGCGCGACGCGCTGGAGGACGCCACCGACGCGTACGAGCGTCTGTGGTCGATGCCCGCGTCCGCGCGCGGCGACGGGGCCGTGCGCGTGCCCGACGAGACCGCGGAGTTGGCGCGACGCTCGCCCGCCGCGCGCGAGAGGCTCGCGCGCCGGTGCGCGAGCCTCGAGGCGATCGCCTCCGGCTCGGTCGCGTCCGGTGCGTCGGTCGCGAACGTGGACCTGGACGGTGGCAGGGGCGCGGATCCCGCCGCGACGAGCGCCGTGGGGAGTCGCGAGGAGGCGCGCGGCGACTGGATCGACTTGGCGCACGCGCTGGGCGAGGACACGCGCGTGGCCGCGTGGTTCTCGACGCTGTCGGCCGACGACGTGCGCGGCGAGGTGGTGCAAGCGCGACGGGAAACCGTGTGGCGCGCGCTGCGTGCCGCGGGTCGGTTCGACGAGATCGTGCGGTTCGTCGAGGTGTCCGTGCCGGCCACGAGCTTCGCCCGCGCGCGCGCCGTCGAGACGTCGTTCGAGCGCGAGATGTTCGACGCGCCGAGCCTCGCCGCGATGCGCGTGGAACGTGCCCGCGACCTCGACGACCTGCGGCGGGGGTGTCTGGCCACGGGGCGAGCCGCCGACGCCGAGGAGATCGATCGTCTGGCGCGCGACAACGGGCTGAAATGACGCGCGCGCGCGGGTAGGCTCTTGGGCCTCATGGCCAAACTGCGCGAACTCGGCATCCAGAAGAACCACTCCGGCGCCTACGACGGGACCTGGCGCAAGACCAACGGTCCGCTGCTCGAGAGCGAGAACCCCGCGACGGGTCTCCCGATCTCGAGCGTGCGCCAAGCCACGGCGACCGACTACGACGCGTGCGTCGTCGCGGCGCAGAAGGCCTTCGAGCGCTGGCGCATGGTGCCCGCGCCCAAGCGCGGCGACTACGTCCGGCGCATCGGCAACGCTTTCCGCGAGCACAAGGACGAGTTGGGCGCGCTCGTGTCGATGGAGACGGGCAAGATCCTCCAAGAGGGTCTGGGCGAGATCCAGGAAGCGATCGACATCGCCGACTTCGCCACCGGCCTGTCGCGCCAGCTCTACGGCCTCTCGATGCACAGCGAGCGCCCGCTGCACGCGATGCGCGAGCAGTGGCATCCGCTCGGTCCGATCGGGATCATCAGCGCCTTCAACTTCCCGGCCGCCGTGTGGGCCTGGAACTCGATGCTCGCGCTCGTGTGCGGCGACGCGAACGTGTGGAAGCCGTCGCCCAAGGCGCCGTTGACGGCGATCGCGATGACGAACGTCGCGCGCACGGTGCTGGAGCCCGACGGGTTCGGCGCGCTCGTGTCGCTCGTGATTGGGTCGAACGAGGACGTGGGGACTCGCATGGTCGACGACCCGCGCCTGCCGCTCGTGTCGTTCACCGGCAGCTCGCGCGTCGGCAAGCAGGTCGCCGCGCGCATCGCGGGCCGCTACGGACGTTCGATCCTCGAGTGCGGCGGCAACAACGCGATCGTGCTCATGGAGGACGCGGACCTCGACCTGGCGTTGCCGGCCATCCTGTTCGGCGCCGTGGGCACCGCGGGTCAGCGCTGCACGACCACGCGACGACTGCTGGTGCACAAGAAGCTCGCCGCGCAGGTCGAGCGACGTCTGCTCAAGGCTTACGCCGGCATCAAGATCGGCGATCCGCTGCAGAAGGGGACCTTGTGCGGCCCGCTCATCGACCGCGCGGCGGTCGACACGATGCAGGCGACGTTGCGCCGCGTGCGCGACGAGGGCGGCAAGGTGATCTTCGGCGGCGAACCGATCGCCATGAAGGGCAAGCTCCAGAAGGGGCACTTCGTGAAGCCCGCGATCGTCGTCGCGCAGAACCAGTACGCGTCCGTGCAAGAGGAGACGTTCGCGCCGATCCTGTACGTGATCAAGGTCGAGGACCTCGACGACGCGATCGCGAAGCACAACGCCGTGCCGCAAGGTCTGTCGTCGTCGATCTTCACGCAGAACGTGCGGTACGCCGAGCGCTTCCTGTCGTCCTGCGGCTCGGACTGTGGCATCGCCAACGTCAACATCGGCACGAGCGGCGCCGAGATCGGCGGCGCGTTCGGCGGCGAGAAGGAGACCGGCGGCGGTCGCGAATCGGGTTCGGACAGCTGGAAGGCGTACATGCGTCGCCAGACGAACACGATCAACTGGTCGCGCGAGCTCCCGCTGGCGCAGGGCATCCAGTTCGGCTGAGCGAACTCGAGTCGACGCGCGTTCTCGAAGCACGCGCGCACACCGAGCCACCGGACGGAGGCACGCGAAACGGGGCGGCGGGGAACCCGTCCGCCCCGTTTTTCGTGGATCGCCCGCGATTGAAGGGGAACTTCACTTGACACCCCACGGGGGGGCGATGGAGGGTTGATTGCGCTCGCCACCCCCCTCTCTCCCCACCGAGCGTTCTCCGATGTCCCTCTCGAAACTCGTCCTGTCCGCCGCCGCGTGCGCGGTGTTCGCCTCCGTGTCGTCGGCGCAGTGGAACCCCGCCGTCGGTCAGTGGGGCAAGGTCGATCCGGCCGACCTGCGCGTGATGACCTACAACGTCCAGGACGGCATCTGCTCGACGAACGCGAAGGTCGAGGGCAACAACAACTGGTGCGCGTTGGCGCGCGTCGTCGCGTGCTTCAAGCCCGACGTGTTGATCCTCGAGGAAGTGGGCGACAACTCGGGCAACGGCACCGGCTCGAACGTCGATTCCGTCGCGACGCTCACGACCACGATCAACCAGTTCCTCCACGGTGGACTCGACACGTTCCACGCGAACACGCCGATCACCGCGTGGGTGCAGAAGTACGCGCCGAGCTACGACTTGCCCTACGTGTACGTGTCGACCGACACGGACGGCTTCAACCGCAACGTGCTCTTGTCGCGCCATCCGTTCTCGGACCTGAACGGCGACGGCAAGTCGACGCAGGCCAACATCCCGAACGTGACCGCGACCGGCTACGCGCCCGGTGGCGACGGCGGCATCCGCGGCTTCTTGTTCTGTGAGATCAACTTGCCCGACGCGACGTACACGGGGAACGTCGTGGTGGGCGGCGCGCACTTGAAGTCCGGCGGCACGACCGCGGACCACAACGACCGCGTCGCGGCGGCGCAGAACGTGGCCTACGCGATGCGCTATTGGTTCAACGGCAACGGCGGCGCGACGCCCGACCCGCAAGCCAAGGTGGCCGACAGCCCCGCCGCGACGTCGGTGCTGGCCGCGAACACGCCCATCGTGATCGGCGGCGACTGGAACGAGGACGAGCTCGCGAACGGCGCCACGCGCGGACCGGCCGATTGGTTGACCGCGGCGCAGACCGTGGGCGGCGCGACCGACGGCACGGACCGCGACGGGACGGACATGACGCTCGACGGCGCGCTCAACTTCTTCACGGGTAGCGACGCCAGCCACAGCTCGGGCGACAAGTACGACTACCTGGGCTTCCAGGACAGCATCGCGACGCTGCGCCTCGCGACGATCTACATCGCGGGCTCGACGCCCGGCGCGGCGCAACCGCCGGAAGCCGTCGGTTTCACCGGCGGCGCCGCGGGGCTCACGACGGCGGCGTCGGATCACCGACCCGTGTTCGTCGACCTGCGACTGCCGATCGTGGACTGCAACGGCAACGGCGTCGCGGACACGACCGACATCGCGCTGGGCACCGTCGCGGACACGAACGCGAATCAGATCCCGGACGTGTGCGAGTGCTCCGTCGCCAACGAGTGCGTCGCCACGCCCAATTCGGCCGGCGCGGGCGCCTTCATGAGCCACTTGGGTTCGCTGTCGATCTCGAACAACGACTTCGTGCTCGACGTCCTGGGCGCCGTGCCGAACACGCAAGGGCTCTTCTTCTACAGCCAGACCGCAGCCAACGTCCCGTTCGGCAACGGCATCCGGTGCGTGGGGGGCAGCATCACGCGCCTGCCGGTCGTCGTGGCCGACCTGTTCGGCACGGCCAGCTACCCGCTCAACTTCCCCGCGCTGGGCGGCACCGGCGTGATCACGCCCGGCACGACGTGGCGATTCCAGTTCTGGTTCCGCGACGCGGTCGCGGGCGGCGCGTTCTTCGACTTGTCCGACGCGCTGCGCGTGCAGTTCTGTCCGTGACCCCGTTCGCGTGAGCACTCCGTCCGACTCGAACGATCGCGCGGGCGCGCCGGACCCGTCCGCCGAGGAACGCGTGCGCCGGGACGCGCTCGAGTGGATGGAACGCGCGCGGCGCGCGGAACGAGGGGAACCCGCCGCGCTCGGGGAGACCGCCGACGCGTCGAAGCGTCACTCGTCGCGCGCGCGCGCGACGAGCATCCGCGCGCGCGACCTGTGGATCGTCCTCGGTTTGGGGGCCCTGGGTGCACTGGGGCTCGTGCCCGGTTCGCGCGGCGGCGCGGATCCGCTCTCCGCGTTGGTCTGGATCACGCTGATCGCGCCCGCGGCCGGACACGTCGCGGGTCGCACGGGCGTGCGCGTGTGGCCCGTCGCTCCCGTCGCCCCGGTCGCGTGGCTCGTCACGATCGCGATGGCGGACGCGGTCTCGCGCCGCGATCTGCCTGCGATGGCGTGGTGCGCGCCGCCGGTGGTCGGGCTCTTCGCGCTGGGCTTCGCCTCGGGGCGTTGGTTTCCGAACGGCTCGTGGCGTGCCACGGCCGGCGTGGCGCTCGTCACCGCGCTCCTCGCCGCCGCGCCGCTCGCGGGCTCGTTTCTGCGTCGACCGCCGCCGCCGCGGGTGGCCGCCGGGCTCCTCGACGTGTCGCCGGTGACGCTCACGGCCGAGTGCGCGGGTGTCGATTGGATGCGTCACCCGCCGATCTACGACGCGGCCTCGACCGTCGACATCGATCCCTCGACGCGCACTCCCTACGAAGGCCGGCTTGCAGGGCTCGTCGTGTTTGTGGTGGGATGCGTGGCCGCGTCGGTTCGCGGTCGCTCTCCTGTGCGACCCGAAACCGCGTAGACGCCACCACGAGATCCTGGCCATGGCCAAACACCGCTACTTCTGCACGTTTCCCCAGGAGCTCATCTCCGAGCCCATCATCAGTCACACGTTGGGCGACAAGTTCGGCGTCGTGCCCAACATCCGCGCGGCGAGCATCACCGACACCATGGCGTTGGTCGCGGTCGACATCGAAGGTGACGAGCCGGCCATCGCGAGTTCGGTGGCTTACTTGAAGTCGCGCGGCGTCAAGGTCGAGGAGATCTCCGACCAACCTCGGTGACGCGTGAGGACGCCGCGCGCATCCATCGGCTCGACCGTCGCGCGGCTCGCGCGTTCCGCCGCGAGCGTGGCTCCGTCGGCCGGGATCGCGGCGGGCTTCTTCGTCGCGTGCGTCGCGACGTTCGGTTGCCGCAGCGCGACCGAGTTCGGGCGCGAGGCCGTGTGGCCCACGCCGCAGCGCGGCGCCATCGTGAGCGAGCATCCGCTCGCGACCCAAGTCGGTCTCGACGTGCTCGACGCCGGCGGCAACGCGGCCGACGCCGCGGTCGCGACGGCGCTGGCTCTCGCCGTGGTCTACCCGCAAGCGGGCAACTTGGGCGGCGGAGGCTTCGCGTTGTACGTGCCGCACGCCGGCGCGGCGCGCGCGCTGGACTTCCGCGAGTGCGCGCCCGGCGCCGCGAGCGCGGCACCCTACCTCGACGCCGCGGGCACGATGGTGCCCGAACGCAGCTTGCGCGGTCCGTTGTCCGTGGCCGTGCCCGGCTCGCCCGCGGGACTCGTGGAACTCCACGCCGCGTGCGGCTCGGGCAAGCTCTCGTTCGAGGAGTTGTGTCGGCCCGCGATCCGACTGGCGCGCGAAGGGTTCGCGGTCGACGCGTGGTTGGCGCGCGACCTGGCCGAGCCGGGCGTCGAAGCGTCGTTCAACGCGCCCGCGCGCGAGTTGTTCTTCCCGCGCGGACGCGCGTTGCGCGAAGGCGATCGCCTGGTCCAGCCCGATCTCGCGCGCACGCTCGAGACGTTGGCGAGCGAGGGCGCGCGCGGCTTCTACCGCGGACCGATCGCCGACGCGATCGTGTCCGAACTCGCGCGCGCGCCGATCCCGTTCCCCGAGCGCGGTTCCGGCCGTACGAGCGACGCGCCGTCGGCCGCGGGCTGGATGACGCACGAGGACCTGGCCGGTTACGCCACGCGCTGGCGCGAGCCGCTCAAGGGCTGGTTCCGCGGCAACGAGATCGTGACGATGCCGCCGCCCTCCGCGGGCGGGATCGTGATCTTGCAGGTGTTGGGCGTGCTCGAGGGACTGCCGCTCGAGAACGACCGCAACGACACGTTGGCCGCGCACCAGATCGAGGTCGCCAAGAACGCCGCGACGTCGACGGACGTCCCGGGGCTCTCCGAACGCATGGTGCACTGGTGGATCGAGGCGTTGCGGTACGCCTTCGCCGACCGCGCGCAGGTGATGGGCGATCCCGACTTCGTGACCGTCCCCGTGACCGAGTTGACGTCGTCGGAGTGGGTCGCGGAACGCCGCATCTCGATCGGCGACGACGCGCGCGTCGACGTGAAACCGTGGGGACGCGGGTCGCGCGAGGGCGGCGAGACGACGCACGTGTCGGTGCTCGACTCCTCGGGCAACGCCTGCAGCCTCACGACGACGCTCAACACGACGTTCGGCAGCGGAACGATGGTCGCGGGCGTCGGGATCCTGCTCAACGACGAGATGGACGACTTCTCGATCCAATCGGGAGCGCCCAACACGTTCGGACTCGTCGGTGGCGAGGCGAACGCGATCCAGCCGCGCAAGCGTCCGCTGTCGTCGATGACGCCCACGGTCCTGCGCGAGGGCGGGCACGTCAACGTGATGGTGCTGGGCAGTCCGGGTGGACCGCGCATCACGACGGCGATCGTCCAGGTGTTGCTGCGCACGCTGCTCTTCGGCTCGAGCATCGAGGACGCCGTGCGCGCGCCGCGCTTCCACCAACAGTGGTCGCCGCCGGAGACGCGATTCGAACCGGGCTTCGACCCCGGCATCGTGGGCGCGCTGCGCGATCGGCGTTCGCATCCCGTCGCGTGGAGTACCACGACGTTCGCCAGCGTGCAGGCGATCCAGTTGACCGAGGCCGGCGGCGAGCCGCGCGTCGTCAGCGATCCGCGCCGCGGCGGCAGCGCCGGCGTGCAAGGACGCCCGCGCACGACGCCCGCTCGCCCGCCGAAGCCGTGACGGTGCGCGCGCGGTCGACTCGAGCTTCCCAGGCGCGTCAGCGACCGTCTTGCGGCGCGGCCCGATCGGCCGCGTTCGAGGTCGAGGGCTGCGTGGCGCGCCACGCGTAGACCAGCAACGCCGCCAGCGCGACGCACGCGACGACGACCACGACGCGACGGGTCGTCTTCGTCGCGCGCGGCGTCGGGCCCGACGCGTCGCGCGCGGTCGGCGTGTTCTTCGTGCTCTTGGGGCGGATCTCGCTCCCGCCGCTCGTCGACGTGGAGCTCTCCGTCGACACGGAACTCTCCATCGACGCAGGGCTCTCCGTCGACGCAGTGCTCTCCGTCGACGCAGTGCTCTCCGTCGACGCGGAGATCGCGCGCGCACCCTCGGAGACCGCGGGGTTCGCGTTCGTCGCGACGCGCGCAGGCGATGCCGTCGCGGGCACCGCGGGCGAATCGACCTCGAGTCGGGGCGCGGAGGCGACGGTCTCCGCCGCGACCGCGGCCGGTGCGGTCGCGGGCACGGTGCGCGGTGCCTCGTCCCGTCGCCGATCGCCGTCACGGCGCTCGTCTCGGCGCCTGTTGTCTCGGCGTGGAGCCTCTCGTCGCGGATCACTCCGGCGCGAGTCGTCTCGCCCGCGTTCGTTCCGCGCGGGAATCGAGGGAGGCGTCGCGGAGGAGCGCGCGGGGCGCGCGACGGGCGGTGGCGTTCCGGCCTCTCCGATCCACACGACGCCTCCGCACTGGCGACAGCGCGCGCGGCTCTCACGGAACGAGGCGGGGATGGTGAAGCGTGCGTGGCACGCGCGGCATTGGCCGATCCGGGGCTCCATCGTGCGCGGCAGGTTACGCAGCGATCGCGCGCCGTTCAAAGGCGCTTCTGCGCGATCTTGCGCCACAATCCGCTCGAACGCGCGAGCGCGCCGAGACCGAACGCGCCGCCCAACGACCGCCCTTCGAGCCGCGGCGCGCACACGGGCTTGTCTCCGAGCCACACGGTGACCGTGGGTGCCTCGACCACGACGCGGAACGCGTGGAATCGTCCCGCGTCGAAGCCCGCGACGGGCGCCGACGCGATCTTCGTCCACGCGGCGTCCGGCCCGAGGCGGCGATCGAACGTGAACACGTCGACGCCGTGCCCCGCGACGAACGACACTTGCACGAAGCCGTCCTCGGTTCGCGCCAAGAGCAGGTTCATCTGGCTCGTCGGGCCGGGGAGCAGCGCCACGTCGCCTTCGATCGCATACGCCGCGTCGCCCGCGCGCGTCGTGCGCCAGGCCATGGCGTTCGCTTCCGCGGAGGCGCACTGCACCCAGCCGTCGCCCGCGGGCCACAGCGCGCGGAACGTCTCTTCCCAACCGGGTCGCAGTCCGCGGACGTGGGCCTCGAACGCCGACTGGATCGCGGCCGTGGCCGCCTCGTCGCCCATCGCGGCGCGACACGCCCGGGCCACGATCGCGGTCACGTCGCCGTTCGGATCGGCGTCGCGCGCGGCGGCCGAAACGGCGTCGCGCACACGCGCGAACAACTCGGCGCGCGCCGGATCGCGCAGGAAGGCGAACACGCGTCCCGCGACGGCGTAGCGTTCGTCGAACGTCAAGCCGCCGGGCAATCCGTCGACGATCGAGGCCAGCGGCGGCAACCACGCGCGCGTCAGGAGCGCCTGGACGAGCAGCGCATTCGTCGACGCGAACGGATCCTCCATGGGATCGGTCACGTAGCCGCGCGCGCGCAGCGCTTCGTCCGCCGCCCAGGTCGCGGCGCCCTCGGCGAACCAGAAGGGCAGGCGCCCCGCGTGCGCCCACGCGCGGTGACTCCACGCGTGCACGGCCTCGTGCGCCACGTTGCGCTTCGTCGCGAGCGGCGTGCCGCCCTGCTCGAACGCCGCGAGTGGAATCGGCGGCTGCAACGCGACGTGCGCCTGGAACGTGCGCGCGTCGGTGAAGGCGAGGTTGCGCGCGAAGGCGCCGTGGGTGACGCGCGACTCGACCTCCAGGTACTCGCGCTCGCCGGGATACAGGTGGATTTCGATCCGCGTGTCGGTGGGCAGGGCGATCGCGCCGTACACGATCGTCGCGAACGGGACCACGGCCTCGGCCGCGGCCAAGGTCTCGTCCGCCGCGAGCTGCGAGTCGAAATGCGCGACCGCGCGGAAGTGGGGGCCCTCGGCGGTGCGCGCGACGACGCGCGGCTCGACCGGGGGCGCCGCGGGTGATTGGGTGATCGACGTCGCGACGAAGGTCGACAACAGGAGCGAGAAGGCGGCGGACATGCGGGCTAAGATCCCCGCCATGCAACCGCGGAACAAGTCCAACGGCGTGGAAGGCGCGCGCACGCCCTCGGGAGGCTCCGCGGGCACCACGGGCGGGCGATTCGAGCTCAGTTGCCCGTACCAGCCGATGGGGGACCAACCCGAGGCGATCCGCAAGCTGACCGAGGGCCTGCTCTCCGGCGCGCGCCACCAGACGCTGCTCGGGATCACCGGCTCGGGCAAGACGTTCACGATGGCGGCCGTCATCGAGAAGGTGAACCGGCCGACCCTGGTGTTGTCGCCGAACAAGACGCTGGCGGCGCAGCTCTTCGCGGAGTTCAAGGAGCTCTTCCCGAAGAACGCGGTCGAGTACTTCGTCAGCTACTACGACTACTATCAGCCCGAGGCCTACGTGCCCTCGACGGACACGTTCATCGAGAAGGACGCCAGCCGCAACGAGAACATCGAGCGTCTGCGCAACAGCGCCACGCGTTCGCTCCTCGAGCGACGCGACGTGATCATCGTGGCCTCGGTCTCGTGCATCTACGGCCTCGGCTCGCCCTCGAACTACTCCGAGATGGCCATGCCGCTCGCCGTCGGGCAGACCATCGAGCGCGAGGACCTGCTGCGGGCGCTGACGCGGATGCAGTACGCCCGCAACAACATGGACTTCCGTCGCGGCACGTTCCGTGCGCGCGGCGACGTGATCGAGGTGTTCCCGGCCTACGAGGACGAGCGCGTGATCCGCGTCGAGATGTTCGGCGACGAGATCGAGGCGATCCTGACGGTGGATCCGCTCAAGGGCGAGGTCCTGGGCGAGAGCGAGACGATCACGATCTATCCGGCGAACCACTACGTCGCGCCGGCCGAGCGCCTGATCAAGGCCATCGAGGGCATCGGCGTCGAACTGGGCGAGCGCCTGGCGGAGCTGCAGGGCCAGAAGAAGCTCCTGGAGGCGCAACGCATCGAACAGCGCACGCGCCACGACCTCGAGATGCTGCGTTCGACCGGCGTGTGCAACGGCATCGAGAACTACTCGCGCTGGATGGACGGGCGCAAGCCGGGTGAGGCGCCGTTCACGCTGCTCCACTATTTTCCGCAGGACTGGGTCGTGTTCGTCGACGAGAGTCACGTGTCCGTGCCGCAGGTGGGCGGCATGTTCCGCGGCGACCGCGCGCGCAAGGAAACGCTGGTGGAGCACGGCTTCCGCCTGCCCAGCGCCCTCGACAACCGGCCGTTGCGCTTCGAGGAGTGGGAGGGGCTCGTGCGCCAGTGCGTGTACGTGTCGGCCACGCCCTCGGACTACGAGATCCGTCACAGCGAGGGCCGCGTCGCCGAGCAGATCGTGCGACCGACCGGGTTGTTGGATCCGGTGATCGAGGTCAAGAGCGCGCGCACGCAGGTCGACGACCTGCTCCACGAGATTCGCGCGACGATCAAGAAGGGCTGGCGTGTGCTCGTCACCGTGTTGACGAAGCGCATGGCCGAGGAACTGACCAACTACTACTCGGAGCTGGGCGTGCGCGTGCGCTACCTGCACTCCGAAATCGACGCGATCGAACGCACGGCGATCCTGCGCGACCTGCGACTGGGCGAATTCGACGTGCTGGTCGGCATCAACCTGCTGCGCGAGGGTCTCGACCTGCCCGAGGTGTCGCTCGTGGCGATCCTCGACGCGGACAAGGAGGGCTTCCTGCGCTCGACGACGTCGCTCGTGCAGACGTGCGGTCGCGCGGCGCGCAACGTCGAGGGCCGCGTGATCATGTACGCGGACAAGGAGACGGACTCGATGCGCACGGCGATCGGCGAGATGTCGCGGCGTCGCGAACGGCAGATCCTCTACAACCAGGAGCGCGGCATCGTGCCGCAGACGATCATCAAGCCCATCCGCGACAGCATCGAGGCGTTGTACGAGATGGACTACGTCGAGGTGGCGCCGACGCCCGACAAGAAGGGCAAGAAGCGCGGTCGCGACGGCGAGCCGGACGACGCTTGGACGTGGGAACCGGCCAAGCTGCGCGGCGAGATCGCCAAGACCAAGGCCGACATGCTGCAGTCCGCGACCGAGCTGCGGTTCGAGGACGCCGCCAAGCTGCGCGACCGGCTCGAGTACCTGCAGGGGATCGAGCTGAAGAGATGAGCGCGATCCCCTGGTCGAGCGAAGCCGACCTGAGTCAGGTGCCCGAGCGGCCCGGCGTGTACCTGTTCCGCGACGCGGCGGAGACGGTGCTGTACGTGGGCAAGGCGGCGGACTTGCGCGCGCGACTGCGCAGCTACAAGAACGGCGGCGACGGGCGGCTCATGATCCGTTTCCTCGAGGCCGAGGCGCGCAGCGTCGAAACCATCGTGACGCGCACCGAGCAGGAGGCGCTCCTGCTCGAGGACACGTTGATCAAGACGCACAAGCCGCCCCACAACGTGCGGCTCAAGGACGACAAGAGCTTCCGGATGTTGCGCATCGACCTGAACGAGCGCTTCCCGCGGCTCAAGTTCGTGCGCGCGCGCAACCCCGACGTGGGCAAGGAGAGCGGGCGCTCGCGCTATTTCGGCCCGTTCGCGAGCTCGAGCGCCCTGCGTCGCACGATGTCCGACCTGCACCGCGTCGTGCCGCTGCGCGATTGTCCCGACACGGTGATGAATCACCGGTCGCGCCCGTGCTTGAAGCACCAGATCGGCTTGTGCGCCGCACCGTGCACGGGTTTGATCGACGAAGCCAACTACGCGTACCTCGTCGACAAGGCCACGCGGGTTCTGCAGGGCGACACGGCCGAGGTCGAGGCCGACCTGCGCGCGCGCATGCAGGACGCGGCCGAGAAGCTCGAGTACGAGCGCGCGGCGAGCTGGCGCGATCGCTTGACGGCCTTGCGGCGCACGGTCGAGGGTCAGGGCGTGCAGTCGAAGGACCGCGTGCGCCGCGACGTGCTCGCGCTCGCGCGGCGCGGCGAGGACGCGGTCGTGCACCGGTTGTCGTTCCGCGACGGGCACCTGTCGGGCAGCCGCAGCCACACGTTCCGCTCGCAGCTCTCCGACGAGGAGCTGATGCACGTCGTGATCACCGCGCTGTACGGCGGCAAGGATCGCGAACGTCCGGCCGAGCTGCTCGTGCCCTGCGAACCGGCCGATCGAGCGCTCCTCGACGCCGTGTTGGGCCGCGGGAACTCGGCCACGGACGAAACGGACGAGAGGGCCGGGCCGAGCCGCGAGGCGGGTGACGGCGCACACGGCATGTCGATCGTCGTTCCGCGATCGGGCGAGCGTCAACGCATGATCGACATCGCCGGCGAGAATGCGCGCGCCGAGTTGGTGCGCCGCGACCAGGAGAAGTCGAGTGAAGAGGAGGCGTTGGAGCAGCTGACCGACCTGCTCGACTTGGAGTCGCCGCCCGACGTGATCGACTGTTTCGACATCTCCAACTTCCAAGGCTCGAACGTCGTGGCGAGCCGCGTGCGTTTTCGCAGCGGCCACGCCGACCGCGCCGGCTACCGGCGGTTCAAGGTGCGCGGCGTCGAGGGCCAGGACGACTTCGCGTCGATGAAGGAGGTCGTGGGCCGCAGCCTCGAACGCGGCATGAAGGAAGGGGACCTGCCCACGTTGGTGGTGATCGACGGCGGGATGGCGCAACTCGCCAGCGCACTCGAGGCGCGCGACGCCGCCGGCGCGTGGGAGGTGTCGATGATCGGTCTCGCCAAGGCGCGCAGCGAGCGCAAGGTCAAGGGCGTCACCAAGGAAGCGAGCGAGGAGCGCGTGTTCGTGCCCGGGGCGCTCGAGCCGATCGAGCTGCCCCGCCACAGCGCCGCGCGGCACCTGCTCGAGCGCATCCGCGACGAGGCGCACCGATTCGCGATCACGTACCACCGCAAGGAGCGCGGCAAGATCACCTCGCGCCTCGATTCCATCCCGGGCGTCGGCCCGGCCAAGCGCAAGGCCCTCTTGCGCGCGTTCGGCAGCTCGAAGGGCGTCGAGAACGCCAGCATCGAGGCGATCGCGTCGATCGCCGGCATCGGTCCGGACCTGGCGAAGAAGATCCTCGAGCACCTGCG
>Ga0075163_10002406_pt1 | contig 25208 bp, 18 predicted proteins | sample JI1023141ADNA_FD_71478 | JGI IMG/M metagenome (GOLD analysis project Ga0075163, IMG submission 71478) | Wastewater effluent complex algal communities from Wisconsin, to seasonally profile nutrient transformation and Carbon sequestration -... | ecosystem: Engineered > WWTP > Effluent > Algae... | reverse complement strand
TAGATACTGCCCCCAGGTGATTGAACTTAGCATGACACTTAATTTTTCTTGTTCACAAATCAATTTCACTTCAAAGAAGTCGTCAGTAATTTAGTTGCAAATACTTTTCCAAAAGAGGCCTGTTGATGGGTAAACGAGGTAGGACAACCTCCCTAAGAAAGTTGAAAATGAAGCCACTAAGTTTTAGAAATTAATCAAAATCCGTCAAGAGCAATTCGGATGGAGTTGTTTCCAGGGCTTTGGCTAATTGGAGAATGGTGGTAAAAGTGATGTTGATTTGACCCTTTTCAATCTTGGAGATTTTGCTATGGTCAATCTCGCAGGCATACGACAGCTCCCGGAAGCTTAAGCCTTTGGCCTCCCGGAGTTTTTTGATGTTTAATCCCAGCCTTTTCAGGTTGCTTTTGTCGCTTTGCCTAATCATATAAGTGATTGGACAGCAAGTTGACTTAACTGGGTAGAATTAGTGTGGCCTAATAAGACCACAAAAGGCTGACTGTGATGAAATTGGGGTTTTTAGCACTGAAAATGGAACTCATCAATGTTGACTGCCGCTGTGAATTACATCAACTTTTCAATTTTCCACAATCATAAGTTTGGTAAGGCATTATTTGGATGAGTTTCCGAAATTACTCTACTTAATAAAATTTAGATATCTTGTTAACACAAACCCTTTAAATTAAGCTTGTACCAAATCTTATCGGCAAACCGTTGATAGTATAAGCCTATGAACCAGAATGAGAATATGCACTTTAAACTTAAATTGGGCTAACAAGCAGAGCAGTCAAACCCATATTAATAAAATTGAGAAATCATTATTAGAAACCAATTCTGAAATAATAATTGTGACAGAAAGTGTCGATTCTCTATTTCTTAAGGGTTATTCGTATGTATATAAGACGAACAAAATTCCTCCAAACACTGTCTATGAAGGTATAAATTATACAAAATACTTAAAGGGTGAAACCGCTATTAGGGTTGCAATCTATAGTAAATATGATAGCCAGCACTCTTATCCAGTAAAGGATGGAACTACAAGTATATGTAAGTCCTTTAATACTGAGATTGGCTCAATGACTATTTATGCAACAATAGTCGGCACAAGGTTTAATAAAAAGCCTTATGCAGAGCAAGAGCTTTCAAACTGTATTGATGACTGTATTTCAATTTCGAATTTAACAGATGACTTATGCATTGCTGGTGACTTAAACACCTCATTTATAAATACTGAATTATACTACGAAATAAAAGGTATTAAAAGTAGAAAGAAATTAATTAATCTGTGTGAGATATGCGATGTTGATTTAACAACAGGGCGTATTGAACAAAACATTGATCATATTTTACTCCCTAATAAATTTTCTAGATCACATAAATTTGAAGGGAAAGTATTTGTTGAAAAGGGAATGCTAAGTGATCACAAAGGAGTTTTGGTTGAAATCTCACCCAAATCTAATGGTTCTAAAAGTTTCACAAGATTATGAGAATAGTTTTAATAGCCTGCGTTTCTAAAAAGTTAGATAAAACAGCGATGGCGAAAGATTTATACATTAGCCAGCTTTTCAAAAGCAGCCTAGGTTATGCTAAGAAACAAAAGCCCGATAAGATATTCATCCTGTCTGCTCTACATCATTTACTAAAGCTAGACGATGTTATTGAACCTTACAATGTGACCCTAAGTAATATTCCTAAAAACAAAAGAAAGGCTGGACTGAAGATATTATCTTCTGTCGAAAAAGTAGTCTGGGGAAACAAAGTAATCGACCTTCTTTCAATGGAAACTGACCTTCTAAACGATGAATTTATTATTCTAGCTGGTCAGGAATACATCAAACCACTTTTGAATAGAATCTCAAAACTTACCAATCCATTAGAGGGCCTAAAACAAGGCCAGCGAGTTAAATATTTAAACGAAGATTAATTATGGAAAGTATTGCTTTGGAATTATGCATTTTATTGAACCAGCAAAGAAGGTTCAATTTTCCCTTTGAAGCGTACAAAAGTATTATACCGAGAAATGGGATTTATATAATTTTCGAAAACGGCGAAAAGTATAATGATCTGGACCGGATAGTAAGAGTGGGAACGCATACAGGCCATAATCAATTATTTTCCAGGTTAAAACAACATTTTGTTAAAGAGAATAAGAACAGGAGCATTTTTAGAAAAAATATTGGCCGCTGCTTATTAAACAAAGTTAATAGTCCTTATCTGCCTCTTTGGGAACTTGATATTACTTCCAGAGAAGAAAAGGAAAGAAACTTAAGGCTTCTTGATCTTGAATTTGAGAACAAAATAGAAAAACAGATAACCAATTACATTCAGGCTAATTTATCTTTCTGCGTTTTTGAAGTCGGTGCTAAGGATGAGCGGCTTTTTTGGGAGAGCAAGATAGTTTCTACCTTGGCAAAAACGGAAACTTTTAAGCCTTCTAATACTTGGCTTGGTAATCATTCAACTAAGGACAAAATAAAAGCATGCGGGCTTTGGCAAGTGAATGAGCTTTACAATGATAGTTTAACCGAGCGAGAATTGAAACAGCTTAAATCTATAATATTTAAATTTCAACTCTAACTAATGGAAGTCGAAAAGACATTTTCAATAAATGCCAAAACCTGCACACTGAAATACAATGATCAGGAAGGCAAAGCAACAATTTTAGATGACATAACAAAATATGTTATACCTATTTACCAGAGACCTTATTCGTGGACTGACGAACAGTTGAGGAAATTTATTTCTGATATTTTTTCTTCCTTTTGGGGTAATGACGGAAGTTCAAATGCTGAACCAATGTTCATAGGAACTATGCAATTGTCTGTTAAGAATTTGGCGAATGAACAGGACATCATTGATGGCCAACAAAGGCTTACAACATTTTTAATCTTTATCAAAGTTTTGAAAACAAGATTTCCTAAATGCGATGAATTAAAAAATGTTAGTCTGGATTGGTTAGCTACAAGAGTAAATAATGGTAAACAACAACTTTATCTGGAAGAAGTAATAAAAAATGAATTAACGTTTAATGATGAAACTTTAAACCCTTATTTAAAAAATGCGTTTCTAATTAATGAATTTATAGAAGAACAAACAAAGGATGAGGAAGGAAAATTTCTTGATTTTGATATTATCAAGTTCGCTAAGCATTTATTAGGCAATGTGTATTTTGTTGTGATTGAAACAAGAGCAGGACTTTCGAAAACACTACAGATATTTAATTCGATCAATACTACTGGCCTAGATCTAAATGGGGGAGACATCTTCAAGATAAGAATGTATGAGTATTTAACGGACAAAAAAGGTAAGGGTGAAACAGCGTTCGATGAAATTAGTCGTCTATATCATTCGATCGATGAACATAATTTCAATTTAAAATATAATGCTACCGACATAAGAGGGATATTGAATATTTACCAATATATTTTGATAGCAAAATATAATCTTCCTACTACTTTATATACTTATGGAGTGGACACTTTTTTTGAAAGATTATTTGATACGATTTTTAAAATTAATCAATGGGAACATTTCAAAAACAATGTAAAAAACGTTGAATTGTCAACAGAAGATATCGAAAAGATAATTGAGGTTCGATATGAATGGGAAGGCAAATGGTATGTTACCGGAGAGGATTTATGCTGCTATAAATTAATAGAGCAGTCAAGATACGGTAGATATGTAGATCTGTTGCCTGTCATTTTAATGTACAGCGGCAAATCTGAATATCGTTTTGAGATGCAAAGGTTACTAATGCGTGTTTATTTTATTTATTCTGTTAGGTTTCAAAAATCGATTTATGACATAAATAACTGGACTTTTGATTTAGTGAAAGATATAGTCGGTGGTGCCGCCATTGTACAAATCCTTTCCAAAATAAAAACTAAAATTGGAAATAAATTTACTCATAACCAAGGCTATTACGATCTGAATTGGTTTATTGCTGAAAACCTGACAGAAAATGCCAAACGAAAGTATCTAATTTGTCGGTTATCTGCTATGCTCGAAGAGAGTTATAAAACTGATGACGAAAAGCTGATAGAGCAGCTCAAAATTAACTTGTTTGCGACAGCTATAGATATTGAACATATTCAATCATATCATGACAGTAATGGCGAAAAAAGGGAAGATATCTGGGCAGAGTGGAAAGGAGATATAAATTCTATTGGGAATCTTATGATTTTAGAACAAGAAATCAATCGTTCAATAAGTAATAACCCTTATGAAATAAAAAACCACAGATATTCCGAAAGTAAATTTTCTATTGTAAAAAAGCAACCGATTGAATTTTTGACATGGGATTTAGAAAATTGCTTAATTAGAAAACAAAGGGAATCGCAAAAAATCCTTACTTATCTTTTCGATTAAATAGATACATAAAGCATAGATGCTTAAATACAACTTCTTATATTTACCTAATATGAAAATTCGCTATGGCTGTATTGCAAAAAGGTAACTCACTCTATCCATTTTGGGGAGAAACAATAAACCTTATAACTGGTTTGGACCCGCTGGGACTGCAGGTGACTTCGGAAGCAACCTATGCTGTAATGTTACCTGGTTTATCAAATCTAACAAACCGGCTTAGATATTATGGGTTTTATTGTTGGTTATTAGACTTTTATTTTAAAAAGGAAAAAAAAGGAAATCAGGTAGAACAATATAGGTTCATAAGAAGGGCGGAATTACTGATTGCGATATTAATGCAAAAGGAAAGAAAAGGTGTAACTCAAATTACAGGTAGTGATTTTGCTTCGGGACTATTAAATGATACTAAGTCGGATACTTTCGATTTAAAAGCAGGCGCTGACAAGGATTCAGGCAGTGAGAAGGTTTACTGGAAATTTCCCTCTGGTGCATTTGGCCAATATTATTTTGGAGCACTGCAAGCTTTAGCCTTGGCTGTTCGCTACGAAAATGATGAAGGAGATATAATATTTAACATTACTCGTCCTCATCCGAGGCAAAAAGTCTCAGGGCAGGAACTGGCTATGGCATTTGATGAAACGCTAACTGAGGAAATAAAGGCAATCTTTTATAACAGTATAAAGAAGGGGAAATTATTTGCAAAGGACATTCATTTACTTATTGATTATTATTCTATTGACAAAATAGACCCAGAGACAAGAGAATGGAAGCTATATGTTGAAATGCTTTTAGATAAAGACTTCCCAAGTAAAGAAATAGAGGAGGATTTTACTTTCTACAGAAAGAATACTATCTCTTCTTTGCTTGTAAATGCTACAAAAAATGATAGCGAATACTACTGGAGCAATTATCTGGATGAATGCTATCAGCAAAAACTTATAAATACAAATGAAACAAACACTGGATGGTATTGTTATCAACTAAATGAGTACTGGCAATATTGTTGTGGCATTATATTTTGGGCGACACTTAGCGAACTAGAGTCTTTGCATTCGGAGCAATATCTACCCAAATTCATTAGTGATTTTGCTGAAAAGATCAGTAAACATTTTACTATAGTTACAGATTCAACACTTGACGATTATATTGCTTCTATTGATGATAACGATACTGAAGATTCCCTCTTGGATAAAATAGACGGAAATAATGTTCCGGCTGACAATTGCAAAATTGGTTTTGATTTGCTGTTTAAATTGTACAAGAATAATAAAGATCAATTGGCACAGCTAAAAGAATTTATGAGCAGAAAGGGAGTAATCAGGGAAGGTAATATGGCAGATGGACTGCTGTCCATATTTTATTCTTTGTCGGAAAAAATGAAAGATTTTATTGTAAATTTTATTCATAAAAATATTATTTACCGGCATCAGATGGTTGCATTAAGAAAGATGGGTAATGGGACACAGGCAACCAATAAATTTGTAATTGAGGAGCAAATGATCAGGCTTATTGACATCTTCCCAGCACGATGGACATCTCCACGGATGAATGCTTTACAAAACATACTTTCGGACTTGCAAATTATAGATGATGATGGACTTATAACTGATTTGCATAAAGAAATAGTTACTTGATAATGGCTATTAAAAGAGACAATATTTTAACCCTAATAGGTAGCGGTAGATACCACAGCTGCATCTTAACAACATTTAGTTTTGATTTTTATTTCTTTGAAATGAAGGTTATGAAATGGTTGCGTTCATGCGGTGTGCGAAATGTAAATGTTCTTATCGACGGATATTTTTACTCGGAACTAATGGCTCAGGCGACCGGAGAAGAAATGAAATTTTCAACCGGCTATTCTTTATATCCAATTTTTGAAAGTGGTATTTTCCATCCTAAGATTTGGCTACTTTTCGGGGAACATGAAGGATTAATGATAGTAGGTTCAGGTAACCTTACCAATTCAGGAAATGGAAGTAATGATGAGATTTGGGGATCATTTCATTTTGATATCAAACAACCAAGTCATGGTCCTATTTTTTCTGCCGCCTGGGAATATATCTCAAAATTATGCTCAAGCGTGAAAGGAATTACAGGAGACAAGACCACACGTTGGATTGGGGAACATTCGCAATGGCTTGCTGAATTACCTAAGAATAATCCTTTTGAGTTATTAAATATTTCAGAAGATGAACAAATTGCATTACTATACAATTCAGAAGGCAACAATATCTGGCAGCAAATCCAAGCTATTATTGGCACCGAAAAGATAGTTGAAATTACCGCAGTTTCCCCATACTATGATACTCAAGGTAAAGCCCTCGAACAAATAAAAACTGCTTATCCCGATGCTGAAATAAACATAGTTATGGATGAAAGTGGGGCTATACCCGTGGCTGTAAAGCCAGACAAAAGATATTCATTTTACGATTGGAATGAAATGGAACTTTGTAGAAGTATAGGAGCCAATCAAAGATCAAAGCTCCATGCAAAAATTGTACATTTCAGGACAAATAAAGGTATAGAGTTTTGCTTATTTGGAAGCGCAAACGTAACAGCTGCTGGGTTGGGTATAAATAATTCTGCAAATAATGAAGTTTGCGTATTTACTAAGTCACCTAAAGGGAATATTTTAAATAAAATAGGTTTAAAGTTTAAAGAAAAAGATAAAAGACAATTATCAACTTTTACCGTTAACACTAATTCCTCGATTTTTCAGTCGATAATTAAGAATAACAAATTTCCTGTTAAATTATTGGCAGCAGAAGTAAGTTATAACATACTAACAGTTTATTCAAATGGTAAAATTGATACACCGGTTTCCATAGCATTGTATGATACAAATAATCGGCTGATAAAAACACTTTCCGTTACTGAATACAAATCAAAAATGGAATTTAAGATTGAAATTGAGGAAAGTTATTTGCGTTATATTCAAATCGTTTCTTCCACTGGAAATCTTCAAACGTCTAATAAAATAATCATTGCAAATTATTTTGCTATTGCAAAGACACACCCTGATCCTAAAAATGAAGAGCTGGAAAAATTATGTAATCAGCTACAAAATGGCGAATTACGAAATGTGCTTGATCTCATTCACTATGCTATTATTGATGAAAGTGAAAAAGAAGATGGCATTTCGTTAGTTCGAAATTCGGGTCATGCCCAGAAAGAAGAACAGAAGGCTAATACAAATGACTACAAATTGTATGATTTGGATAATTATAAACCTGTTGGACATAACTCACAGTTGTATGAACATTCTGTTTTATTATCTCCTTCTCTAAGAGTTTTAGATGCTTTAAAGTCAGCTCATTCGATGACTTCTTCTACACATCTGGACATACGAACCGATGAGCAGGAAGAAAATATTAGCAACTTAGCCGGAAATGAAGAGGAAGAGGTTAGAGCAGATAAATCTATTTCCTTAAAATTGCTTGAGTCGGATAAAAAGAAAATGAAGGCCTTTTTTAAAAATTTGTATGGCTATTTTCATCAAGATATTCTATACAAGGATGTCAAAGTCTCCGAATATAAAATTTCATTAACCGACCTTACCAAATTCTTAATCGCACTAGAATTGATTCATGAATTTGGAGGCAAATCTGAAAAAATTGAAGATGAGCAAGCCCAATTATTTTTTACCTATTTGCCATTGACTGGAGATTATGACAATGATAATGTAAAGGGCTGCTGCTTGAATATCATTGGCGATTTTTTACGGTTGGCTAAAAATGGCTTTAAAGAGTATTCATTCGATTATACAAAAAAGAAATTTTCTGAGTTAAGGTATGATGCTTTGGTAAGCACGATTGCTTGTATCTTAAATATATCTTGGAAGGAAGACGAACAGTTTTATATCAAGACGCTCTTATTAAATGCACTTCATTATTTGGGGTGGTCAACAACAGATGAATTAAACCACCAAATTCCTAATTTGATTACAAGAGTAATCTCAAAAACAAAACATTTAAAACAGCAATCTTACCATCTTGGTGAGCATCTTAATTATTTTTCTGAAAGGGTTTGTAATGCTTTGACAAAGGCAGCTAAAAAAAGGGAAATAAAGGATTTTTCAAAGACAGCTACAAAAGGGCAAATAATTTATTCATCGATTGCTGGTATTGGATACTGCTATGTGTATTCTGTTACAGGAAGAAATGAATATTGTCTTGCAAGACCAGGATTCGAATGGAACGAAAATGAGTGCGAATACATTAATCATTTTGGCAATATTGTTTATAGTCCATTGCCTTTACCATATTTTACAATAGTCGATCTTTAATATCTTTCAGTAAATTAAAGTTTGCCAAGAATATTAATCCACTTAAACAGCATATCCCTCACCGCAGTTATGGTTGCCTTATCTGGAGCATGATATTTAGTTTCAAGGCTACCGAATGAAATTTCGTCTTTTTGCAAAGTGGTCACCATCCTGGTAATAATCCGAAGCATGGGTGCAACTGTTCGGTTAATGATGATTTTATCAACAACCAGCAGTCGAATTATCAGTGCCAGTTTTGCAACGGATAAAGAAGTATTTATTTTCTCTGTGACATCAATGGGTGCAGGTTGTTCTTTTTCTGCCGGATGTCCGTTTTCTAAAAATTTAACCTCTGCTTCTATCCAGCTATTCATCTGGTCTCTTAAAGAGGGCATAGAAGCATCATAAACAGTATTTAGTTTCTCTGGATATTGGCTAATTGTCTTTTGTTCAAATCTCAGCGTAGATATTTTTTCCGCCTTTGTTTCGGCAGCATCGGTTAAGGCATGGAGCCGCTCAAATTCAAAGTCAATGAATGCAAATTCATTGAAGTTTAACTGGTACAAAATTTTACGAATTGTTTGTGTGGACATGGTTTCCTGTGAGATCAATTCATTCAGCAATAGCTTATAATAAGATATGCCTGCATAGGATATTAGTTTTTCAATTTTGCAGCAGATAAATTGTTGTATGGTTTGGACAATTCCTCTTGCCACTATTTTATCAACGCAGCTTGAATTAAAAACTAACGTTAGTTGTTTTAATTGGTTGCCGATTTCGCTCCGGGTTATTTCAAGGTATGGTGCAGGTACTTTTTCATTATGGTCGAAATAATTGCCAAAGAAGTCCTCAATAAAGTCCAGTGATGCCTGCAAGTGATTTCCGAGCTGATTGTAGAGGTTTAATACCTTTTCTGGTACATTACTATTTCGGCAGGAATACAGCTTATCCAGCAGCCTGATAAGGAGCGCCTGGTTAACCTTTACAAAATTCTCTTTATCGCTGATGCTGGGGGTGTTTACAAAATATTCCATCAACAGGTTTCTTACGTTTTCAACCTCTGCAGCAGATTCCTTTATGATGGTGCTTATCTCATCCTCGGCGAGCCTGTTAAGGTTTTCCTGATACGGGCATAATTCCTCATTGATGAGGATATTCCATTTTTTTAAGAATGTAGTCATGTACGGCGTGGTTACCTGCTTAGCAACTAAGCAGGCCCTTTACTGTACAAAGTTTAAGCCTATGCCAATTTTTGAGCATCAGTAAAGTATACTATTTTCATACGTAGAAATGAGTATTTTGCTCATTTTTCGGTCAATTGAGGCAGGAAGTCGTTTGCTTTTGGGATATTTATGCGGAACTGCCTGTATATTCCAGCTTATTGCACAGTTCAACTTTATTGCTTACTTCCACCTTTTCAAAGATATTTTGAGCGTGTTTGGTCACCGTTCTTTCGGCGATATAAAGGCTGTCGGCAATGGCCTTATATTTTAGGCCCCGGCAAATCAATTCGGCTATTTCTTTTTCACGTGATGATAAGTTATACATCTGGCAATTTTCCTCAAAACTGTGCAATGTGCCAGCCTGCGCTATGCGGTCATTACGATTGAGCGAAGCAAAGGCAGTATTCAAAATTGACCGCTTTTGTTTGGAAGTGACAGCCAGGATGGATTCAATTTTCTGAAGCAGTTCCTGCATCATAAATGGTTTTTGAACATAGTCAATAGCGCCTAACCGAAGCCCCTCGTACTTATCGTTTGGAGCAGATTTGGCGGTAATAAATATAAATGGGATATGGCCATAATTAGCATTGTTGGAAATGATTTTTGCAAATGCATATCCATCCATTTTATCCATCATAACATCTGAAATGATCAGATCTGGCAAAACAGGCAATTCTTTCAATTGCTTCAATGCTTCGTTACCGTTTAAGGCTGTGTAGACATTATAATTTTCGCACAGTTTCCTTGAAAGATAATTCGCCATGCTGATATTATCTTCAACCACTAAAATTGTTTTCTCCTTCTCATTATATGGCTTGCGTTCTATTTCCTGTTCCACCGGTGTTGAAGAAAAATAAGACGGGATATCAGCCTTGCTGATAATTTCGTTTTCCTGTTTTTTATGCAATAGCAAGTCAACAATTATTTCAGTTCCATTTTCAATTTTTCCCTTGCTTCGGATTGCAATAGCTCCACTCAATTCATCCACTATCTTCTTTACTATTGGAAGCCCCAGGCCCATTCCCTGACCGTTGGCTTTCTTATTGGTAATTTGAAAGTAAGGCTCAAAAACTTTCTTCTGGTATTCAGCGGAAATACCAACTCCAAAATCCTTCACTAAAAAATTTACTCTTTCTCCGTTTGAGGATAGTTTGATATGGATCACAGAGTTGTCTTCCGAAAACTTAATGGCGTTTTCAATTAAGTTATTTACCACCCGGTTAAGCGCAGAAGGATCTGCCTTAACATAAATACTATCTTCAACCGAAGCGGGTAATGCTATCAGTCTTTTATTAGCGTAAGGTTCAAATATTTTCAAGACTTCATTTACAATGTCGCTTAAATCTGATATTACTGTATGATTATAAACTATAATCCCCTTGTTGAATTTTTCAACATCAAAAAAGTTGACAATATCGGAAGTAAGTTTGTCAATATTCTTTTTCACTACCTGCAGCTCTTCTGAATTTTCATTTTTATGCAGGTATTCATCAAGGTAATTCGAAATAAGTGTTAACGGGGTTTTGGTTTCATGAGCCAGGTTGACAAATGTATTGGTACGCTGTTCATTTATTTTTTCAAGGTCATGGGTTCGTCGTGCAACTTCATCTGTTAGTGTGTTGTTCCAGTCTGTTAATTGCTGTTCAGTAGTAATGAGCCGTTCATGTTCTTTTCTTAGCCCAGCAATGTGCCGCTTTATCTGTAGAGCGAATAACAACAAGAATCCAATATTGGTGATTGAAGCTTCCACGCCCTGACCCATATTTAGGAAATCAATGATAGGTAAGCAAACCCATGGTGTAAGGCTTAGAAACAACACTGTAATTTCTTCTTTGGAATCACTGCTTTTGAAATTTCCCTTGTATTTATACCGTATTGCTTTGGCTAAACTGAATATAACCCATATTGCATAAGCAACAGGCAGGATCAACAAGTCTTTTGCAAGATCGAGTTTGCCGGTAATACCAAACACAATCACAAAGAGAAGATAGGGCGCAACAAGGAACAAATAAACCCCTTTGTAGGCATGAAATTTCATCTTTTCCAAATCGAAAGCTTTGTATACGTAGTAGGGAAAATAGCAGGGCGTTATGAAACCCGTAGCATACGCTATCGCCATTTGAAAAAAATAAGAACCCGGTAAATTCTCATCGGGTAACAAGCCACCTGTGACATTGTAAACAACAAGCAAAAAGATCAGGATGATATTGAGATAGGCCGTTTTATCATCAGGCCTTGCCAATCTGTATATGAGAAGATAGCAAAGAATTACTGCCTCTATGCACACAAAAAGGAAGGTGATAATATGCATTTGGGTACCAGGTAATAACATGGCAGCAATATTTACTTATTCTTTTTTCAAACAAAACAATTTATATCCAAAATCTAATTCTTGATAAATTTCAAAACCGAAAGATTGATACCAGGCAATATTTTTTAGTGTTGATGTTTCCAAACAAATAGTGCGGTTCTCTTGTTGGCCTTCTGTAATAACCTCTTTTAACAAACTACTTCCAATACCCTGATTTTGTTTTCTCGGATCAACACCTATAAACCACAAATAATAAAGTAAGCCTTCCGGGTGTTGCGATTTAATTTTTGCTTCCCGGCTCATGGCTTTTTTTAAGTTGGAAAGCCCCAAACAACTAATGGCAAATTTGGCATCTAATAAAATTGAATTGAGGGAAGTCTTTTTCTGATCAGGTTTTACAATCAGTGCACATCCTGACTTGTCATCGTTAATAAAAACATCTCCGGATAACCTGCATACATCGTGGGAGTATTCCATCAAGAGTTTTAGTCTTTCCTCTTTTCTGGCATCTTGTTTAAAGATATAGTTTACGCTTTTATTATCCCTGAAAGAATTTACAAGAATGTCAACAACGGTAGCTCGGTCAGTATTTTCGGCTCTCTTCATAAGTTGTCACAGTAAGATTTATATATAATTTGAATCAAGTTCTGTACCGAATTTGAAGCTTTTCGTGGTCTTATAAAACCACGAAACTAGCTACTGTTAAAGGTTATAGGCGAAAAGGCTTATGGAATTTTAAACATTGGTTGGCCGTTCCCTTCGGGCGGGCTTTACACTTCAATCTTCCTGGCGGAAGGATTTTCGTTTCAATCCCTAACGGATATTATAACTATCGTTATAGTGCTATTGGGCAAGAACGGCACAGCACACCCGCCTTATTTCTTTAACGCCTGCGGCAAATAAGCCGGGTGAGCTGCATCGAATAATGATATAGGGAATTGAGATTGGCTCGTACCTCACCAAACACAATTCACGAAATTTCAATGCAGATTAAAGAGTTAGTTAGTCTAAGGTTTCTTATCTAACGGGAAGATAACGCCATCTTATTTCTTCACGAGATAACAAATAGTTGATCTACAGTTTCAGAAGTTTACTCGAAATAGGATATATTGAGGGCAACATTTCTTTAAAGTTTGACACTTTTATTATCATGCCGCCACAAAAGAAAATTAATTTGATACATAATTTTAAAAGCCTGGCAAAACTTTGGTATTAAGGTGTCAAATTTTGTATCATTCTCCCATGAAACAGAGATATAGCCTAACTCCCTTATCAATCCATAGTCAGCTTCAAAAAGGAAATAGTTTCGTAATAGTTTGTAATAATTTCCTGTCTTACTGAAAAGCTGCGGATGTTTAAGTCTCATATTTTTGTCGGGCTTTTCATTTTCTTTAAAACCAAATTTACCTATTGAAGAAAGTTCAAACAGTAACGCCCAGAATTCGTCCTTCATGAACTTGATGTTGTGGGAATTTTTAATTTGCGTAGTAAGGTAAAAATCTCTGAACAGCCCTATTGTGAAACCAATGTCAGTAGTGTCTGTTGTAAAACCAACCCGTGGAATTAGTTCTTTTTGTTCAGAAGAAAATATACCAGCAGTTTCTTTTAGGTTGGCTTCTGTTGCACTAATTCTAAAAATGTGGTCGAACTTGTCACAGAGTGCCTTATAAGCAGCATTAGATTTTTCCGCAGAAAAGTTCGGGTTATTGATAGTGTTGCAAGAAGTATAATAATCCTGTTTTGCTAACTCAAAGCTGGTAATATCAATAATATATTTCTTCTTAAGTTTTGTAATTTCTGTCATTTGGAAAGTATGTCTTTTAGGGGTCTGTAAATATTGCCAATAGCTCTTGTATTACCGCATCAAATTTGTAATTATCAGAGCCAAGGTTGAGTGCGATTTTGTTCTACCAATATAAATAGCTGTATCGATAAACCATTATAAGCTCGCCACATAAATAAAGATTTTCTGTCTCAATTAATTTGTCTGAATTATAAACGTACTTACGGTTATAGCCATTGGAAGAATCAATAATATCTGCAAAGGCATTATCAGGGTCAAGTGCATGGTCAATATCTTCAACCAACAAACCATCGCTGTTGTATTTTAAAATTCTGTTTTCTGATAAGTTTCCCGTTCTTGATGTACATTGTCTTCTGCAGAGCTGCTTTTTTGCATTGTAAGTATTAATTGTATAGTTAAGTGCCAAACCGTCCGAACGAAAATTCCTCTCTTCTAAAATATTACCAACGTCATCAGAAAGTATTCGCTTTGTCAAGCTACTTTTAGCGAAGTGATTTTCTTCAAAGCAATAACCTTGAGCATTTATATATTTTTTGTACTTAACTGTACCGTTTAAATGAAATGCCGATAGGATTGTCATTCCTTCGGTATTTATTTCTTTCACCCATTTTTCGTCAGCTACAAGTTTGCAAGCATTTTCATACTGGTATTTTGTAACGCATGGTTTATAATCTTCAATTTTATAACTGTCTCCCGAATATTTTATCAGTTCAATAATTCTATTGTCTGAGTCATAATTGTATTTTTCCCATGCAGATATTTTGCCTGACTTGAATTCCTTGTATTCAATCTTGTTTCCTAAATTGTCAAAAAAAGTTTCTGATTTAATATGGGTCTTGTCGGTGTCAAGAGGATGTGAAATGATTGTGGTTTGTCTAATTTTCATTGTTGAACGATGGTCATCTAAAATTACACTTAACTTTTGTATTACTGCAAGTCACTGCCTCCAAACTTTCAGCAATTCAACTAAGATTATTCTGGCATTTTCTTTCCCATTAAAATAAATCAACTCAACCGGAATTTACAATAGGCTCGTAGAGTTTTCATTTAGTAAGGTGGCAGAGCCCGGCACAGCACGCCCGTCTTATTTCTTTTAACGCCTGCGGCAAATAAGTCGGGTGAGCTGCACCAGCCAATGATATTGAGAATTGAGATTAGCTTGTGCCTCGCCAACCACAATTTAAGATTCTTTAAATTTTTGAGAATATCTCAAGATCTATAAAAAATGATTTTATAATGCATAATGCAAATACCCGGCATACTACACCCGCCTTATTTCTTGCCGCCTTCGGCAAATTAGCCAGGCGAATTATGCCGGACAATGATATTGGTCATTGAGGTTGGCTCGTAGCTCTCCAACCACAATTCCAAAATTCATAAAGAAAGGAATATGCAATATTAAACATCGATTTTTGATCTTAATAAGCCGCTAAACACATTAAAACATTCCATAATTTACTCCTTTTTTAGCCGTTTCAGCTTACTTTTAAGTCATTAAACCCAGCCAATGAATTTTGACGCCCTATCACTTCAATTTAAAACAGCCAAACCTTTAATTCTTCTAAGGGCGAAGAGTGCTCCATTTACGCTTTCCTTCTTCTATAAAGTGTTTAAAGAGGCACATGTTACCACCATTACAAACACAGAACTCAGAAATAAATTAGAAGGATACCTTGAAGATTTGGAGTACGAGGAGAAAGACGATGAATTAGAAGCCAATACTCTTTTTGATGATAATTCGCTTAAAGCAGCCCAGTATATTGAAAAATGGAGCAATGCAGGCTTTTTAAGAAAATATCCTAACGACGATGGTGAAGATCTTCATGAACTTACCAGCGATACCCAGAAAGTAATGAAGTGGATTGACGATTTGCAGATAAGGGAGTTTGTAGGTACGAACAGTAGGTTCAAAGACATATTCTTCAGGTTGCAGGAAATGATTGAACAAAGTACAGAGAATGCAGAAGTGCGAATTCAGGAGTTAGAAAAGAAGAAATGGGATATTGAAAATGAAATCAACTTATTAAAGACTGGTAAAAGTCCGGTAGTTTATGATGATACGGAAATCAAAGAAAGATTTTATGACTTAAATAAAGTAGCAAGAGAACTATTGAGCGATTTTACCGAAGTGGAACAAAACTTTGAACAGATACGCAAAGACATACAAAGGAAATATACAGAAAAGGATATAGCGAAAGGTTCTTTACTGGTATTCGCTTTAGATGCTCTAGATGAGATTGAAGGGAAAGACCAGGGAAAGAGTTTCAAAGCCTTTTGGGAGTTCCTTATGGATGAAAAGAAACAACAGGAATTTACCCAACTTACTGAACAATTGTATCAATTGCTGAGAGATAGAGACATTGATTATGGTAACGACCGGTTTTTGAAAAACCTTAAAAGGTATCTGCATGCTTCAGGTAAAAAAGTAATTGATGCCAACCGAAAGCTAAGCGAAAAAATTAGTCGTGTCCTGTCTGAAAAAAATATGCTCGAAAGAAGAAGGGCTATGGAGTTGATAGGTGAAATAAGACAATTTGCCTATGCATTGACAGATAGCCGGTTTAAGGATGACGAATTTCTTACGATAGAGGATGAACCTGACTTAAACCTTATTGACAGGTGGGAGCTAGGAGATGATAAAGAAGATGCCACCATTGTTCAATTTCCAGACGGGCTTGGGGGAGCTATTTCATCAGAGGTTGATTTTAAATCTTTATTTGATCAGTTTACAATTGATAAAAAGAAGCTGATACAACGAATAGATGCTATGCTTCAAAACAAAACACAGGTGACCTTGAAAGAAATCGTAGATAACTATGGATTAGAAAATGGCTTAAGTGAAGTTGTTGGCTATTTTTCCATTGCATCGGGCAGTAATTACCATATAATACTTGAAGAAACAATAGACCCTATTTGGATTGACGAAAGAAAAATAAATGTGCCAATGATTATTTACACTAAGCCAAACAACTAAATAGAAAATGGAACCTACAACATCGAGAGCCCTTTATGCCCACGTGATAATAAAATTATTACAAGGTCCGGTATATGTTGATGAAAAACTGGTTTGGCGTGACTTGCAATCATGGCAATCAGCAATACAGGATTATTTCGCTAAGATTGGCATTGAACTTTTAATAAATGAAGTGGACGGCTTCGCCAGGATTATACAACCAGAAGCCGAAGAAAATGACGAAAATCCTTTGCCAAGGTTAATGCGAAAGCAAACCATGAATTATGAAACAACATTGCTGTGCGTAATACTAAGAGAAATGTTAGAAGAATTCGATATAAAAAGCGAAGGAACAAAACTATTTCTTACGCAAAAAGATATTAAAGAAAGAATTGAGCTTTTTTATAAAGAACAAACCAATAAAAGTAAGCTATGGAAGGATCTTTCAAGACCTATAAATAGTCTGCAGAATATCGGTATCCTGAAATTGACACGTGAGGAGGTTAATAAAGACAATAGCCAATATGAAGTAAAAAGAATTTTAAAAGCGTTAGTCAACAACGAAAAACTGGAACAAATTAAGAACAAGTTAGGAGCCTATGTCAACACTATTCAACAGCAATAATTCAGAAGGCGGCTACAGACTGCGATACATGGAAGTGTTCAACTGGGGCACTTTTAATGGCAAGGTATATAAGTTACAGACCAATGGGAAAACCTCATTGCTTACGGGTGCAAACGGAAGTGGAAAAACTACTTTAATTGATGCCTTGTTGACTTTATTGGTTCCAAGTAATAAAAGGTTTTACAATCAGTCTTCCGGGGCAGAAATAAAAAAGGAAAGAGATGAGAACTCTTACTTCTGGGGGCATTTTGGAAAAACATATTCCGAGTTAGACGAGAAGTCTAAGACTGAACAACTAAGAAATAAGTCGGATAACCCATACTCCGTTTTGTTAGCTTGTTTTCAAAATGCTGGAACACTGCATACCATTACATTAGTACAGGTTCGATGGTTTAGCGGTGGAGCTTTAAAAAAAGTGTTTATCGTTGCGCCATATCAGTTAAATATCAATGAGCACTTTGGTGCCGGCCATTTTGATATGAAAGGAGAATGGAAAAAGAAGTTGTCAAAACAATTCCCGAAAACAGACCTATTTGACAGTTTCAAGGACTATGCCGCAAGGTTCAGCGATTTGTTTGGATTAAAGGAAAAGGCTTTATCCCTATTCAATCAAACTGTGGGTATAAAAGTATTGGGCGACCTTACACAGTTTATAAGACACCAAATGCTTGAAGAACCGGAAGCTGAAGAACAGTTTAAAGGACTGTATGATCATTATAATGATTTATTAATTAGTCATAAGGCGATTCAGAAAGACGAAAAGCAATTGGAGTTATTAGAACCTGTTATGGAAAACAAAAACCGCCTTACGCAACTGACGGTTAATCTTTCACTGTTATCTTTTGTTCAGGAACAATTACCATTCTTTCTTGATAAAATTGAATATGACTTATTAGATGCTCATATTGCTAAAATAGAAGTTGAAATTGACGAAATTAAAAGTGAACAAGGAGTCATTGATGGCGGGATCAAACAATTAGAAGATGAACAAAAGCAGCTTATTACTCAAAAGGCATTGTTGAATATTGATTCTCAAATTCAGTTATTAAATAAGGACAAAACTTCAGAAGTAAAAGACAGAGACGCAAAGAAGAAGAACAATGATGACTATACAAAGCTTGCTGGAAAGCTTGGGCTTCAAACCCATCTTACTGACTTGACTTTCAAAGACAATTCCACGAAAATTGAGCAGCTTAATAGTTCGCTTACTCAGCGGTATGAAGAGTTAACCCATTCCAGGTTTACAATAAAAAACGATAAAGAAATAATCGCTGGCGAAATAGATGACTTACAAAGGAAGATAACTTCCTTTTTAGGAAGGAAGAATCGTATAGATGATGACTTGATTAATGTAAGGATGCGCCTGCTAGATCTGTTAGAAGCTGGCGAGGATGAATTGCCTTTTGTAGGCGAACTTATAAAAGTGCGTCAGGATTCGTTGCATTGGGAAGATGCGATAGAGCGTGTATTGCACAGTTTTTCCTTGCAATTGTTGGTGCCAGAAAAGTACAATAAACAGGTAAATCATTTCGTGCATTCCAATAATTTACAGACCAAATTGGTTTATCAGCGAATGGATAGAAAGCAAAGTGAATCCATTATGCGTTGGCCAAATGACAATGATTCTTTGGTAAATAAAATTGAAATTAAAGATTCCGGCATTTATACTAAATGGCTGGAGCATCAGTTGGCGGAAAGGTTTAATTATTATTGCACTGATGACCTTGAAGTATTTTATGGTTCTCAAAAGGCAATTACGTCAAATGGTCTTATCAGGAATAACAACCGGCATGAAAAAGATGACCGCCCTAATAGATGGAGCAAAATTAAATATACACTGGGGTGGGATAACAAGGACACCATACAGTTACTTCAGCAAAATAAATACAGGCTGGAAAAGGAACATGACGAGCTATTTAAAAAGCTTCAGGAGATTGCACCCCAGATCAAATCAATTGAAGATAAAAGACCTCTTATCGTTTTAATTGCGGATGTGAAATCATTTAATGAGATCAACTGGCAACAACATGCTGAAAAAATTGAATCAATAAGCCGTCAAATCGAAGATCTTAAAAAATCAAGTGATAAGTATAAAACAATTTCAGCCCAATTAGAAGCCGTAGAAAAAGAGTTGGGCATAAAGCGAACTTCGAAAGATGATTGCAGTAAAAGATTAGGCAAACTTGAAAGTGAATACAATCTAAAGAATGGCAGGAAACTAAATATTCAGTATGATGATTTGACAGATAAGGGTATTAGCGAAATTGAAAACTTTATTACAATTGAGAAGCTCAGCAATACAAAACCGGGCAACCTGGTGGAACTAGAAAGTTTAAGAAGGCTGCTAGGGGATAAAGTAAAGTTAAGATATGGAATAGTAAATGGGGAGTTTAATGAGTTGAATTTGAAAACTGTATCTCTTGTTAACGCCTTTGTTAATCCTACTGAGAAAATATTAAAAGACTTTCCAGATTGGAGCGGTGATGTGATGAACATAAATGCAAGCCTTACCAGCCTCGAAGAATTAGAAGATTTATATAAGACAATTAAAAACCAGCGGTTGGTAGAACATAAACGACGCTTCAAGGATTATATGGACAAGAGTATGCTGGATGCTCTTACAAATTACCGGACATGGCTGTTTAATGAAGAAGACAAAATCAAGGAAGTGATAGAGGAATTAAACGTGCCGCTGAAGAAGATAACATTTAATAAAAACCCTGATACTTACTTACAATTGGAGTGCAGAGCAACAAAGGAGCAGGAAATTAAACTTTTTAAAGAACAACTCAGTTCAACTATCCCTAACACGCTTGAATTTGCTATACAGAAAGATGAAGCATACAGAGAAGAGATTTTCAAAAGAATTAAAGCTCTGATAACGGAACTGCAAAAAGAAGAAGTGTGGAGGAAGAAAGTGACTGACATTAGAAACTGGCTTACGTTTAGCGCAAGAGAATATTCTTCAGTTGAAAATAAGGTGGGTCAATATCACGATAACACTGCCAGTTATTCCGGCGGACAAAAAGCGCAGTTTACCTACGCTATTCTAGGCGCTGCCATCGCACATCAATTTGGAATATTTCAAGCTGGGAAGCAATACAAAAGTCTGCGGTTTATAACCGTAGATGAAGCTTTCAGTAAATTAGATCCTGAAAAGAGTCAATTCCTGATGGAGTTTTGTGCTCAGTTAAATCTGCAGATTTTGGTAGTAACTCCATTAGATAAAATTAACATTGCAGAACCTTATATTAACGCCGTTCATTTTGTAGAGATTAAAAACAAGAACAATTCAATTGTTTATAATCTTACTATGGATGAATACTATGAACGGAAAGAGGAATTTAAACAATTAGCCGAAAGTACAGAATGATAACACCTAAAGAACTGCTTGCGAAAGCTGATAAAATAGTATTTAAAATCATTGCTGCTCAATTAAAAGGTGATAGCAAATTCCCATTGTTGATGCCAAGCAATAAACAGGTGATTGGCAGCAATTTTAGTGACTGGAAAAATGACCTGGTGCCATTGTACCAGCAATCTAAAGCGGTAAAGAAAAGAGGATATTCAGTAGATTGGAAGGAAAAGAACATAAACGGAAGTAAACAAAGTGTACCGGCCAAAATATATTTCGATACCATTGAAGACTTTTTGCATTTTGTGGAAAAGGAAAATGACTTCCAGAAAATACTTTTAGTAAAGGCCATTTTAATAAAAGAATTTCCTTTACTCGAACATTGGGCTAATGACAATCCTGAAGTTTTACTAAATCACTATTCAGCCTGGCCAGAAATTATTAAAGTCTGTAAATACTTTACATCTAACCGACCTCCGCACCCTTATTACATAAGGGAATTACCCGTTGAAGTACATTCCAAATTTATTGAGCAAAATGCCAATTTGTTAAAAAAAATACTCGACCTGCTTTTACCTGACGATTGGATAAATATTGCTTCGAATGATTTTTCTGAACGCTACTTTCTCAGAAAAGTAAGTGTATATACACAAATACGAATTTTGGATGAAGGGTTAAAACCTCATTTAGGATATGATGAATGTTCTCTTACACTGGAAGATGCAGCCTGGATAAAATGGGTTCCTGAAAATGTTTATATAATTGAAAATCAAATCTGCTTTCTCACTTTTCCGAAAGTTAAAAATTCAGTGGCCATATTTGGCGAGGGGTTTAAGAGCAGACTTAGTAAAGATATTCCGTGGCTCAATCAAACAAACTTGTATTGCTGGTTTGATTTAGATACTGCCGGATTTGAAATGCTGAACATGATCAGGGAACACTATCCTAAAGCCATCAGTTTTTTAATGGATGAAAAGACTTATTCTCAGTTTCAACATTTTTCAGTTGATAATAAAGGGAAGAAAAAAACACTTCCACTGCTATCTCCCGACGAACAAAACATTCATCAGTTTTTAATAAACAATAATAAAAGATTAGAACAGGAAAGGATTTCTTTGCCTTATGTTCAAATGAATCTGAAGTAATCAAATAAGGAGTACGTCAGGAATATGGAAAACAACCTTCTAATTATTGGCTCTTGTACTGTCTATCGCAAATTTTAGTCTAAAGATTGTTAATTCAATTATTGAATGCTTTTTTACTTTTTCTCGTCAGCAAGTGTTAGCTTAATTAAGTGCTCGGGCAATACAGGAAAAGCCAAGTCCCATGTATCCAGGTCGTCTTTAAAAACTTTTACAATTTCTTTTGCATAGCCTAAGTCATCTCGTTCTGGACGGTCAAGAGTTTGTTCAAGTTCGTTGTATTGCTGCAATACGGCCTCTACTAATTCGGTCATTCCATTGCGCTTGCCTTGACGATAAATGAACTTCCAAATTGAAAGACCGTATTCTGCTATTCTAAAGTTGTTTAAATATACCAACGCATCATAAGCTAAACTAAAACCGATGTAAATACATTTCTTACCATTTTCTATTCGTTCATTTTCCTCGTTTTCGTATGATGAAGGAAAAAATGTCAAAACCAAAGAGTGAATAGAACCAGCAATATCAGAAGGCATCCTTGCCCTTGTTCGGTCAGATACAGACTGTATGAAATCAAAAATGGCGCTGGCGATTTTTTCATTTGCGTGGTCAGTAAACTTATACAATTTATTTAAAGCCGTTTCGTTCCAATAATTATTTGCTTCATAATATTCTTCCTTTATTTTCTCAATTTCAATTAAAACAACAGCAGTTTTTGTAATTCTTAAAATGTCATTTTCAGAAAGTTGAGAGCAATAAGACTGTTCTCTTTCATTACTTATTTGGTTTTCTGAATTGATTGAATCGGATTCTCTTTTATCCTTTTGCTTACCCGGAACTGAAGACTGGTGTAGTAGTTCTTTATTTTTGGTAAATGAATTTGTAAAATACTGGATGATTAACTGTTGTCTTTGAGGGGTATTGATAAGCAACTCTTTCTCTATTCTTTTATCGTCAAAAATGTCGACCTCGATTTTGTATTCAGTTAAACTATGTAGTTTTCTGGTTAATGGTGAAGAAGGAACGACAGAATAAAAAGCTAAAAAGCCATCACACTTATGGTGGTCAACCCGTCCTTTTGGGTCAACCTCTTCGTCTGCGTTAACGGAACTGCCTGAATGAGCTTTGTGCTTACAACTTACTAACCAATAAAATTTGGTTTCTTTTTTTGAAACTCCTGTTCTTATTTCACTTACTACTAAGTCCTTTCCATCATCAGGCCCACGGCCGGGAGGGTATTCAAGTTTAAAACCCAGCTCAAGTAAAAAATCTCGGGCAAACTGCTCAAATGTATCTTGCTGTCCGTTTGCTCTGTTGGCTTGTGGAATATCTTTGAAGTCAAGAATCATATTTTTGGTTTGGTCATTTAAATCTTTGCTTACTTTATTACGCTGTTGTTATAAAATAGAGAATTATTACTGGCTTACTTTTAACCGAGATTGTCATTCTTAATCATGTTGTCACTAAGAATATTTAAACTTGAAAATCTATTAGGTCACAGACCAAATACCAGCCATATATGGAACAAATGATTTTTTAAATGCTGTGACAAATTCACATCTTGTTGTAATTTTGTCTGGAAGTTTTAAAGTCGTTAATGTTCCTTGATAGCCTGGAGAATATTTATTTAAGAAAGCTTGGTAGATTGTTTTGTAATTAATATCTGTTTCACTAGCGACATTGAAAGATTGAGCTTTATCTTTCGTAAAGGCAAACCATTTTTTGAAAAATTCGCTACCACCAACTTGGTAGTTTTTAAAATCTCTTTCAAAATTTGTACTCTTTCCTGTTATTATAAAATAGCATTTGTTATCAGCTACTGAAGTAGCTAAATGCAGCCGGATTATGTCATTAAATATTCTTTGTCGTTCAGTAAGGCTTCTGGTAGCAGTTTTTGCAAGTTTGAATTCAAATACATTGTTCAATTTTTTGATTGTATCGTCAAAAATTGAAAGATCAACAAGTTTGTTTGAGAAATTAGGATGGGGGCGTTCAAGGTATATTGACTTTAGATTTATGCTACCTTCATTTACAAGGTAGTCGGATATCGGGTATTTTAAAGCATCTTCGTTCAGCATAAATGAACGTCCAATCTTGTCTTGAAAGCCAAGCCAATGTTCAATTGCTCCACCCATGTTTGCTTCTATCATGGTTTCAGTTTATGTTTTGATGGGTCAAACTCTACCTGCTCCATGTCGTTAATGCCTGATATGACCACTCTTGTCCAAGGGTTATCCATATTGATGTCAATAAATTCCATGTAACCTTCATGACCTACATACTCAGATACAGCCCAGTCAAGTTTTGGAACTGGGTCTTCATCACCTGCAAACATAAACATAGCGACTTTCCCTTTCCGACCTTGTGTCAAATTAATTATACTCTCTTGAAATATTACTTTTCCCATTTTGATTTATTTAATCGATATTATTGCCACAACAGAACTAAGATACAGCGTATTTACGAAAGTTTGTTTAGACCTCGCTCTCATAAGTAATTCTATATTAGGGTTGTTATTAAAGTTTTCCCCTATTTTTTTACGCAAAACTTTAGCTTCCAATTGCTGCCCAAACACAATGAAACCAGCTAACTTTTGCTACATCGGAAATCCCTAAATTTCAGACTTACCCCGACCCGATTTTCCAAAGCTCCTTGCACCAAAATCTGCTTTATTCATCTGCCTTAAAGAAGCAGATAAACATTCATAGTTAATTACAAAGACCCGCCATAGTACACCAGTCTTATTTCTTTCCGCCTTCGGCAAATAAAACAGGAGAACTATGCCGGACAATGATATTGGTCATTGAGATTGGCTCGTACCTCCCCAACCACAATTCCAGATTTAAAAAAACCCCAAGATTTCCCAATAAGATTATTGAAGTATTCCACCTGAGAAGCTACAAAGCAAATTCCTAAATGAGTATTATTTAAAACTCATTCATCCTTATCTGTCGCAAATTTCTTGACAGGCTTTGACAAAAGCAAGGTCTGCGTTTCGCCAAAATGCAAGGGCGAAACTTGCCACCGGTTTTGTAAAAACAATCTCCACCCCGGTTTGGCCTCCTTCGGAGATATATCTGTGGGGTAGTATTCTTTTTACAAAAACCTTGCTTTTGCCAAACCCTTTTCAAGGCCGGGTTGCTACGATTAGAACGAACGAGGC
>Ga0075163_10002405_pt1 | contig 25215 bp, 14 predicted proteins | sample JI1023141ADNA_FD_71478 | JGI IMG/M metagenome (GOLD analysis project Ga0075163, IMG submission 71478) | Wastewater effluent complex algal communities from Wisconsin, to seasonally profile nutrient transformation and Carbon sequestration -... | ecosystem: Engineered > WWTP > Effluent > Algae... | reverse complement strand
AATAATAAATAATTTTTATATATCTCTTTTATTTTCTATAAATTACTGCCCTTACTCTATATTACTTAATCTTTTTTTGTTCCTTAACGTAGGTTTTTGTTCCATTACTACTCATAGGCCTAATAAAGTGTCAAAGAAACCCACTATAAATTTACCAAACTCTCCCACTTCCAACTCTACTACCCTACCAGCCAAAGATCATCCTTTGGTAAATCTTTACCAAAATGATCAAAAGGCAATCAGCCAAAATGATCATCAAAACGATCTAAATACTTCAGAGCAAACCTTGGTAAATCTTTACCAAAATCAAAATCCCCACAAAGAAACTGATTCAAATCAATACAAAAAAAACAATGAACATAGTGCGTTAATTAGTTTTGGTAAATCTTTACCAAAAAACTCTTTAATAAACAAAAACAACAATACTGAAAAACCTAAAGTTCAATCCCCTTTTCTGCCCAACATTACTTCTCCTTCTACTACTCCCACTACTACATCTACTACTAAGCCATTTAAAGCTTTTAAAGCTTTCTCTTCTTCTTTAACTCTTAATCTTAAAGAAAAAGAAAAAGAAAAAGAAAGCTTAAGCTTTGCAGGAGAGCCTAGTAGAACTGATAGTACCAATGATAGTTGTCCTATTAACACTACAAAGAGCATCAACACCGTTGTTGATGAGGAAAAAAATAACTCACATACAATGCAAAGATTCGCACAACAGCAAGAAACTGCTGAAGGAATTATTTATAACCGTTCTGATGCTGTCATATTACCAGACCCTAACTGCAAATACTGTTTAGGAAAAGCCAGACTTTTTAACTTAACAGGTGAAAATAAAACTAAAGAAACTCCTTGTATTTGCTGTAAACTCTACCTCTTAGAGCCTCTTGTCAACGAGCAAAAGAAAATTTTAGTAGGTACTCCTAAACTCTCACCATCAGAATTAGCACTACAAAAAGAAATTGTTTCAAAACTTGATGAATGTGAAATTGTTGATCAATCAAAAGTTATCTCTGTGCCAAAGCAAGCAAATTCTATCAGCAATACTCAACCTAATAAGCAAAGCAATGAAAAGAAAGAAGTTACTGATAAAAGTACTGCTCCAAAAGAAAATAAGGTTAAAGCTACCGAGAATGCAAAAGTTAACCCAAAAGAAACCTATGACAAATATCACCAACTGTCTTCCAATTCAGCCCTAGACAGGAAATTAGTCAGAAAAGAAGAGTTTCCATACATTGAAGAACTTAACCAAACAGCACACTTGCGCCTAAACAACAAAGGTGAAGCAGATTTAGAGATACCTTCCAGTAAGTGTGGAAAATACTGGATCTTACCAAATCGTTACAATCAACAAAGGAACTCAACTGTCTCCTTTTGGGATTGGCTACTTTTCGCTCTTAGAGAACCTAATCGCTATCAACCTGTCAGACTCGCTTGTTCTAGGTATTATTTAGGCGATAAGGATCAAGAAATCCAGTCTTGGCTTAAAGAACGTGCTAATTTAGGTGTTGGCAGTTCTAGTAACTGTTTGATACAGACAAGAGATGATAATTTACCTGCTATTTCAGAAATAGTTGATATAGTTAATATTAGTGACGAAACAGATCCAAGTCATGATCTACAAAATAATGCTAATAAAGAGATTACTGATGTTATTACGGCGCATAATTTTCCATTAAGAACAGATTACCAGCAACCCAACTACTAAATATTTCTAATACTCAAAGTAAGTATTTAAATTGGCTGCGTTAATCTAGTAAAAGCTCAAACAACATCTACAAAATATACACATGATCTCTGGTTACTTTTTTTAATACTCTTTCTCGTTCTAATAAAAACTAGAATTATTTCTATTAAAGAAATTACTAAGGAGTATAAGAAAACAAACGCTATGAATATTAAAAATTTGGTTATTAAAGATAAGGAACTGTGTATAAAATAAAGACTAAAAATAGCTATAAATGGCATAAGTGCAATATTTACCAGACAAAATATTATATTATGCCAATCAGGCTTTTTAGGTAATGCTTCTCTATTACCTTTTTCTTTAATTAATTTTGTTACTATAACATCTTTACACCGTAAACACTTATCAGTCAATGAGTTAAATAGATCTGTTTGATGGCATATCTCACACCTCACTGCTTTAGACTCATTTTTAATCTGTATATCTTTCATTGGTATTTTCTTAGGCAAAATTAATATTCACTCTATAAATATTAGCCCTGAACTGTTTGAAAATAAACAACCTTGTTTATCTAAAAGCAGTGTCATTATGTTCCTACCATAAAAACTTCTTGTTATAATGTTACTATAATACTGAACTTATTAATATTTACTGTATTTTAGTAACATCGTTATGATGTTTTAACAAAATATATGAGAAAAATAGAAGAATTGTGCCAAATCCTTAAAAACCAGGAAATCATCAAAACATCAGACATGGTTAAACTAGGTTTTTCCAGAGAATACATTAAAAGATTATACCAGCAAGGATTACTAATAAAACTATCAAGAGGTATTTACATGCCATCTGGTAGACCTATAAGAGAAAATCTCAGCCTAGCAGAAGTTGCCAAAAGAGCGCCAAACTCAGTAATTTGCTTACTATCGGCACTTCGCTTTCACAGTTTAACTACACAATCGCCTCATGAAGTATGGATTGCTATTGAGCATAAAACACATCCTCCTAAGCTTGATGCTACTCCTATACACGTAAATTACTTTTCTGGTAAAGCTCTTGCCATTGGTGTCGAAGAACATATTATTGCTGGTGTTAATGTAAAAATCTTCTCAGCAGCAAAGACTGTCATTGATTGTTTTAAGTTTAGAAATAAAGTAGGTCTTGATGTTGCCATTGAAGCTCTTAAAGACTGCTGGTATCAGCGCAAAGCCTCTTTAGCTCAACTTTGGCATTTTGCTAAGTCTTGCAGAATGCAAAACGTTATTCGTCCTTATTTGGAGGTTGTTACCAATGGCTGAGAAAATCATAAAGGATATTCCTAAATCTGTAATTGCGCGTTCATAAGGCTACTACCCTTAACGGTACTGTTGATTCTGTCGATAAATACCTTAAAGATTCAAAACAACAAGACCGTAAACGTCAATATCTTATTAATAACTTAGAGCTTAGAGTTAGTCAAATTCGCCTTGAGCTTAACGAACTTCAAGACAAAGCTCTCAGGTTTAACCATTAGCTCTTTAGCAAGGATCTTCTTGCAATAGGTCACTGACTAGGCTGTTCTTTGGGACTAGGCTATTCTTAGAGAATAGCCTAGTCTTACAGAATATCCTTGTAGAATATAACTTATAACTACTCATGAAAGAACACCTAACAACTTTGGGTTGGTTAATTGGTTGTTGTACTCATTTAATCTTAATTTAGAAAGTGATATTTGATTTGGATTTGGATGAACTACCCTAAACAAAGCTGTTCAACACAATATAGAGTACTCTCTCGACAAATTTACGTTTCAATCAGATTGAGTAAAACATACTGCTTTGAGATCACAAATTGTGATCTTAGAGAGTAATATACATTCCAATTAGCCAAAGAAAAATAAATCCTTGACCTTCCAGATTGGAATCTCAAAAAGCTTTCTCATTTCAGACATACCAACCCTGTCCTTTTTGAGAACTATTTCAAAGTATGATAAAATTTTCCTAGTTTAATAAGGAAAAGTGATTATGAGTGTTGAAATAAGCTCATTAATTAATAAAGACATAGATATTAAAAACGGTAAGGCTATGTTGGCAGGAACCAATACCACTGTGTATCAAATTGCCATTTGGTACAAACAAAGTATGACCCCAGAAGAAATCGCTGATAAATGCCATTATAATCTAGCAAACGTGTATGCTGCTTTAGCTTATTACCATGCCAATAAAGACGAAATAGAAGCTCAAATAGAATCTCAAAGCAATGAGTACTCTAAGCTTGAAAATTTACTGAAAACAGGAAAAGCCAATCTGTTCCTTGCAGAAATAGATAAAACAGATTGGTCAAAACGACATCCAAAAACTCTCGTTCATCTTATAAAACTAGCTCTAGAAATGGAAGCCGTATCCATAGCCCAAAAGCTTTCAGCCAAAGGATCACAACTATACCCAGAAAATATTGAGCTAAAAAACTTTGCTCATACGCTTGAAAAACCAACATTTACTTCCAAAAATCAACAATCTAACATAGACCTACAAGCAAATTCCAAATGGATAAAGGAAAACCGACAAACATACAAAGGTCAGTGGGTTGCATTAAAAGATGGCTTATTACTTGAAGCCTCTCAATCCCTTAAAACATTAGCTTCAAAGTTTACTGAACGAAAAAATATTTATTTTACAAAGGTATACTAATGGTTCTCTCATTCACAAATGGCAAGCCTTTTGCTACGGCTTGGACTCCTTATGAATATAGACCTGCTACTAATTCTGACTTAACAAATCGCATTATTATCCCTATTGAAATAGAAAACTTTCCTACTTCCGCCTTTATTGATACTGCTTCTCCTTATGTAGTTTGTTCTCCTGAAGTAGCAGAAGTTATAGCCATAGATCCTTCAACTGCTATGCAAGAAATTACTTACAATATTCGTGGTAACAGAGTTAGAGGAGGTTTACACCGTTTATCATTAACAATCCTTGCCCAACAAGGTAATCCTCTATCTATAGAATCATCTGTCTTTGTTCCTTACGATATTGATAAAGAAGTTTGGGATAGCTATCCAACTGTTCTTGGTCTTATTACTTTTTTAGAGTCCCTCCGCTTTGCCATAGACTCTTTCGAAGAAAAATTTTACTTTGCATTAAATAGTGAAAGTTAGAGCTAGAACCCTCTTTGAAATAAATCTACCCTCAGAGTTATCTGCAAATTATTTCCTTTGTTCCTTGCCTTATGACCTTTTGGCCTTAGTTAATCCAATTTAGAAACCAAACTTGGCAAAGTTCGGACGAATATAAAAATAACTGTACTAAACTTATAAAAGGCATTGCCGTAACATAAACAACGCTTGATTGAAATTAAAATTGATTAAAAAGGAATGCAGCTTTTATGAATAATGTTTACTTAACCTACATTGCGCCAGTCTATGAACATGTCCCAAAGACTAAATTCTAATCTTTGGGACTTCCCTAACCTCCTTTGCCATCAACTGCTTCTCTAACACCAACAACATCACATCTTAAATTTCCTAAGCTTTTCCATAAATATACTTTCTAAGCTCAATATTTACCTATAAATCTGACACTATACCCCAATAATTGACTTGATATTTGCCAAATTCCATTTATTATATTGTAGAAATTTCTACTGTTTAGAATAATTGGAGTCATGTCGCATGGCTGTACTGGAAAACCCTTTCTCATTATCTCCTAACCCAAGATATTGCTATTTAACCTCTTACCACCGTGCAACTGTAGCAAAGACAAGCTATGTAATAGATAACAGGCAAGGACTAGCAACTATTATTGCTGAAGTTGGTCACGGTAAAACTACAGTACTTCGCTATATTTATGATCAAGTGAAAGACCGCGATGATGTATTACCGCGATTGATGGTTACTCCTCAATTTCCAAGTCAAATGCAATTCTTAAAGGCTATTTGCTTAGAATTCGGACTGGCAACAAAAAGGTCAAAACTGGAACAAATGGGAGAACTAAACAGCTTTCTTATTAGTAAATATAAGGAAGGCAAAAATATTGTTCTTGCTATTGATGAAGCACAACTATTAGTTGGTGATCAATTTGAATTGATTAGGCAACTCCTAAATTTTGAAACTAACTCAGCAAAACTAATAACAATTGTACTAGCTGGACAACCAGAGCTAAGAAATAAGCTTAGGCTAAAAAAAGCTTTGGCTTCCAGGATTGCAGTTAATTCTAGCTTAGACTCTTTAACTTATGATGATACAAAAGAAATGATCAAATTCAGGTTGATGGTTGCTGGCTATGATTCCCTTTTTCCTGATGATACTTGCAAGGCTATCTATGACAAAACTTTAGGTGTACCTCGTGAAGTAGTAAAACTTTGTGGTCTATGCCTCCAACTAGCAAAAATGAATAAACTGACAAACGTGCCTATTGATTTAGTTGAAGTAGCAAACCAAGAAATATTAAAAGGTAAATAAGTAATATGACAGAAAAGATTAAATATATTACTTTTGGCGATCTACAAGAAGCTGATCAAGAAGTTAAGCAAAAACAATTACAATCTGATCTCAATGGTGATCTTTCTGATCTTAGATCAAATGATCAATTTACAAACCAACAATCTACCCCGGCTCCAAACTACCCCGAAGCTAAAACACGGGGTATCCGATACCCCGAAGCTAAAACACCCCGTAACTTAGATTCCCCGACTCTAGAAAACCCCGAAGTTAAAACACGGGGAAGCCAAAATACCCCGTATCCTAAAGCCCCTGTAAAAGGATACTTCTTACCTAACTGGATTGATGATGAATTAATGCCAACTCTTGAATTAGTTGAACAAATAATACTCAGAAGAATTATTAGACTATCTTTGGGCTTTAATCGCCCAACCACTGATCCTGTAAGTATGAGCAAGCTGGCAGAGAAATGTAATATAACAGAAACACCTATAAAAAAAGCTATTAAATCTCTAGAAAATAAAGGAATAATTAGGGTACATAGAGACTTATCTGGAAATAAATATGCTGGTGGAAACAAATATGAATTGCTAGTTGACGACGATACTTACGGGGTATCTAAAACACCCCGTACTAAAAATACCCCGAAGCAAGAAGCCCACATAAAAGATCATGATCATGACTTTAAAATAACAAATCATCATCAAAGCGAAGTGATGATGATTTACAAGAACCTGACTGGTAACGATTCTTGGACTAAGAGCGATGCAACAGCATACGAAAAAATAAAACACTTGCCCCTACAAGAAATATCCCAACTAATAAAATCAGTGCTCGAAAAAGCGCACCAGAAGCCCGCTAGCCTAGCTTACTTTGTTAAGGCGTACCAAAACCCTACCCAAGCTAATCCTGCTAATAAATCAGCCATTAAAGCGAAATTAGCTGCTATTGTTGAACGTAAGCGAGAGGCTCATGTTGGTACTAGGTACACTATTGCCGATTTGACTTTTGATGTTAAAGCTGAGTGTATTAGAGAGGGTATTTCCTTCGATAATGATTTATTTAATGATATCATCGATAAGAAATAATAAGCTTTACATCTCCAAGTTTCCTTTGCTCCTAATTTAATTTAACAGGGATTGCTATTCCTTCTTTTTCCATACCATAACTATAAAGCTTATCAAACTTAAGATTGTACGACACTTACCAGCCTCCAAAAGTAGAACTGTTGTCTTCTTCTATATGAACTATATAAGGATGCTTCACTCCAAGTTCACGAGCTTTGGCTAAGACTTCTCTTGCATTGCTTCCATGACTAATTAATTTATTTCCATCCAAAGCTACATATTGACCTGAATATTGACTGCGGTACTCAGCTAGCCATTGATATTCTAGCTTTCTCATTGAATCCGAAGCTTTTTCTCCCTCTCTAATGGAAGAGGCTTCATTTTTTAGACTCAATTTCTCCATTAAATAAGAAGCAAGTTTTAACTGTTCCTCATTAGTCAGTTTTTCCGTTTGGGATATTATTTCTTGTAATTGTTGACCAGCAGACATAAATCTAACTCCTAACTAACAGTCTCTTTTCGTTAGTGCCTTAACCTTTTGCTGTTAGTAAACAAACCTTAAACTTTACAATTGATTTCAAGTTATCTCTACATTAATTTAACGTACATTGAAGCAATTGCAGATTAATTAAAACGAATTTAAGGAAAAGGGAAAGCAGGAACATAACTAAAAGCAGCAACCTCATCTTTAGGAATGTTATAAACTGAAGCCCAATAATTAGCAGACTTCTTTGATAGCCTTCTTTCAGTGCGAATGACTCTTTTAATTTCTTCTTCAGGGAAAATGCCTCTTAACCAAACAATGGCAATCTCATCACCAAGTTCTAAGATGCGAAAAATTGTGTATTTAGGATAGTCTCTAGGTTCAAAAATACCTGTATCTATATCCCAAAAATATGGTTCTATGTATTCTGGTATCATTGGTTATTACCTCATGGTTTATCAATTATTTTGTAATTGCATAAACTGTGGCACACTTAAACCTTAATTTTACTTACAAACCAAACATAAAAGAATTGGAAACAACGCCATCAACAATAATGTTGATTTGATTATTACCAGACACAAGATTTAACTTTTTCTTAGTACCCTTCAAAGTAATAGCAGTATCTACACGGTTTATAATAAAACCTCCAACATCTTTTCCATTAACTTGAATTATTATGTTATTGCCTTGGAAACCACTACCAGCAATAAATAGGTTAGGTTTTGTGTAAGTAGCTACTGTTATAACTACTGATTTTGCTAGGGTTACGTTAAATGATGTAGCAGCTTTTTGACCAAAACTATTTACTACTTCTACCGTTACTCTACCTCCTTGAGTTTGACTAATGGGTGGCGCTATTAATAAGCTTGCTGTCCCATTTCCGTTATCTGTTAACGTTACAAAGCTTGGTGCTGAGATAAAAAACTTTAACCCACTTGTTCCACTTACGTCTGTAGCTTCTATTCTTATTAGTTTAGGCTCACCTGCTTTTATTTCTTGGTCTGGAATTGGTGCAATGCTAGGTGTTGGTGCTAAGACTGTTACTGTAAATGATGATGAACTTGCTAGGCCAAATTCATCTGTTGCTGTTACTTTACAACTCGTTGTTCCTACATCGCTTGCTTGAGGGGCAATTGTTAAACTATTCCCCATCAACCTTACAAAGCTTCCTTTGTCACAACTGCTTGATAAGGTTATTTGTTTATTTTCACTACCACTTACAGCTAAGTTTATTGTTGTAGTTTGACCTACATTAAGAGTTTGATTAGCAATGGGTGAAATAGTAGGAGCACTATTTGGCCTTACTACCAATGTAAAATAAGCCCTTGAAGTTAATGGTTGTCTAGAACCATTTCCATTACTTATAGCATCACTTGCTTCTACTGCTATTCTATAAACCAATTGATTAGGTGTTCTTGTTAGGTTTCTTGTATCAATAGTAAGTTGAGCGCTAGTTTGGTTTAGATTTCTTATTGTAACAAATTCTGGTGGTTGTTCCCCTGTTGGCGTTGCTACTAGATTAAACACTAAAGGATCATTATCTGCATCAAATCCTGTCACCGGAATGGTTAAGATTTGCCCTATAGTTACTGTTTGTTTTCTTCCCATTCCCATTGGTGCATTTAAGTCTTCACGTCTTATTGTAATATTAGGCGCACGGTTTAGGATAAAAGGGCGATTATTATCCACCCAAATACGTCCATTTACCGAAATATGAATAGTATCAGGGGGTAGAGTTGTTCCTGTAAAGTTAACTGTTGCGCTGGATACAAATGTATCTACCGCCATTACATTAGGGTCTACTCCAAGATATTCCATTGTTCTCTGAGGGCGAGCTATACGGGCTAGATTTCCTGTTGCATTTCCTACTAAATAGATTGCTGAACGAAAGTTAATGTTACTTGCCAGTCTAGTTCCACTTACTACAATGTCCTGGCTTCCATCAGCGTTAAAATCTCCTACTGCCAATGTTCTGTTTGCTCCTCCAAATCCTAATCCACTATTTACACTCCCATCTCCAAAACGTCCTGATACCATTCCTGCTCCTCCAAGTCTTGCTAATAAGTGTAAGGAAGAGCCTGTTGAGTCATCCTTTAATGCAATGGGTGGCTGAACTGTAAATTGTCCTGGTGTGTCTATGCGGTTTAGAAGTAATGTAAGAGATGCAGAGTCATTTACTCCTGTGTTAGTAGAGCCTGTGCTTACTACTGCTAAGTCTGGCAAACCATCTTGGTTAAAATCTATTACTTGGCGTAGTCCATTATTTGTAGAAAGACTAGCAAGTCCTCCAACAATTGAAATAGCAAAATTAGGTACTTGCAGTAAGTTTCCTGTTGGCTGAAACTGTCCTTTTCCATTTCCAAATAAAATAGATACAAGAGATTGATTGCCTTGCGTTCCAGGGCTTTGATTTACTACAGCCATATCAAGAAAATCATCATCATTTGCGTCAAATAGTGTAGCAGAAACAGGGATAAATCCTCCTGTTTCTCTGATTGTTGTATCAACAAAGAGACTACGACCATTATTAAGAGTTATTGCAACAGAATTACTAACAGAATCAATATAAGCAAGATCGTCAAAAGCATCATTATTAAAATCACCTGCCATCAAGTTAGTAATTCCTTGACTTGCAACAAATTGACGAAAACGAGGAGTAGGGGTTGCATCTCCAAACCCTGTAATAATTTGTCCACTAGCAGTAGCAAGTCCTGGATTGGTTATAAGGCTGACTGCTAGGCTGTTTCCTCCTGTTAATGGGTCACGAAAGACTGTAGCAGATGTAGCAAGCTGACGACCTGTTGAGGCTAAATCTCTTACTACTATTGTTCTTATTTGAGAAAAATTATTAAGTACCAAATAAATCTGTCCTTGGTTTTGCTCAATAATTAGTAAGTCATTAATTCCACCACTGTTATCAAAATCTAGTGACTGCATATTGGTAAACACTTCTAGGATAGGAGCTTGGTAGTTAAGTCTGCTAGATAGTAGTAATAGTCCTCCTTTATTTCCTGTACTTGCTCTTTGACCAATTAAAATATCATCTGCTGTTGCACTACGGTCTAATCTTCCTACTGCAAGCACAGAAGGGTTATTTATTGAAATAGTAGAATCATTGAGTAGAAGGCGGGAAAATTGAAATAGACCAAAACGACTTCCTGATAGTATTGCTATATTATTAGAGCTAGTTACCAGACCTAAATCAAGAAATCCGCTTACTGAGTTAATTAGAGAAAAAGTAATAGCACTACCTTGTGATTGGATTGTGATAGCAACATCATAACCATTATTAAATGCTAATATATCAAAAACTATTCCTGATGTTTTATTAAGAGCAAGAATATCTATTTTATTATCACGATTTAAGTCTGCTGTAAGTAACTGAGAAACCCTGCTAGAAAGTGCGATTATTGGTTGAGAAACAAAATCAGGAGGAGCATTTTCAAATATCTCTATTCCCATGCTTGTTGCTATGAAAATATCTAAATCACTATCAACAGCAGCACTTTGAGGATCGGGTAAATTGGCGACCCCAATAGCTAAAGTTCTTTGAGAGCCAGCAGAAACCTCAACAGTTCCTACAGTGCTAAATGTGAAATTAGCTGTATTAGTAAAAGTATTGTTATTAAAAAGAAATATTTCGCACTGACCAGAGGATTGAGATGCTGAAACAATAACTAAATCAGGTATAGCGTCAGAATTAAGCCTAGCAAATGCAGTAGATATAGGAGTGCCGCCAAATATCAATAAACCATTGCCAGGCGGGGTAGCATTAGGATCTCCAAGTCTATCTCTAGAAGTAACCTGCCCTGTGTTAAGTAAAAATCCACTAAATATCTCAACTAATCCATTTTCAATAACAGCTAAATCAGTTACTCCATCAGCATCAATATCTGATGCAGTTAATAAAAAAGGTTGATTGGTAGTAGGAAAAGATTGAGGAAGGAAAAAACTTCCATCGCCATTAGAAATAAGTACATCGATAGTGCCTTTGCTACTGCTGATAGATTCAGAAGAAATAGTAGCAATATCACTAAGACCATCTCCATTAAAGTCAGCTATAGCAATGTCTACTACATCAAAAGTGTTTAAGCCGTTGACTTGTAATCCTCTTCCCTCATTAATTGCAGAGTTGAGTAAACTACTTCTTGGTGATGCTGCTACGAGGTTCTTGTTACCTATCCCCATTAAATCTCTGTTTGTAGAATTGAAGTTTACATCTTGTCCTTTTACTACATTTGCTACTGTTAGTATTGTTATCAGCAGTAGCAATATTGTAGCAACTACTTTTTTCCTCATTGGCTTAAACCTCTTTTTTTCAATTGATTAGCAATCATTAAATATTTCTTGGTAAAAATTTAAATGTTTTTAGAATTTTTTTGACGGATTTTGAAAGGTTTTCCGTCTATATAAAACAATAGCGATTTTTAGCCTAATTTTTCCTGACCTAAAGAAAACTTACTAGTAATATATTAGTAAAAATAAAAAATATTTATAAAAAATAAAAAATATTTTCAAATTGTGAATGTTTTTAAGAAAAAATTTCGACTTATGTAGTAAGGCAGAAATATCTGATAAAAAATACCCAAGATTAAATCAAACAATAAATCTTCATAATGCTAATTTATTAAATTTTCATGACTCTAATATTTTCTGATATAAAAATATATTAATAATTATAGCTTAACTAATAGTAAATAATCAAGTTAATACATAATATATCTTACAGATTAATAAATTACAGTAAAACATGTAAGGAAAATAGTAAAATTTATATTGACAAAAAATAAGTAAAACTCTAATAATTCTTTTTTATTGTAATATCTAGTAAACTTAATGTATCTCATTAAACACAATAAAATCTGCAAGTTACACATATATTTTTAGCAAAATGGTGAAGTAGAAAGAAAAAGCACTTAGAAAATATTAGTATAAAGATATTAGGCAATAATGAGATTAAAGCGGCTAAAGTGTATAAACAAAGAACATTTTGTTCTTTAGAAAACTTTATTACCTACGAACTAAAGTAGCTAAAAATAACCTTTTACTGCATATACGATTAAGTATATTTAGTTATTAGCTAAGTGTCTATAAGTTATTGGAAAGTCTGTTATTTAAATATTTTTAAATAAATTAGAAAAATTCCTGGGATATTTATTCGCGTTTTCCGCTAATAGGAGTAAGCCCTATTGGGTAAGATATTTATAATTTAACTAGAAATAAGTAAGTAATTTAGTAAGATAAGTTTATTAAATTATTTATTCTTAGATCAAATAAGTTACAGATTTTGAATTTATTTATATTGACAAATAAAAATAGCTTAAGGCAACATGTCATTTTCCATTCTTTACTAATGCTAAATCTAGCTATTATTATTTCTCTATATAACATCGCTAGGAATAATGTTGATATTGTATTTCATAGTAAATAGTGAATGTTGTATATAGAAGAGTTAGAGAATCTTTTTGGTAAAGTGGACGTGTCTTAAAAAAGAAAAACAAAACTAAATATTCTAAGTACTGGACAAAAAATAAAGGAGGTATTGCCAAGAGAGGTAAACTTATAGAAATGAATAATATAAATAAGGAAACCTCAAATGGCAGACTATAAAATATTAAAACAAAAGCTGGGAGAAAAGCTGGAGTGGAATAAAGCAAGAATAGATTTTCTAGCGAAATTTATAATGGCGCTAATACAAGTAAGGACAGTAAATTTTAGTGAAATAGCAAATATAATGATGGGAAAAGCAAAAGTAGATTCAAATTACAAAAGAATAGTAAGGTTCTTTAGTAAGTTTGAAATATGTTACAAGCGTATAGCTATGTTAATAGTAAAGTTAGTAAATATAGAAAAACCTTGGGTAATAGTAATAGATAGAACGGAATGGAAATATGGTAACAATTGGATAAATATTCTAACCTTAGCCATAGTATATAAAGCAATTGCATTTCCAATATGCTGGAAAATATTAAATAAAAAAGGAGATTCAAATACAGAAGAAAGAAAGGAATTAGTAGAAGAATTTATAAATATATTTGGAGTAAAATCAATAAAATTTCTATTGGCAGATAGAGAATTTATAGGTCAAAGATGGTTCAGTTATTTGATAATAAAAGGAATAGATTTTCGTATAAGGATGAAAGAGAATACTAAAGTCAACAATAGTAATGCAGGCTTAGTTGCAGTAAGTAGGCTTTTTTCTAATTTAGCGATAAATACAGCTTTGGTAAGAAAAAGGAAATGCCCCATTTGGTCTTTGTCCCTTTATTTGTCTGGCATGAAGTTAGAAAGTGGAGAATACCTTATTTTGGTTGCTCCTAAATTTACCTCTAATGCTTGTCAGGATTATTTACTTCGTTGGAATATTGAAACCCTTTTTGGAGCACTTAAATCTCGTGGCTTTTGTTTGGAAGAGTCTCATCTTTCTGATTCTACTAAACTTAAAAAACTCATTGCCGTTCTTTCTATTGCTTTTTCTTGGGCTTTTTTGCTTGGACTTTTCTTATCCTCTCAAAAGCCTATTAAAATCAAAAAGCATGGACGGTTTTCTATAAGCTTTTTCCGTTTAGGCTTTGATTACTTGCGTAGATTTTTCTCTGTTTCTTTATCTTCTTTTGATCCTTTAGTTTATAATTTTTTGTCCAGTACTTAGCTAAATATTATTGTGTAACAGCAAGAATTTTTAAATAAAACAGCCCCTAGTTACGAGAATGAAGTTACGAAAAAAAGTTAACACAATTAAAACAACAATCAAACTACTGGCGTTTAGTTTAATAGTAGTGATGGGGCTATTGTCTGTAAAAGGGCAAATCTCTCAACCCATTACACAACCCCATGTCCCTCCCATTCCACAAGAGGGTTTTAGCCCTTCTAATTCTAAAACTGCAAATGGCGAGTATATTCCAGTGGAGCAGTTCTTTTCTGCTGAACGTTGTGCGTATTGTCATGAAGATGTCTACAACGCTTGGAGTGAGAGCTTGCACCGCAATGCTGCTCGTGAGCCTTTTTACAGGGAGAGCGCTGATATACTTCTTGAAACTAGGGGGATAGAATTTACCAACCATTGTGAGAGTTGCCATACTCCTGTTGCTATGCTTGCTGGCCTTCTTAGAGAAGGTAAAGGCTCAAATAAAGCCCCTTTTACTCCTTTAGATCACGAGGGTGTTACTTGTACTGTATGTCATTCCATTACGCAAATCACCTTAGAAGGTACTGCTAGCTACACAATAAGACGACCTGCTCTTCTAGTGAAAGAAGACGGAACCCCTATTTTTGGAGACGTTCCTGACTCTGAAATTATGGCTAATATCCCTGACCATAAACGCGCTATGATGAGGCCATTACTTAGAACCCCTGAGCTTTGCGTCACATGCCACAAAGTGAGCGCAACCCCTGCATTAAATGGCTATAAACAGCTACTAGGCTTCTCTGCTTATGATGAATGGCAACAGAGTGGCGCTTCTAAAGAAACTATTCAATCTTTTTATCCACGTTCTGAGAGAGCAACTTGTCAAAGTTGCCATATGCCTAAAGTTTCAGCTAGCAAAGACTTAGCCGCTAAAGAAGGTAAAATAGCCTTTCATCGTTGGCCTGGCGCTAATGTTGCTGCTCCTTTGTTTTATGGACAGACAGAGCAAGTTAAAGTAACAGAAGCTTTTCTAAAAGATAAAGTATTAAATGTTGATATTGTTGGACTTGAAACTACAGACGCTAATAATATTAAAACCTTAATTCCTCTTAATAACGAGAAAACTAATTCCTTATCTCTAAAAGCAGGGCAAGAAGTAACAGCAGAAGTTGTTGTTGCAAATCGTGGAGCAGCACACTCTTTCCCTCCCGAAGTTAGAGATTTATATGAAGCTTGGGTTGAATTTTTTGTGATAGATGAAAAGGGAGAAAAGATTTTCCATAGTGGATTTGTTAAAGAAGATGGTTTTCTAGATGAAACGGCTCATGTTTATAAAACAATCCTCTTAGATAAGCACTCTCGTACTATCACCCGTCATCAAATCTGGCTCATAAATATAAAAGGCTATGACGCTGCGATTCCAGCAGGCAAAAGTGACGTTGTTCATTATCGCTTTGTTGTTCCTCAAACTGGCAAGTTCACTATGCAGGCTAAGGTTCATTACCGTCGGCTCACCCAAGAATATACTAATTACGTTTTAGCCCGTCAAAATAGAGAGTTAAACCTTCCTATTATCGAAATGGCTTCTACTCAAAACTCTGTTTCTTTATCTACACCTACAAAAACAAAACCTTCAGTATTTAATAAAGTAAGTAAAAAACAAGCTAGACGTTTCAATGACTATGGTATTGCCCTTCTTGAGCAAGGCCAATATGGTCAAGCTGCCAAAGCTTTTACTACTGCTAGCCTTCTAGACCCTTCTGACTCTTACTTACCTGTCAACATCGCCATTGCCGAGATGCGAACTGAACGCTTTGGAGAAGAGAAAAAACAGTTCCTTAAAGCTAAAGCCCTCTTAGAGAAAGCTCTTGCAATGTCGCCAAATCAATCAAGAGCTAGATTTTATTTAGCACAGGTTTTACGCGGTTTAGGGCAGCCTAATGAGGCTGTCAGCATGTTGTCAGACCTAAGCAAGCTTCACCCTAGAGATCGTGAAGTATATCGTCAACTTGGTCATACTCTCTATGGTTTAGGTCGCTTAGCAGAAGCTCAAACTGCCCTAGAACAAGTTTTAGACATAGATCCAACAGATTCCAATGCTCATCAGTTATTAGCTCCCATTTATGAGAGCCAAGGCGAGAAAGAAAAGTCTAAAAAAGCACTCCAGCTATATTTGCAATGGAGACAAGACCCTATGACAGATAAAGTAGCGGCCAAGTTCTATGCAAATAATCCTCAATGGGCTGAAGAGAGAATTAATTACCATGTTCATTCTGTTGGAATTGGTCGTAGACCCGTTCTGACAGGGCATAAAGCTTCACCAGTAGATAAACCTGAATAATGAGGTCAAACGATGACTAAACTAGCAACTTTATTTAACTACCTAGCTAAACTTATTATAATATTAGCGATATTGTGTTTAGCTGGTGAAGTACAAGCTCAACAAGGTGGCACCGTCACTTATGGCTATGATTCTAATGGTAGGCTTATCTCTGTGACTCTTCCTACTGGTGAAAGCGTCACTTATAGTTATGACCCTGCTGGCAATATCACTTCTATTCAAAGATTAAATGGCCCCGGCCCCCAATTCTTTTCTTTTACTCCTCAATTTGGTTTTGTTGATGATGTTGTAACCTTTAATGGTAATAACTTTGGCTCTATTACTTCTGTTTCCTTCAATGGAACCACTGCTACTACCTTTAGTGGCAATACCACTCAAATCACTGCTAGCGTACCAGCTAATGCAACTAGTGGCCCCATTACTGTTACTCTTTCTAATGGCAGTTTTACTACTTCTAATTTCAGCGTATTAGCTTTGCAAATAGTCCCTTCTGTTGTCTCGATTCTACCTAACCAAAGCCAACTCTTTAATGTCACTGTCCCTTCTCAATTGGGTAACAACAATGTCACTTGGAGTGTTAATGGTATCAATGGTGGTAATAGTAGCGTAGGCACTATTTCTAGTACTGGACTCTATATTGCTCCTAACATTACAACCAGTCAGTCTTTTAATGTTCGCGCTACCAGCGTTGCTCGTCCTACTGCCTTTGCCCAAGCCACTGTTAATGTTAAACCTGATTTATTTATTGCTCGCTCTGCTGCTGTTTCTGTAAATAAAGGGTTTATTAACCATGTTTTTATTAAAGGCTTAAGTGTTAAAAAAGGTGATTTATTTGCTTCCAGCTTTACTATTGATGCTCGCGCTCCTATTGTATCTGTCCTAAATAGCTTACTTATTTCTAGTATTAGCCAAACTAGCTTTTCTCGTTCTTCTTCCTCCAACATTACTATCACTGGTTCTAACCTTGAATCTGTTACTACCTTACTCTTTATTAATACCTCTACGGGTGCTTTAGATAATTCTATCTCTGCCACTAATATAGTTGTAAATCCTAATGGGACTTCCTTAACTGCTACTATTACTATCGCTGCTAATACTTCTCTAGGAACAAAAGTAGTAGTTGCAACTGACAATGTTTCTCTAAGTTCTGCTGGCAGTAGTAATGGCAACAACTCTATTCAAATTATACCTTAAGTACATTTTTGCTACAGGAGATTTTATGTTTATTAATAACTACACCACTTCATTAAAGCGAAAGATTTGCTTCTTTTTTACTTCTTTATTTTTATTAATGTGTTTTGCAACAAATAGTTACGGCCAAGGCAATTTCACAAGCGGCTCAACAGGAGCAGATGGTGCTTTTAGTCCTAGCACTAGTCAAACTTTAACTCTTCCTCCTAGTGGCATATTTAATTTTACTACTATTAATATACCTAGTGGTGTCACTGTTACTTTTACTAAAAATGCCTCTAATACTCCTGTAACTATGCTTGCAACGGGTGATGTAGTAATTGCTGGCACAATAGATTTATCTGGTCAAGGTGCCCAAGGTAACGGTTTAGGTGGTAGAGGTGGTGCTGGCGGCTTTGATGGTGGTAATGGTGGGTTTGCTGCTCCTGGTTTACTTAATGGCTTAAATGGTGGCGGCCCCGGTGGTGGTCAAGGTGGTAGAAATTTAAGTGGCCTTGCTGGTTTTGGTGGTGGTGCTGGTTATGCTACTACTGGCTCTAATGGTAATGCTCCTTTTGCTGCTACTAGCCCCGCTGATGGTTCTGGTGGCTCTGCTTATGGTAATGGCTTACTTATTCCTTTAATTGGTGGTAGTGGTGGTGGCGGTGCTGCCAGTAATAACAGTGGCCCCGCACCTAGTGGTGGCGGTGGTGGTGGCGCTATCCTTATTGCTAGTTCTACCTCTATAACTTTAGCTAACACCTCTAATATAACTGTAAGTGGTGGTGGTCACTTTGTTGGTAGTTTTGCAGGTGGCTTAGCTGGTAGCGGGGGGGCTATTAAACTTGTTGCTAATACTATTTCTGGCAATGGTGTTCTACGCTCTGAAGGTGGTAAAAATCCTTCAGGCTTTCAAAATGCTTCTCCTGGCTTTATTCGTGCAGAAGCTTTTACTTTAACAAGCTTTAATCCTAATAGCATACCAGCACCATTACTAGGTTTACCTAATCCTGTAAACATTCCTAATGCTCCTCAACTAAGAATAGTATCAGTTGCAGGAATTGCAGCACCAAGCACACCTGTAGGCTCACTTTCTGGCGCTCCTGATATAAGCCTACCTTCAACTCAAGCTAACCCAGTAACAGTTGTATTAGAGGCAGTAAATGTTCCTTCAGGAGCATTTGCAGATGTAAAACTAACTCCATCTACAGGAGCAAGTACTACTGTTATTAGTTCTGCTTTTGCTCCAACTGGCTCTCCTGCAACCACTTCTGCTACTGCTCAAGTAAATTTATCTTTAGGAATGAGCTTAATTACTGCTTCTTTAACTGTTGATTTAACTCAAGCCAAACTTGAACCTTTCTTTATTGATGGTGAGCAAATAGACAAAATTGAAGTTACTGCTGTTTTTGGTGAGCAAAGTCAAACTACTTATATTACTAGCTCTGGTAAAAGGATTAGTAGATAGTTAAGCCACTGTAACTTACTGTAAAAACTGTAGATAATTGAATGAACACAATGAGGGACGTGATGTTAAAACTAGATTACTTCGTCAAAAAATTGGTAAATGTAGACTCTAAAAAACTTGTAGGAAAGCTGATGTTAGCAGTTATGCTTTGGCAATCAGTTGCCCAACCATCATTAGCTCTAAATAATATTGGAGATGAAACCGATAAACCCAATAAATCAGACGCAACTGCTAACACAGCTTTACCAACAGTTCAAAACCCAGGCGATTTAGTTATAGTTAAACATGGTGTCTCAGTTAACGGCTCCCGCATTGAAGGAACAATCCGCCAACTTCTTCCTGAATCTACAACAGTAAATAGCAACGCCACTGTTACGGGTGATATCCTAGTCCCAGGAAGCCCAAACATCATTGTAAATGGTAATGTCACTTATAACGGCACTATTATTGGTACTGGCGACCCTCAACCCACAAACTACAGCGTTACTCTCAATAGTAATGTTGCAGTTCGTCACGTTGTTTCTAGAACAGATGCTATAACTATTAGCCCTATAAGCCCCATTCCTCAACCACAGGGTACTAGAGATGTTTCTTTAAGTAAAAACCAAGACCCAGGCGACTTTGCTACCATTAGAAATCTAACCTTAAACGCAGCTTATGGTTCACTTACCGTCCCACAAGGTACTTATGGTAATCTAGTCGCGAACAGTAATTCTAATTTTGTATTTGGGCTAGCAGGTCAGAATACTACTTATAATTTACAGTCTCTTACCTTAAACTCTAACTCTAATTTGCAAATACTTGGTGCCGTTACTATAAATGTTCAAGGTGGTGTTTCACTCAATTCTCAATGTACAGCAGGATTAGCATCTAGTCCTATATCACTAGCATTAAACATAGCTAATGGAAACCTTACCTTAAACAGCAACTCAACCTTCTATGGAGTGGTTAAAACTCCTAATGGACAAGTCAGTCTTAACTCTAATGCTCTACTTAAAGGATTAATTACCTGCGATAGATTGGTTGCTAATAGTAATAGTAAGATTCAACCTTTAGTTGGTGACATTACTCAACCTGTAGTTACTATAACTTCTCCTATGAATGGGGCAGTCTTTAGCCAAGCTCAAGTTACTGTTAATGGTACTGTTTTAGATGAAAGTGTTGTTACTGTTAAAGTTAATAACGTTAATGCTACTTTTAATGGTTCTACTTTCTCTGCTACTGTCCCCTTGAATCCTGGTACTAATACCATCACTACTATTGCCACTGATGCCTTCAACAACTCTGGTCAAGCCCAAATTACAGTCAGTCGTGGTGATGGCACTAATAATCCTCCTGTTGTTGATGCTGGTGCTGATCTTAACGTAAATGTTAATACTCAAGTTACTCTCAATGGTACTGCTACTGATGATGGCAAGCCTAATCCTCCTGCTACTTTAACGATTTCCTGGACAAAGCTTACTGGCCCCGGAAATGTCATATTTTCTTCTCCTAACACTGCCATAACTAATGCTACATTCTCTCAAGCAGGCTCATATGTCTTGCAATTAAGTGCTTCTGATGGTCAACTTAGCGCCACAGACATAGTTAACATCACTGTTACCAATAATCAAACTAACCTGCCACCTACGGTATCAGCCGGAGCAGACCAAACCGTAACTTTACCAGCAGTTGCTAGCTTACAAGGTACTGTGACTGATGATGGACTGCCTAATAATCAGTTAGTAATTAACTGGAGTAAACAAAGTGGCTCTGGTACAGTAGTGTTTTCTAATCCTACTGCTGCTACAACTACTGCAAGCTTCTCATCAGCAGGGGTTTATGTTCTCAGACTTGAAGCAGGCGATGGTCAACTATCTGCTTCAGACGACATTCAGGTGACAGTCTTAGCACCAGCATCAAAGTTTGATATAATGGCAAGTCCTACTAGTGTTACTACAGTACAAAACTCTACTGCTACTTATATGATAACTGTTATTGGCAATGATCCTAACTTCCATCAACTAGTAGGGTTATTAGTAACTGGAGTTCCAGGAAATGCAACAGCCTCATTTAATCCTCAACAAGTAGTAGCAGGTGCTAGTTCTACTTTAACTATTAACCTTAACAATAGCGGAGTCTCGCCTGGCACTTATAATTTAGTAGTAACAGGAAGTGCTACTATTGGTTCTATGGTTGAATCTCATACTGCTAACATTACTTTAGTTGTTCAATCAGCAGGTACTACCACTTTATCAGGCAGAGTTTTATCTACTGAAGATGAACCACTTAGCGGTGTTGTTGTTTCTATTGATGGTCAAACTTCTACTACTGACGCTGCTGGCGCTTTCTTACTTAGTAATGTAACAGCAGGTAATAATAGAGCTATTTTAGTTGATGGTCGCACAGCAAGTAGTCCAGGTATTACCTATCCTGTGATAGCAGAACCTGTAAATATAGTAGCAGGCCAACCTAACCAAATGCCTTACATTTTCTATCTACCTCGTATTGATACCCAATATGAAGTAACTGTTGTTCCTACTCAAGCTACCACCGTTACTACTCCTAGGGTTAATGGTCTATCTACAATAATTCCTGCTAATTCTAATCTAAGAAATAGAGATGGTTCTGCTGTTACTAGAGTTTCTATGACTCCTGTTCCTATTGACCGTACTCCTGCACCATTACCTAGTAATCTAGCTACTACTCTTGTTTACACTAACCAACCTGGCGGGGCAGTTGCAGATGTTGCTATGCCTGTTACCTATCCTAATTTAGCTGGCGCTGACCCCGGAACTCTTATTCCTCTCTACACTTTTAACCATGACCTAGTTCAATGGGAGCAATATGGTACTGGTAAAGTTTCGCTTGATGGTAGAACCATTGTTCCTGAAATTGACCCTGCTACTAACAAACCTTATGGATTAAGAGATTTCTCTTGGCATTTCCCTGCTGTAGCACCAGATGGTTGTCCTGATGGTAGTTGTCCTTTTAGTAGAAAAAACGGTGTAGCGCAAAGCACAGGAGTTAAGGAACAAGTAGGAACAGGCATATCTTTTGGAGGAGCAAGGGGAGGTATAGGCTTATCTACTATATACACAAGTGATTTAGCAATACCTGGGATAATAGGACACTTTGGTAGAGGTACTCGTAGTAATTGGGAAATCTCTGTTACTGGTTCTCTTATATTAGGAGGAGCAGCAAGAGTTACTTGGCCTACTGATGTTCAAGGCAAGCTTTTTAACTATACTAGAACTGACAGTGATGGAACTCTTGTTTTTACTACTACTTCTAGAACTAACCTACTTGGTGATGAACTTAAGAAACTTACTAATGGAAATATAGAATATCGCACAAAGAATGGCGATGTAATGAAGTTCAACTCTACTGGTAGACTTGTTGCTATGGTTGATCGTAATAATAACACTACCACATTGACCTATAGCGGCAATAATCTCACTCAAGTAACAGATCCAGTAGGCCGTTCTATTACAATGGCTTATGATGGAAGTGGAAGAATAATAAGCGCTACTGACCCAATAAACAGGACTTGGACTTACACTTACTCAAACGAAACCCTAGAATCAGAAACAGATCCTCTAGGCAATTCTATTCATTATACTTACACTATTGGTGCTAAATTAGAGACTGTTAAAGATAAGCGTGGCAATATCATCAACACTATTGCTTATGCTAATAATAGGGTTATTAGCCAAACTTGGGCTGATGGTGGTGTTGAGACTTATGAGTATTTCCTTTCTGGTTCTCTGGTTAGCTCTGTCAAAGTTACCGACCCTGAAAACCGTGTCACTATTAAAAGATTTAATGGTATTGGTTATGTCATTTTTGAGCTTGATGGCTTAGGCCAACCTTCTGTTATTTCTAGAGATATTAATAACAACTTGTCTACTCAAACCAATGGCCCCTGTGGGTGCCCTGAAGACATCAAAACTTATGACTCCAAAGGTAACGTAATTACTATGATTGACCGCTTAGGTCAGATTATGCGCTATGAGTACGACCCCTTGTTCTCTTTTGTTACTAAGATTACTGATAAAAATGGTCATGTTACACGTTTTACCTATGATAACAGAGGCAATCGTACCTCAGTCATTAACGCTAAAAATGAAGTGACTGCTTTTGCTTTTGACCAATTTGGTCAACAAACTTCTATGACTGATGCCTTAAATCATACTTGGTCTATGGGCTATGATGCTCAAGGTAATGTTACTAGCAATACTGACCCTCTAAATCACACTTCTACTATGACTTATGATGGGATTGGGAGGATGTTGTCAACGAGTGATCCTTTGGGTAGAACTAGCTCAATGACTTATGATGCAATGTCTAGAGTGATTTCCAAAACTGATCCTGCTAATGCAACTACTACTCTTACTTATGATCAAAATGGCAATCAAACAGCCTTGACTAATGCCTTAAACAATTCTTGGACTGTAGATTATGATGCTAAAAATAGAATGACCCATCAGAAATTCCCTCTTACTCCTAGTGATAATGGATTTCAAAGGGAAATGAGGATGGAGTACAATAAAAATAATGAGTTAATAACAGCATTTTCTCCTTCTGGTAGAGCCACCAGATATGTGTATGATGCTAGAGGCCAGAAAAAAACTATGGTGGAACCTTTAGGAGGAGTAGTTAGTTATAATTACGATATTAATCGTAACTTAATATCTATAAAAGATCAACGTAATAATGTTACAAATTTTGAATATGATGAACTTTATAGAATTATAAAAGTAACAGATCCTTTAGGTAAATCTAAGATAATGAATTACGATGCTGAAGGAAACATGATTAGCCAAATTGATAAACTAAATCGCACTACCGCTATTGCGTATGATGTTCTAGATCGTCCTGTTACTGTTCAGTACGTTGATGCTACTGTTACTTGGCAATACGATGCTGCTGGAAGAAAAACTCGTGTTGATGATACTCAATTTGACGGTACATTTATTAATTGGTCATATGATGACGCTAATAGGTTGTCAACGGAAACCACTAATCAAGGCAGTGTTAACTATACCTATAATCAAGCAAATCAAAAACTTACAATGACTGCCATCGATAGACCAGTAGTAGGTTATAATTATGACAGTGCAGGGAGGTTATCAACTATCAGCCAAAACTTAGGTCAAGCTTTGGAAATATTTACTTATGGCTACGATTCAATTTCTAGACAAACTAGCTTGCAAAGACCTAATAACATCACAACAGATTACAGCTATGACCAAAGCAATAGACTAACTCACCTTAAACACCAGAAGGCTAATAATCCTCCTGTCGAAAATTTTCAGTATACTTACAATAGTGATGATGAAATTTCTACTATTAATTCTCTTTTTTCTAGTAATTTATTGCCAACAAGTCAAACTACAAGCAACGCTGATTCTACTAACAGAATACAACAGTTTGGTAACGCTACTTTTACTTTTGATAATTTAGGTCAAACCACCAGTAAAACTATCCAAGCCACAGGTACTAGCCAATATCAGTGGGATCACAGAGGCAGACTTATTCAAATAACCTTACCCAACAATCAACAAATTAGCTACAGCTACGATGCTTTGGGACGTAGAAGTTCAAGAAACGCTGCTAATAGCGTTACTAGTTTTTTGTATGACGGAGAAGACGTAGTTTTAGACATCATCAACAGTACCATAAAAATCGACTACATAAATGGGTCTGGAATTGATCAAAAGCTTAGACAATTCTCTGCAACAGATGGATTTGTTTACTTTACTCATAACCATCTCAATAGCACTATCGCTTTGACTAACAATATTGGTAATGTTATAGAGCGAAAAAGTTATGAGCCTTTTGGTAGTACTAATACTAGTTCACTAACTCGCTATGATTTTACTGGTAGGGAGTTAGACGATTTAACGGGATTACTTTACTATAGGACACGTTGGTATGATTCTCAGCAAGGTAGATTTTTGACTGAAGATCCTAT